>Ga0172377_10003106_pt1 | contig 17042 bp, 17 predicted proteins | sample Pumphouse3metaG_FD_119749 | JGI IMG/M metagenome (GOLD analysis project Ga0172377, IMG submission 119749) | Leachate microbial communities from a municipal landfill in Southern Ontario, Canada - Pumphouse #3 metaG | ecosystem: Engineered > Solid waste > Landfill > Unclassified | place: Canada...
GTATGAGCGAAGAGCAAGCCGAAGCGATTGCGAACGCGGTTAAAGATGCGCAAGAAACGCAATTGGTGACAAAGGTTGATTTAATTGAGTTAAAAATGGAACTCATTAAGTGGGTCGTGGCTTTGATGCTCGCGCAGACCGGATTAATTATTGCGGCCTTTAAGTTGCTAACTTAAATTCTAATTTGTAATAGTTTCGTAGGTTAGATTAGCGAAGCGTAATCTAACATTCTAACGTCAACCATCTAATTATCGGCTTACGCAAGCTAAGCTGACCTACTGGGCTGTGGAAGGATTCATGTAAATTCACCACAGAGACACAGAGTCACGAAGAATTTTAAAATAAAGAGATATAAACGTTAAAAATCTTCGTGTTCTTCGTGACCTTCGTGGTTCAAAACAATCGATTTGCACGGTAAATCTAACAAACTTCGGGCTTTGAATCGGGAATGTCGGATTACGTGCTTCGCGCTAATCCGACCAACGCCGTCAAACGCGGGTTTTTTTGCTTTGTGGTATGATGTATAAAATTAAACGTTTGCACCGGAGGTTTATTATGAGTGCATTGCTGACATTTGATACGCTTGAGTATGCGGAGTTGTTGCGTAAAAACGGTTTTTCTGATCAGCAAGCAAAGGTTTTGGCTGAGTTACAGAAAAAAACCTTTGCTGAGGCATTAGAAACGCAACTTGCCACTAAATCGGATATTCACGGCATTAAAAATGACATTATGAACACCAAGCTTGAAATGATTAAGTGGACACTTGCGTTACTCTTAGCCCAAACCGGATTAATTATCGCAGCGTTTAAATTGTTGGCTTAGTTTTAACTATCTCGCCAGCTCCGCCTCGCTATGCCCCGCCGAAGTCGTCGGGTTTTTTCTCGTTCCCACGCTCCTGCGTGGGAATGTAGACCTTTTTAAATTTCCTAGCCGCACGGCGTTCCCAATAAGACAGTTTCGTAGGTTAGATTGGCGAAGCGTAATCTAACATTCTAACGTCAACCATCTAATTGTCGGCTTACGCAAGCTAAGCCGACCTACAAAAACTTTGTAGTATGTTTCCATGTTGAGTTTAGACTGGAGTAGGGTGTTATGTCTGTCATTAGGTTTGATACTTTTAATTCGTTCCCACGCAGGAGAGGCCGCGAAAAAGAGGCCGCGAAAAATTTATTATTTCACCCCGCGCATGAAAAGGTTTATACCTGTCTTAAATTTTTTATTTCCCTTCGCCGTTTTTGTTGTCGTTATGAGCCCCTGAGCCAGTGCGAGTAGGACGCTTGTTCTTTTTTGTGTGTTACGCTTCGCTAAATTAATGTTGCTTTGTATAGGTTTTGTCTGTTTTGTGTATAATCCTTGTGTGGGAGGAAAGTATGGCATTATGCGATAGGCCGTCGGTGCAATTAGTGTGGTTTAAGCGCGATTTACGCTGGGCGGATCACGCGCCTTTGTGGTTGGCGGCGCAGCAAGGCGCGGTGTTGCCGCTGTATGTGTTTGAGCCGGATTATTGGGCGCAAGCTGATTCTGCGTTACGTCATTGGCGTTTTATTGCCGACTGTTTGATTGAGCTGGATGACGCATTGCGTGCGTTAGGGCAGGGGTTGGTTTTTGAGGTCGGGGAGGTGGTGGCGGTTTTGCAGCGTTTGCAGGCCTGCTATCGGATAGAGGCGGTTTGGTCGCATCAGGAAACGGGGAACGATTGGACTTTTCGGCGTGATAAAGCGCTGGCGCAGTATTTGAAGCGCCAAGGCATCGGTTGGCATCAAATTGCGCAACAGCCGATTATGCGAGGGGCTTCAAGCCAACGCGATGGCTGGCAAGCGCAGGCCGAAAGGTTTTTTAACCAGGCCTGCTATCCTACGCCTTCGCGGTTGCCTTCGCTGGTTAGCCCCCCTTGTTTAACCTCGGCGATATTAAATGAGGCGGTGGCGGGGTATTTGCCCGCGCCCTTATCGCCGTGTGAGCAGATTCAACCCGGCGGTCGTTCACGCGGGCAACGGCGTTTACATCAGTTTTTACAACGTCATATTGGCGAGTATTTGGCGCATTTGGCGAAACCGATGGCGGCGCGTCAAAGTAGTTCGCGTTTAAGTGCGCATTTGGCTTGGGGCAGCTTGTCGATACGTGAAGTGATACAGGCGGCTCAACAAGCAAAGGCTTGGGTTTCTGTGCGTCATGCGCGCAGTTTGTCGGCGTTTATTTCGCGTTTGCATTGGCAAAGTCATTTTATGCAGAAGCTGGAAAGTCAGCCTTCGCTGGAATTTAAATGTTTGCAGTCGATGACTGAAACCTTGCGCAGTGAATGCAATGACGTTTATTTGCAGGCCTGGTTATGGGGGCAAACCGGCGTGCCGTTGGTGGATGCGTGTATGCGTTGTTTGCGGCAAACGGGTTGGTTGCCGTTTCGGATGCGGGCGATGGTGATGTCGTTTGCCAGCTATCATTTGTGGTTAGATTGGCGCGATACCGCGCCTTTGTTGGCGCAGTTGTTTACCGATTATGAACCGGGGATTCATTATAGCCAGGTGCAAATGCAGTCCGGCACGACCGGAATCAACGCGATGCGAGTGTATAACCCGGTAAAACAATCGCGCGACCATGATGCACAAGGCGAGTTTATTCGCTTATGGTGTCCTGAACTGGCGGGCTTGGGGGCGGACTGGATTCATGATCCTTGGGCGTGCCCGTCGCCTTGGTTGGCGCAGGCGCAGGTGGTGTTGGGGCAAACTTATCCTTGGCCGATTGTGGATTTGGAGCAGGCGGCACGCCAGGCAAAACAACGCTTGGCACAGGTGCGCAGACAGCCTGAAGCGAAGGCGCAAGCGCGACGGGTGTATCAAAAGCATGGTAGTCGGTCACGGCGATCTAAAGTGCGCGCACAGTCCAGCCATGACGCGCAATTATCCTTGTTTGATGAAATGGAATAATGCAAACCGATGGCTGAGGCTAGGGTGTGTTGATGTTTCGATGTAACTGGTTGATAAATAAAGCGTGGTTTCAAGTAATAACGGCAATTTAAATTTACGCTGTAAACAAGCATCTTCAAAAAACAATGACTTAATACTTAAAAAACTTCACTTAAAAAACTTCGTGTTCTTCGTGTCCTTCGTGGTTCCAAAATGAATAGTCAATAGTCTCTGGTGCATGGTGAAAAAAACTGATTTACCGATTAAGTGGTGTGCGGTGTGTCAACGTCCGTTTACCTGGCGTAAAAAATGGCGCAAAGACTGGGCGCAGGTGCGTTATTGCTCGCAACGCTGTCGCCGTCAGCGCACGAAGATAACAGGACGAAACGATGATTAGAACCTTGGCGATTGTGTTAGGCGACCAGCTGAATTTGGATTCGGCGCTGTTTGATGGTTTAGACCCGCAGCAGGATGCGATTTGGATGGCGGAAGTGGTTGAGGAATCGACACACGTGCCTTCGCACCCGCAACGGATTGTGTTGTTTTTAAGTGCGATGCGTCATTTTGCCGCACAGTTGCGTGACCAGGCCTGGTGTGTGCATTATCAAACGTTGGACGATAAAACCTATGCCGATTTTGAGCAGGCGTTAAGCGACTTTTTGCATCAGGTGAGTGTGCAACAAGTGCAGGTGGTTTTGCCGGGCGAAGCGCGGGTGTTGCATAGGTTGAAAGCGGCGTGTGAGGCGCATCAGATTCGCCTAAATGTGTTGGCCGATCGGCATTTTATGGCATTACCCGGGGAGTTTAAAACCTGGCTGGCACAGCGTAAGAAACCGACGATGGAATATTGGTATCGGGCGCTACGTCAGCGCACGGGGATTTTAATGCAGTCGGGAAAACCCGTCGGCGGACGTTGGAATTATGATGCGGATAACCGTGAGGCCTTTGCAAAACAGGGGCCGCCGCCGCTGACACCGCCGTTGCGCTTTGAGCCGGATGCGCTGACGCAAGCGGTGATGACGCTGGTTGCGCAACGTTTTGGCGAACACGCAGGGGATTTGAATGGCTTTGATTGGCCGGTGACACGCGAACAGGCGCTGTCTGCGCTGGACGATTTTGTGCGTCATCGGTTGGCGTTATTTGGTCGTTTTCAAGATGCCATGTGGCCTAACCAGGCTTGGTTGTTTCATTCGTTGCTGTCCGCGGCGTTAAATGTGAAGTTATTAAATCCGCGTGAAGTGATTCAGGCGGCGCTAGAGGCGTATGAAACGGGGGCGGCACCTTTAAACGCGGTCGAAGGGTTTGTGCGTCAAATTTTGGGCTGGCGCGAGTATGTGCGCGGTTTGTATTGGGCGTATCAAGGCGAATGGTTGCAGTGGAATGCTTTAGCGGCACAAGCCGATTTACCGCGTGTTTATTGGCATGGCGACACGGACATGGCGTGTATGCGAGAGGCGGTTGGTCAGGTATTGCGCTACGGGTATGGGCATCATATTCAGCGTTTGATGGTCACCGGGTTGTTTGCGCTATTGTGGGGGGTGCAACCGAAACAGGTGCATGAATGGTATTTGGCGATGTTTGTTGATGCGATTGCGTGGGTGGAAATGCCAAATGTGATCGGCATGAGTCAGTTTGCCGATGGCGGGTTGATGGCGAGTAAGCCTTATATTGCCAGCGGACAATATATTCATAAAATGTCGGGTTATTGCGCGGAATGTCGCTTTAATCCAAAGCAGGCGGAAGGGGCGCAGGCTTGTCCGTTTACTACGCTTTATTGGGCGTTTATTGACCGTCACCAGGCCTGGTTAAGCACGCATCCGCGCTTGGCAATGCAGGTAAAACATTGGTTAAATATGAGCGCGCAAAAGCGAGAGGCGATTCTCCGGCAGGCACAGGATTTGAGGCGGAATATGGCGTAAAAGTGGTATCATGGCGCATCAAAAGCAGACACAAAGGACGCGATGGCATGAAAGCTTATTTGGATTTATTGCAGCATATTATCGAAAATGGCGTGCAAAAAGGCGACCGAACCGGAACGGGTACGCTGTCCGTTTTCGCGCATCAAATGCGCTTTGATTTACAGCAAGGATTTCCCCTGCTCACGACTAAAAAACTGCATCTGCCGTCGATTATTCACGAATTGCTGTGGTTTTTAAGCGGCGAGACGAATATCGATTATCTTAAACAGCACAATGTACGCATTTGGAACGAATGGGCAACCGAATCCGGCGAAATCGGCCCGTTGTACGGTAAACAATGGACGGCTTGGCAAACGCCTGACGGCGAGACAATTAATCAAATTGCGCAAGTGATTGACACGCTAAAAACCAATCCTAATAGTCGGCGTATGATTGTCAGCGCGTGGAATCCGGCCGATTTACCCGACGAATCCGTCAGCCCGCAACAGAATGTCGAAAACGGCAAAATGGCGTTGGCCGCCTGTCACGCGTTTTTTCAGTTCTACGTCGCCGAGGGGCGTTTATCTTGCCAACTCTATCAGCGTAGCGCCGATACGTTTTTGGGTGTGCCGTTTAATATTGCATCCTACGCGTTGCTTACGCATATGGTGGCGCAACAAACGGGCTACGAAGTGGGCGAGTTTATTTGGACCGGCGGCGATGTGCATTTATATAACAATACGCTCGAACAAACTAAAATCCAGCTCCAACGTGAACCTTATCCCTTGCCGCGTTTACATATAAAACGCAAACCGAACTCTATTTTCGACTATCAATTTGACGATTTTGATATTCTCGATTATCAAGCCCATCCGCATATCAAAGCGCAGGTGTCGGTATGAAAAAGCCGGTTATTTCGATGATTGTGGCGATGGCAAAAAATCGCCTGATAGGGCAAGATAATCAAATGCCTTGGCATTTACCCGACGACCTTAAATACTTTAAAGCGCAAACCTTAAATAAACCTATCTTAATGGGGCGCAAAACCTTTGAATCCATTGGGGCCAAACCGCTTCCTAAACGGCGAAATATCGTTATTACCCGTGATAAACAGTTTCAGGCCGACGGTATCGAAATATTTGATAATTTAGACAGTGCGTTAGCGGCATTAAATAATGAAAATGAAATTATGATTATCGGCGGTGCGCAAATTTATCAGCAAATGCTCGATAAAGCGCATCGGCTTTATATAACCGAAGTTGCGGTTGAGTTAGAAGGCGATGCCTATTTTCCTCAATGGAATCAGCAGGCCTGGTTAGAAACAAAACGTGTACACCATTCGGCAGATGCAAGTCATGCTTATGCCTTCGATTTTGTTGAATATCAACGTATCTGATGTGTGTTAAATAGGTGTTTATAATTCGAGTGCAACAAAAAAAGGTGCAAAAAACGCGCCTTAAGCATTAACACCTTGGCGCGTTTGAGGTACATCTGTAGTCTGAATTTAGGGAGAAGACGAAGGTCGGATTAATCGCGAATTAATAAGTCGTCTTTATTTCCGCCACGATCTAAATGCGCTTGCATCCATGCTGGCGCGCGCCCGCGACCCGTCCACACCAAGCTTGCATCATGCGGATCACGGTATTTTGGCGCCACCTTATTTTCAGAACCCTTACGCTTTTTATTAGCGTCCATACCTAAAACCTCTTCCAACGTTAAACCCGATTGCGCTGCCAAAGCTTTAAATTGGTTCATTAACGCTTTTTTCTCTTCTTTTTGCTTCGCCTCAATCTCGTTGTCGATAAACTCGCGTAAATCAATCAAGTCTTGAACAGAAAGCTGACGAATGGAATCATGAATCATAGGGGTACTCCAATTAGATTGTAAAAAAATAGGCTCAAATATATTAACGTAAAAAAACCACCCCTACAAATGATTTAGAATAGATTTAACAGAATAAAAACCGCTAATATCAAACTGATTCAAAAAGGTTAAATAAAAAGGGGGCATAATGAATAAATCAACCAGATTAATACAGTTACGCTTGCAACTGCAAAACATGACCAAGCCATTGACATTAAATGAGATCGCCATTGAGCTTGGATGCAGCGAAAAGACAATTAGACGAGATGTTCAGGCTCTAGAATCAATATTTGATGCGCCTTGGTCGGTGCATCAGAATCAAGTGATTTGGAAAAAACCCAGAAGTCATGTTATTCATTTGGATGGCTATTGGTTTTCAACGCAAGAACTGCTGGCGCTGCTTGCTTTTCATAATACGATGGCGCAATTAACGCAAGGTGTCCTTAGCCGCGAGCTAGCCCCTTTTAAAAAGAAAATACTTCAACTGCTTGGAAAACAATCTAAAGGCACGTTATTAGACGAGAAAATAAAACTCATCCAAAAAGCGGCACGCACGGTTGATGAGAAAGTGTTTAATCAAATTGTTCAAGCATTACATGATAACAAGCGATTAGATATTACGTATTGGAGTCGGCGTGAGGATCAGTTTTCTCATCGCCAAATATCTCCCCTGCAACTCGTTCGCTATCGAGATAACTGGTTGGTTGACGCTTGGTGTCACGAAAAAAATGGGATTAGAACGTTTGCTCTAGATGGCATAAAAAAGGTGAGTCTTTTAGCCTTAGAGTGTCAACTAGTCCAGCAAGGTGTATTGCAATCACACTTTGAAAATAGTTACGGCATTTTTTCTGGGCAGGCAGATAGCAAGGTAACACTAAAATTCAGTCCGTTTATCGCCCGTTGGATTCAGTTTGAATCATGGCATCCAAAACAAGAAGCATATTGGGATCAAGAAGGGTATTTCTACCTTGTTATTCCATATTCTCAGGACATCGAATTGATACGCGATATTCTCAAGTATGGCGTAGAGGTTGAGGTCATATCCCCTAAAATCCTTCGAGAAAAAGTACGAATAAAATTGGAAAAATCCTTAGAGGTTTACTCTAGGGACAAAATCTGTCCTTGAGTGTCGTGCTGCAGAAAATTTAATCTACTTATGGTGTTAGTATGTTTTCTGTAAGTCGTTTCTTTATCTGTGGTGAGGGGTGTATTTATCAGGTTTGTTGTTGATTGATGGAAGCTTCAACTGGCGATTCCATACAAAATGCCCCCGATGTTGAGTGTTCGCCCCGCCAGAACGCAGACAGAAAGTAAAGCATTAACATTAAAACTAAATAGAACTTGATTTTAGGTTGCGAGGTGTTTTATAGTTCAAGTGTCGCGAATGTTAATTTGTGTGGATTGAAACTATTTAATTTTTATGTGTGAGTAAGGTTGCAAGTTTTTTGTAACCTTTTGATAAATTAAAATAGGAATTTGCTTCGTGACGACTAAAGAAAATTACAATTTTATTGCGCACCCTTCCGAGCAGGGAGATGATCAAGGCTTAGACGATCATTTACTATCTGTTGCTAGCTTATCAGCTACTCTTGCAAAAAAAATTCAGTTAGAGCGTTCTGGTTATGCCATTGGTTTATTGCATGATTTTGGTAAGTACAGCCTATCTTTTCAAAAGTATTTACGTTCAGCCGTCGGGCGTATTGATCCTGATTCTGAAGACTACATTGATCCCATTACCCATAAAGGTCATATAGATCATTCCACAGCAGGTTCTCAGTATTTATTTCATTCATTAGCAAATGATTTTAAAGTTGAGGGTCAGGTTGCAGCACAAGCCTTATCGCTCTGTATTGCCTCGCATCACAGTGGTTTAATTGATTGTTTTAAGCTGGATGGTACCAATCAGTTTGTTAAGCGAATTAAAAAATCGGATGATAAAACGCGTCTTCAAGAGTGTCTGCAAAATGCCTCTGATACGTATTGCGAGAATCTAAAATCCCATCTTACTAGAGATTTGGTCCAGGAGTTTATTGAGCAGTTTAAGCGAGTTAGTGAGGATCAAGGTCATTCTTGCATTTCGGCATTTAATAAGGGGTTTCTAGTTAGGTTTCTGTTTAGTTGCTTGATTGATGCTGACCGCATCAATAGTGCGGATTTCGAAATGCCTGAAAACACTGAAAGGCGGTTTAAAAAACCTCAGTGGGATACAGCTATCCAGCGTTTGGAAAATACGCTGAACGAATTTAAATCAAGCTCGCAAAAAGACCCGGTATCACCGATACGCGAAAAAATTTCTGATGATTGTTTTCAGCGGGCTTGCGAGAAACAAGGTTTGTATTCTTTAACCGTGCCGACGGGTGGCGGCAAAACCTATGCCAGTTTGCGTTATGCATTGCGTCATGCCAAGCATCACGGGCTTGATCGAATCATTTATATCATTCCCTACACGTCGATAATTGAACAGAATGCTCAAGCAATTAGAGCTGTAATTGAACATGAATCGGATGAATTTCCTTGGGTACTAGAGCATCATTCTAATTTAGAACCTGAACACCAGACCTGGCACAACAAAATAGCCAGTGAAAACTGGGACTCGCCAATTGTTTTAACAACCATGGTTCAGTTTTTAGAGGTTTTGTTTGCGGGAGGAACAAGTCGCGCACGACGCTTACATCAATTGGCTAATGCGGTTCTTATTTTTGATGAAATTCAAACCTTGCCAGTTAAGACCACACATTTATTCTGTAATGCCCTTAATTTTTTGACTGACTATTGTGGCACAACCGCCCTGCTGTGTACGGCTACTCAGCCCTTGTTGAATAAGTTAAAACGTCCGGATAAAGGTCAGTTAAATCTTCTGCCTGAAAATGAGTTGATTAGTGATGTGAGTCAGTTGTTTGAAGATTTAAAGCGTGTAGAAGTCAAAAACCTATGTAAGTCACCCGGCTGGACAGCGGCAGAAATTTCAGACTTAGCCTATAAACAATTTGACGTTTTAGGCAGTTGCTTGGTAATCGTAAATACCAAGGATTGGGCGAGTAAGCTGTATCAAGCATTGAAAAGCCAAGTGGATAGTAAAGCGCTTTTTATTCTAAGTACAAACCTTTGTCCGGCGCATCGCAAAGCGATCTTTACAGAAATAAAACAGCGTCTAAACGATGATTTACCGGTCTTGTGTATTAGTACTCAATTGATCGAGGCGGGTGTTGATGTCGATTTTGCGTCGGTTATTCGGTTTTTAGCTGGCTTGGACTCTATTGCACAAGCCGCAGGGCGTTGTAACCGTAATGGTAAGCGTGCGTTATCGACAGTATATGTCGTGAATCCCGACGAAGAAAAAATAGATTTATTACACGATATTAAAGTAGGGCGCGACAAAGCGCGGTTAGTCCTAGACACCGGTGTGCAAGATATTCTTTCACCCCAAACCATGTCGCTGTATTTTGAGCATTATTTTTACCAGCCTGACCGTGAAAAATTAATGGTTTTCCCGTTAAAGAGTGACCCTGAAGAAAACATCCTGAATCTATTAAGTTCAAATGTAAATATTCCAGTGCGCGGCCTTAATAATCCTGATTACCCATTTCTAAAACAGTCTTTTATGACCGCAGGTGAAGCCTTTGAAGCCATTGATTCACCCACAAAAGCCGTGATTGTGCCCTATGGTGATGGGCAAGCGGTGATTGCAGAGCTTTGCCGAATTGAAAAGAAATTTGATTTAAAAGCCTACAAAAAAGCCTTAAAACAAGCGCAACAATTCAGTGTAAATGTTTTTCCAAATGTCTGGAATCGGTTGCTTGATGCGCAGGCGATTGTCGAAATACAAGGAGAAGGTATCTATTACTTAAAAAATGAGCACTACAACAAAGAGTTTGGTCTGTCAGAACATGTGGTTTCGACAATGGCTAATGGCATTTTATGATTTTTAACACAGGAGGTTCACATGCACGAAACCCCGAAGAATACGGTCAGTTTTAAGGTAAGTGGGCGCTATGCGTTATTTACTGACCCAGTTACAAAAGTGGGTGGGGAAAAGTGTTCTTATCACATTCCGACCTACGAAGCGATTAAAGGCATTTTAAAGTCAGTTTATTGGAAGCCAACATTGATTTGGCATATCGATAAGGTGAGAGTTATGAAGTCTATGCGCACGCAGACTAAAGGAACAAAACCTTTAGTCTGGGGGGGCGGTAATAGTTTGGCAATTTACACTTTCTTGCATGATGTTGAGTATCAAGTGCAAGCACATTTCGAATGGAATGAACATCGTCCCGAGCTAGAACGAGATCGTATTGATGGTAAGCATTTTGCAATGGCTCAAAGGTTCATTGAAAAGGGCGGCCGACAAGATGTTTTTTTAGGTACACGCGATTGCCAGGGTTATGTTGAAGCCTGCGAGTTTGGTGAGGGTGAGGGGGCGTATGATCAAATTGATGAACTTGGGTTCGGTCTAATGTTCCACAGTTTTGGTTACCCTGATGAAACAGGAAAGGATGAACTGATTGCCAATTTTTGGCAGGCAACCATGAAGCAAGGTGTTTTGCACTTTCCTCGTCCCGATGCGTGTGCGCATAGCCGCGTTGTGCGACCTATGACAGCGAAAACGTTTGAATTGGAAGAAAATCAGAAACCGGTTGAACGGGAAGAGGAGGCGATATGAGCTGGCTATCAAATCTTTACGCTACCTACGAAAAAGCACAGCAGTTAGATATTTCAGATGACCTAAAACCTCTGCCAATAAGCCATACATTGCAAAACGCGCATATCAAACTAACACTTGATTTAGAAGGCAATTTTAAGCGTGCTGAAGTGTTGGAAAAGATCCAAATTGTATTGCCTTCAACTGAGGCTTCAGCGGGACGCTCCGGCCAGAAACCACCGCCTCATCCGTTGGCTGATAAAATTCAATATGTTGCAAAGGATTACCCCATCTATGGAGGAACGAAACCCTCATTTTTTAATGAGTATTTTGAGCTGCTTTCGAACTGGTGTATTTCCGGATTTGCACATGAGCAAGTATTGGCAGTGAAAACCTATGTTGAAAAGGGTGCAGTTGTTGCAGATCTTATAAAAAGTGGAGTTTTATTTGTAGATGCTGAAAATAAACTATTAACCACTTGGCCTAAAGAGTCAAATGCTGAACCGCCTAAAATATTTAAGGTTTTACCGAAAGAAGCAGGGATCTTAGATCAAGGCAGTGCTTTGGTTTGCTGGAATGTTGAGGATGCTAGATTTGTAACGAGCGAAACTTGGTTAAACCCAGATATCCAATCTTCATGGATTCAATACGATAGTCAAACAGCGGGACAACAAGGGCTTTGTTATATTACGGGTAAAGTCATGCCGTTGGCATCGAATCACCCTGCAAAGCTACGCCATACAGGTGATAAAGCAAAACTTATTTCATCTAATGACAGCTCAGGCTTCACATTTAGAGGGCGCTTTACGGACGCTACCGGTGATCAAGCTGCAAGTGTTGCTTACGATGTCACTCAAAAATCTCATAATGCGTTAAGGTGGTTAATTTCACGACAAGGTTACCGCAATGGTGATCAGGCGGTGGTTGCTTGGGCTCTATCCTGCGAAGAAATACCTGATCCGATGACAATGAGCTTTGATTTACTGATGGACGAAGATAGTCAACCCGTCATAGATCATTCGATTGATATTGGCAAAAAGTTTGGCTTGGCGTTAAAAAAGTATATCGCAGGCTATAAAGCAAAACTTGATCATAGTGACAGTGTGATTATTATCGGTTTAGATTCCGCCACACCGGGTCGAATGGGTGTGACCTATTATCAAGAGTTCATGCCCGAAGAGTACCTTTCACGTATTGAAAAATGGCATCAGGATTTTGCTTGGTTTCAAAGAGTCAAACAAGAAATAAATGGCAAAGAACAAACAACTTGGCCAATTAGCACGCCCGCGCCCAAGTCCATTTATGAAGCGATATTTGGCTCTACCATTTCGGATTCATTAAAAAAGCAAACTATTGAACGGATTTTACCCTGCATTGTCGAGGGAGTCCCTTTTCCGAAAGATTTAATGCAGGGCGCGGTTCGTCGCGCGATTAATCGCCAAGCTTATAAAAAAAATGAAGAGTGGGAAGAAACTTTAGGCATTGCTTGTGCCCTGTTTAAAGGTTTTAAAAAACGTCAGATACCGTCAAAGGAGTATGAGATGGGGTTAGAAAAAGAGAATAGCAGCCGGGACTATTTGTTTGGTCGATTGTTAGCGATTGCCGAAAAAATCGAAGAAACCGCACTTTATGTCGCAGGTGAAAACCGTTCGACAACTGCCGCAAGGTTAATGCAACGATTTGCTGACAGACCGTTTTCAACTTGGCGCAATATCGAGTTGGCGTTAAATCCCTATATTCAGCGTTTGAAAGTAACGCGTGGTGGTTTTTTACACAATATTCAAATTGAGCTTGACGAGGTGATGGGTATGTTTAACTCGACGGAATTTAATTCTGATAAATCACTTTCCGGTGAGTTTTTGTTAGCTTTCCATGCACAAAGGCTTGAGTTAAAAAAACGTAAAGAAGATACACCTGACACACAAACTAATTCTGATCAATAATGCTGGAGGATATAACCATGAGCTTACAAAACAAAATAGATTTTGCTGTGATTTTTAGTGTTAAAAATGCCAATCCTAATGGTGATCCATTAAACGGTAATCGTCCAAGAACGGATTATGAGGGGTTTGGTGAAATTTCGGACGTATGTTTAAAGCGTAAAATTCGAGATCGACTGCAGGATGCGGGTGAGTCAATTTTTGTACAATCGGATGAAAAGAAAACCGATGGTATGCCAAGTTTAAAAGCGCGTGCGGAATCGGAAGAGTTTGGTTTGGGTAAAAATGCACTGAATGCAAAGAAAACTAAACCAGAGGAGACGGCTCAATTGGCGTGTCAAAGATGGTTTGATGTTCGAACATTTGGACAATTGTTTGCGTTCAAAAGTGACACGAAAGACGGCGTATCCATACCTATTCGCGGACCGGTTTCAATTCAATCGGCATTCAGTATTGAACCCGTGAACATTACGAGCATACAAATTACAAAAAGTGTTAGCGGTGAAGGAGATGGCTCTAAAAAAGGTTCAGATACGATGGGTATGAAGCATCGCGTGGATAAAGCCGTGTATGTAACCTTTGGGGCTATGTCGCCACAATTAGCTGAGCGTACCGGTTTTAGTGATGATGATGCAGACAAAATCAAAGCCACCCTTTCAAAGTTATTTGAAGGTGATGCATCTTCTGCGCGTCCTGAAGGAAGCATGGTTATTGAGAAAGTGATCTGGTGGCGGCACAATTCAAAGGCAGGTCAATATTCATCAGCCAAGGTGCATCGAACACTGGAAGTAAAACCAGATGGCAGTTATGAATTACATAATTTGGAAGGTTTAGTGCCTGAAGAAATTGACGGTTTCTAACCATGCCCGATACCCGCTTAATCCCTCTGTCGGCATTACAGCATTATGCCTTTTGTCCGCGTCAGTGTGCGCTCATTCATAATGAGCAGGCCTGGTCGGAGAACTGGCTTACCGCGCAAGGCCAGCAATTGCATCAGCGGGTGGATCATGGTTTGCCCGAATCTCGCAAAGGGATTCGTTACGAACGTGGGGTAGAGGTTTCTGCCCCAACGCTCGGTTTAACCGGAAAGCTGGATTTGGTGGAGGTGGAAATCGCCACCGGAGCCTGTTTTCCAGTTGAATACAAGCGTGGCAAACCCAAGCAAGATCATATTGATTTAATTCAGCTTTGCGCCCAAGCGCTCTGCCTGGAAGAAATGCTGAATATCAACGTGCCACACGGCGCACTTTGGTATTGGCAAACACGCCATCGTCATCAAGTTGAAATCACCTTGGAGCTGCGGCAAGAAACGCTAAGCATTATTGATGCAACCCGCACCTTGCTCAATTCCGGCCAAACCCCCAAAGCTAAGTATGAAAAAAAGTGCCAGGCCTGTTCACTTTACGATTTATGCAATCCTAAATTGACGTTTCGCGATACCAGTCGTGCCTATGTAAAGGCGATTTATCAGGAGAATGCCGATGAAGAAACTGCAAAATAGCCTTTACATCACCCGCCAAGGCGCTTATCTGCACAAAGAGCGCGAAACCTTAGTGATTGAGGTTGAAAAAGAAAAGGCGATGCAAGTGCCGATTCATGCCATTCAAGCGATTTATTGTTTCGGTAATGTGATGGTGTCACCATTCTTGATGGGGTTTTGCGCCGAAAACGGCGTGCATTTGGCATTTTTTACCGAATACGGGCGATTTTTAGGGCGCTTGCAAGGTAAGCAAACCGGCAATGTTTTATTGCGACAAACACAGTATAAAACCGCAGAGCTTAAACCCGAATCGATCTCGCGCAATATCATTGCCGCGAAAATCACCAATTCTCGATCCGTGCTGTATCGACACCTGCGTAATCACGGCGACAATGCCGATGTTAATCAAGCGATTGTGCAAATGTCTTCCTCGTTAAGACGACTGCAAAAAACAGACAATCTCGACAGTATTCGCGGCATAGAAGGTGAGGCGGCCGCTTTTTATTTTGGCGTATTCGATCAACTTATTTTGCCATCGGTTGGTGAGGGCTTTGAGTTTAATACACGAAGCCGTCGTCCGCCATTAGATAGAGTAAATGCCTTGTTATCTTTTTTATACAGTGTGGTCGGCAATGATATTAGTGCCGCATTACAAGGTGTTGGGCTTGATCCGCAAATGGGCTTTTTGCATCAAACCAGGCCTGGTCGTGACAGCTTGGCGCAAGATGTATTGGAAGAGTTTCGGGCTTGGTTGGTCGATAGATTGGTGCTGAGTCTGATTAATCGCAAACAAATTAAGGCCAATGATTTTGAAATTGAAGTTAGCGGGGCAGTCAAATTAAAAGACGATGCGCGTAAAACCGTGTTGGTTGCCCTGCAAAACCGCAAGCAAGAAACGGTTAAGCATCCATTTTTAAATGAAGACGTACCGATTGGCTTATTGCCCCATGTTCAAGCCTTGTTATTGGCGCGACATTTACGCGGTGATTTAGCTGAATATCCGCCTTTTGTGCCGCGATAGGAGGTGCACGATGATGGTTTTAATCACTTACGATATTTCGTTTGACGACCCGGGCGGCCAACGCCGTTTGCGCCACATTGCTAAAGCCTGCTTGGATTATGGAGTACGCGTGCAATACTCGGTTTTTGAATGTGAACTGGACCCGGCGCAATGGGTAGTATTAAAGGCAAAACTGTTGGAAATATTTAACGAAGAAACCGATAGTTTGCGTTTTTACATGCTCGGTGCGCAATGGCGCAACAAGGTTGAGCATCATGGCGCGAAAAAGTCATTAGATATTTTTCAAGACACGTTGATTTTATAGAGTTATCCTATATGATAACAACTGGGGGTTATGTTGCACTATTGGACAGTTAAGTTTTATCAAGGAGTGGAGAAAGATATTCGTGAGATGCCAATTGGCATTAGAAGTCGGATGGTGAAGTTGCTTGAGGTCATTCAAATTAAAGGCCCAGACTTGGGTGAACCTCTGACGAAGCCTTTAGGAAAAGGCTTGTTTGAAATCAGAGCAAAAGCAGCAGAAGGAATCGGGCGCAGCCTGTTTTGTTACCAGCAAGGTAAAACGATTGTTATTCTTTATGCCTTTGTGAAAAAAACACAGAAGACCCCCAAAACAGTATTGGATATTGCAAGGCGGCGTCAGAAGGAGATTGAATATGGAAATGATGACATTAGATGAACTAAAAAATGAATTAATGCAAGATGCAGATTTTAAGCGTGAATACGAAGCTCTTGAAGAAGAGTTTAAATTGATTGAAGCCCTAGTTGATATGCGCCAGAAGGCAGGTTTAACGCAAGAGGACATTGCTAAAAAAATGGGTACTCAAAAAAGTAATATCAGCCGGTTGGAATCTGGAAGCGGTAACCCGGGCTGGAAGACTCTGCAAAAGTATGCACATGCTTGCGGCTTTAAAATTCAGCTGCAATATACACATTAACATCTTTCAGATAATCTATCGCTAACCCCTAGTGCTCTTTAAAAATATGGAACTTTAGCGATGATAAAAAATAGCGCATTTATCAAGTTTTGGCATGAAAACCTGTCTAATTTGTTAAAATGCACGAGCTTATTATTTAGGTTAGCGAATTCCCGCCTACAACTTAACGATTTGTCTAGACTAAATGAATAAGCAGTCGCGCCCCATGCGGGCGCGTGGATTGAAACTTTTGCGTAGCATAGTGATCCAGTTTTTCATATTAGTCGCGCCCCATGCGGGCGCGTGGATTGAAACAAAATATCGCGCGGATAAATATCGGGTCTCAGTTGTCGCGCCCCATGCGGGCGCGTGGATTGAAAC
>Ga0172377_10003110_pt1 | contig 17036 bp, 13 predicted proteins | sample Pumphouse3metaG_FD_119749 | JGI IMG/M metagenome (GOLD analysis project Ga0172377, IMG submission 119749) | Leachate microbial communities from a municipal landfill in Southern Ontario, Canada - Pumphouse #3 metaG | ecosystem: Engineered > Solid waste > Landfill > Unclassified | place: Canada...
ACCGCCTGCTGACGCATGACTTGAAGTGAGTGGTGATCGATGGCGCGGCCATCTGAAGTACGTTTACATTTCATGCGCTAATTATACAGTATATATGACTTTACTTTCAGAAAAGTTAGTAATTTGCCATGCTGCTTCAAATCATTTAACAAGGCTTCATAACTCATCGTTGGCTCGGCCACACGCTCCGCATAGGCCGCCAAATCTTCCTGATCTTCACGCATTAACAATCTCAAGGCTTCATCGACTAACTCAGACACGGAAACCTGTGTTTGTGCCGCACGCATTTTAAGCGCGGTATGAATTGCCGGATCAAAATACACCGTTGAACGCTTAGATAATTCGCTCATATTAAAATATCCTTTTAAAAACGCGTTTTAAAACATCACAACGTTGTAGCACTATAACACTTTAGTGTTGTAGTGCTTTAGCTAACTATTAAACGGGCTATGTAACACACAATCCTGATAATAGTCTTCAATCATGCGTTTTTCATCGACAAGAAACTGCGCTATGCCCTGCTCAAACGGATTTTGCGCCAGCCAATGCGCTGATTGAGTCATCACCGGCTCAAAACCGCGTGCGATTTTATGTTCGCCGCCTGCGCCCGGCTCAAAGCGTTGTAAACCCTGTTCTATCGCAAACTCAATGCCTTGGTAATAACAGGCTTCAAAATGCAAACTGTTGACCTCTTCGACACAACCCCAATGACGACCAAATAAAACCGAATCGCTGACAAACATCAACGAACCCGCGATACAACGCCCACCTTTATCGGCCATCACCAATAACACCTGATCCGGTAACGCCTGCGCTACCGCCTGAAAAAAGCCTTGGTTTAACGTCGCTAAACTGTGTTTTTCCGCAAAGGTTTTTTGATAAAAACGACTAAAATCTGTCCAATCTTGTTCGCTGGCAGTATGACCGTTTAAACGCCGAAACGTCACACCGGCTTCTTCAACTTTGCGCCGTTCTTGTTTGATATTTTTACGTTTTTTCGGTTTGAGCTGTGCCAGAAAATCATCGAAAGTTTGATAACCGCGATTAAACCAATGGAAATGACAATCGTGACGAATTAACCAATCGGCCTGCGCCGACAACCAGGCCTGGTCGTTTGGTTTATTCATTCCTTCGGCATCACTTTGGGCATCATTCTGAGCATAATGTTCGGCAAATAAAATATGCCAACCGCTAATGCCCTGCTCAAGCGCCATCTGTTGCAAATATTTAACCAATAACGCACGGATTTTATTCGCGTCCTGATCCGCGGCGATTAAAAATCGCTGTCCGGTCACCGGCGCGTAAGGAATAGCCGACACCCATTTAGGGAAGTAATGCAATCCCACTGACTGCCAAGCCTGCGACCAGGCCTGGTCAAACACAAACTCACCGTAGGAATTGGTTTTAACGTACAAAGGCATGGCGGCAATTAACCGCCCCTCATCGTATACAGCGACGTGTTGCGGATACCAACCAAACGCTGCACTCACGCATTGATAATCTTCCAGCGCCTGCAAAAACTCATGGCGCAAAAACGGATTATTATCCGCCACCAACGCATTCCAGGCCTGCTGATTAATATCGCGAATATGGTGAAAGCAGCGCAACTGCATCGACGGCTCCTAATCCTGACGAAAACGAGCCGTTATTGTGACAAAAAGCTACACCACTTTAAACTGCTTAGAGTAACGATGCACATCTTCTGCCATTTTATACAAGCGCTCCACCGATTTAGTCACCTCCTCATTACCCGAGGCCACCTGTACGGAAGATTGTGCTATTTGTTCGACGCGCTGCGCGATAATCACCATGCCGTCCTCTTGCTCTTTCAAGAAATTGCGAATTTGATCAACCGAGAACGTTACCTGCTGCGCTTTGTCTTCCAGCGTCGCTACCGCATCGCCTGCTTGGTGGGCAAACTCCACACCGTTACGCATATTTTTAATCCCTTCGCTCATATCGCGATTTACATCCTCAATCATCTTTTGAATTTTCACTATCACATTCGAAATCTCGCTAGTCGATTGCGCCGTACGTTGTGACAGACTACGAACCTCATCGGCGACCACGGCAAAACCGCGCCCATGATCACCAGCTCGAGCCGCTTCAATCGCCGCGTTCAGTGCCAATAAATTGGTTTGCTCAGCAATATCTTCAATCGTCGCGACAATCCCATCCACTTCTTTTGACATACTTTGCAACGCGGTTAAATTCACCGTTGCCGACGAAATTTCCTCGGCCATTTGACTGATTTGATCAGCGGATTTATGCACTGTTTTCGCACTTTCTACAGCCGCATCCACCGACGCATGAGCTAACTCCTGCACTCTATCCGCTTGATCGGCAATCTGCTGCATTGCAGTGGTGAGCTGCTCTACTGTCACCGCCACCTCCTCCGTTGACTCACGTTGCTCAATCGCCGCTTGCATTAAATTCACCGTTTGTGTATCCAAACTCTGCGCCGAGTCGGTTAAATGACGCGCATCGTAACCCAAATCATAAATCAGCTCGCGCAAACGATTTTGCATTCGCGTCAACGCGTGCATCAAACGACCGGACTCATCACTTTCCATAATCGGCGTATCAAAATTCAGCTCACCATCGGCGATACGCTCTGCAACTTGGACCGAACGTTCTACTCGTGCCGACAACCAATTAGCCAAAACCCACACCCCGATTAACGACAAAATCCCCATTACAATAATCACCAACTGCACCAATAAAAAACTGCGCCCAATCGCTGCCGACACACTACTTAGCGGAATAGACACCTCAATCGCGCCGCGCACATCGTTAAGCACCCAATCCTTTTTGGGCGAATCCGCATGAGAATTGTGGCAAGACACGCAAGTTTTATCTGTCATCACATCGGCAATCGCATAACGAAACACCGGCTCACCTGCCAAGGTTTCAACACTAAAATACTCCCCAGTCGCATTGTGCTTTAACCACGACAACGAATCGCGCTCAAACGCATCCAGCTCAATATCCTTACCCTGACGAAAAGTAAACGGATAATCACTATATAAACGCAATTTACCCTTCGCTTCACTCATTTCGCCGAGTGAACGCATAAACGTTGCCGGTAAAGGCAAAGAGCGGTTTTCTATCGTCGGCTGATGGTGAATACCCAAACCCACCGAATTGGCAATCGGCAATACATGGAGCGAATAAAAACTACGCGCATTTTTAGCGTTCTCAACACTCGAACGCGCTGCCGCCTTACCCGCCTCCAAAATCACATTTTCTTTCAAGTTCACCCCCAGCTGCCATAGCAGCGCCATGAGCACCACCCACATCAGCAACATCGGCCAAAATACCTTCTTTTTAATCGGCCAAGCTTCTATATGATGCTTCATTTTCCATAGATGGCGCTTTAAACCACGGGGCAGCACACGCCCTTGATCCAACTCAACGTCATCGCGCTGGTTCAGCGTTTGATACAAGGCTGTTGCCGAGGCGATTTCAGCCTCACTTGGTGCGGTTCGAAACGATAAATAACCACCTTTTACTGGCGTAACCGACGCCTTAACCCAATAAAATTCGCCATTTTTACGCTTATTTTTAACAAATCCACGCCAAGTTTTGCCCGCATGTAACGTAGCCCATAAATCACGAAATGCCTCCGATGGCATAAACGGATGGCGAACAATATTGTGCGCTTTGCCTATTAACTCGGCCTCACTAAACCCCGAAGCCACTTCGAAATCCGGATTCACTCGCGTGATACGCCCCACCTTATCCGTTCGAGTAATAATGGCTTGACCGGGTTGTAGCTTATATTCTTTTTCACCTTGAATAATTGGATTTGCCATTGTGTCGTTTCCATCCATGTAAAGTATTAAGACCAGCAAATAACATTCATCGAATGCCCGAAGCCGTTGCGCTATAAACGGCACGACCTGTCATTTGTACGAAATATAATAGCAAGATATTAGCAAGAACCTCACCAAAAAAATCACTTTATTCTAAAAATTTAGGCCAAATAGCCATTAAAACGCATAAAGTTCATTTTTTTAGATAAAAAAGCGCAAATTTTTCAAAAAACAGAAACGAGACCTTGTTAATCGCGCGGCCCAACTATCTGCAACAGTGCATGAATGAATAATTAAATAACCTAGTGCCTTGGTGCCTTCGTAGTTCAAAGAATAAATTTTCTACAAACGCAAAAGTTTTAAGCCTAGCGATACCGTGGCATCCACATCGTTCAAAAATAAATTTTCAACTGTCCCGCCATATCAGGTCTGCTAAAATGCCCTCTTTAAAAAGAAGCTTGCTGCCCATGCCTAAACCACATCGAATTGTTCAACGCCCATTTGACCCACATATTTTTGAACAAGCACAAGCGCTTGGTCTAAGCGAACTACAAGCCCGTCTTGTCGCTCAACGGCTGCAAGACCCTCAACTGCTCGATGCCGTCGTCAATCCTAAGCTGAAAAACCTTCAACACCCCAGCGAACTCAAAAACGCCGATCACGCCGCCCAACTCATTGCCGATGCGATTCAATCCGATGGTCTGATCGTTCTGACCACCGATTACGATACCGATGGCGTAACCTCTGCATGGGTAGCTTACAATGCACTCACAGAATATTTTGGGGTCGATACATCGCGCTTGGTTCACTTTATTGGTGAACGCAAAGAAGGCTATGGCATCACCGATGACGTCTGCGAGCGCATTTTAGCGCTACAGCAACAGCAACCGATTGCTTTGGTCATTTCTGCAGACCAAGGCTCCAGTGACGAACCGCGCATTCAACGCTTAGCACAAGCAGGTATCGCCGTTTGCGTCACCGACCACCACCAAATGCCAATAGAAGGCGCCCCAATGAGTGCCGTTTGTACGGTGAACCCCCAGCAAGCCGACTGCGCTTACGATAAAACCATCGCTGGTTGTTTTGTTATCTTTTTAGTAATGACCCAAGTGCGCCGAGAACTGATTCAACGTGGTTACCTAACGCAACAAGCACCCAGCCTAAAAAACCTGACAATGCACGTCGCCCTTGGCACGATAGCCGATAGCGTGAGCTTAAAAAGCCCGAATAACCGAGCCATGGTATTAGCTGGCCTCCAACTCATAAACCAATTTCAACATCCCGCTTGGCAAGCGATGAAGCAACTCAACGACAACCAAGGCCGCCCTTTTAACGCCGAATACTTAGCCTTTCAGGTGGCCACTCGTATCAATGCCGCCAGCCGTGTCAGCGACGTACGCACCGCGTTTGACTTTTTATGCGCAGACAATATACACCAAGCGACGCAATGCTTAGCGCAACTTGATGCCGATAACAGCGAACGTCGCGAACAACAACAAGCGATGCTCGACCAAGCAATACAGCTCGCACAAACCCTATATCATCCCCAACGCTTCAGCCTCGCATTTGTCATGGAAGGCAACGCCGGTATTCAAGGGATTATCGCCAGCCGTGTCGGTGAAAAATTTGGCCTGCCCTGTGTTGCAATGACAAGACTTGACGATGGCACCATTGCAGGCAGTGGACGCGGCATTGTGCCAGAAATTGACTTACGCCTCGCCTTTCAAACGATGGAAGACCAACATCCAGGATTGTTTATTTCAATGGGGGGGCATAAAGGTGCCGCCGGCTGTCAAATACCGGGTCAGCATATTGATGTGTTTATTGAACTATTCGAGCAGGCGGTGAAAAAACAGCTCGGCGAAACCGCACCGGTACCCATCATCGAAACCGATGGCACACTACCCGGCAACTGGCTCAACACCGACTTAATTAACCAACTCGATGCGCTTGAACCCTACGGCCGCGAATGGCCGCAACCGCAATTTTATGGTCAATTTAATCTGATTGAAGTACGTCAAGTTGGTCAGAGCAAACTGCACCTGTCGATGACCCTACAACCGCAAGACAGCCAACAAACGCTCAAAGCCATTTTTTTTAATGCACTCGATGAGGCTGATAAGCCGCTGCCTTATCAGCCAGGAGATGTGTTGGCCTGCGTTTACCAACCAAGTTTGAATCAATATATGGGGCGCAGCTCACTGCAGCTTCGCTTACAGTGGGCGCGAAAAGCAGATTAATGACGCCCGTAACCGTGCATATAATGCTCGATTTGCGCCATGGCATCACTCATTGAGCGCACAAGATGATCTAAGCTGACTACTGCATTTTCTAAAATATTCACCGCAATAAACGGTTGCTCGACTTTTAAACGATCATACATCGGGCGCGTTAGCGCCAATAACTTGGCTTTTTTTGACGAACAAAACATCCGCAAATTGCGCGGTTTACGATCAAAAAACGACATTTCGCCAATTAAATTGCCCACGCCCTGTGTACCAACGTTCACTTCATCTTGACCGTCGAAGCTGCTAAAGCCGACTTTACCTTTAATAATAAAGTACATACTATCGCCCACCTCACCCAAGTCAGAAATGACCTGATCGCGTTCATAATTTTTTTCTTGTAGATAATGGGTTAATACCTCGACCTCGGCACGAGTCAAGGATTCGCAGATTAGATTTTGTTGAAAATAATCAAATAACTCGTTTGCGCTCATCTCTTGCATCTTATTCTCCTTTGGGGCGACGCGCTAAAAAGGATGCCACAGGGCGTCCGTCAGCAAGGACGTCTATTTTATCAACAATCACCTCAAACGCCGCAAATTCTTTCGCCAACTCGCCATGCTTTAAAATGAAATTCGGATTTTTCGGCGATCCAAACCTCTCAACACCCTCACAAAACGTTTGCACCAACACACAGCCACCAGGACGCACATGCGCGCGCATATAAGCAAATAAATCGCGATTTAAAAAACGAATCATCAGAATTAAATCAAATAATGCGTGTGGTCGCTGTGCGTCATCGCGCAAATCGGCGCAGCACCAATCCACACTAACCCCCTCGCTTTTAGCCAAGTATTGCGCACACTGTAACACGCGCGGCTGATTATCGATTGCGCACACCTGCCAGCCCTGCTGTGCCAAAAACACTGCTTCGCGTCCGCCACCACAACCAAGATCCAATGCGGTATTACCACTCAACCAACCCTCGGCACCAGCCTGCACCAACAACCCATTCGGCCGCCAAAACTTAAAAGAAGACGATATTGGCAGGCCTGCTAAAATTTGCACGCTGTCATCACTCACACACGCGTGCAATTGATAACCCTTTTGTGTCAAATAAAGACAAGCCGGTTGCAAATCAGCCGCCTTCGCTATTAAATTAAACGCAGCGGGTGGCGCAGGCAACGCGTTTAAGCACTGCTGTAACACCGACCAAGGCACACTCACCGCGTTGGCAAAATGCCCACGTTCGAAGTCCGAGCGCGGACGAATATCTAACCAAGGTAACGCCTCATTGTGCATGGGAATCGAGTGTCGGGTCGAGGTTAAAACCGCGCTTTATTTTCAAACGCTGCTTCGCTGCTTGCCATTCACCGACGGCAAAGATTTGTTTCTCAGCGTTATATAAACGCACCAAGGTGTCGCGCTCCGGGTTCTGCGGAATCACGTCATACAAAAACCCACCCGCCCAGATAAATTGCTTTTGCTCATCATTCAAATAAAACGCTTCATACTCGCTTAATGCAATATCCAAAGGCAATAAATGCGTATTACGATACTTCGCAATTTCATCGAAACTTTGCATCATATCAGCGCTAAACACGCCAGTTTGCGTGCGGTGCAAAGCGCTTAAATGCCCCACCGTACCTAACGCTTTAGCTATATCCTCGCCCAAAACACGTACATAAGTTCCTTTTGAACAATGCACATCAAACTCAATCTGGCTCGCATCAAAGCGCAATAGCGTTAAAGACATAATCTCCACCTCGCGCGGCTCACGCTCAATTTCAATCCCACGACGAGCATAGGTGTGCAATGACTTGCCCTCAAACTTAAGCGACGAATACATCGGTGGCACCTGTAAAATTTTGCCAACAAACGTAGAAAAGACTTGCTCAATCAGCGTATCCGTTAAAAGCGGAACGCGCTGGCGCTCAATAATCTGCCCTTCGCAATCACCGGTATCGGTGGCGATACCTAACTGCAAGGTTGCGCTATAACGCTTATCCGAAGCCAATAAAAATGCCGACACCTTAGTCGCCTCACCCAAGCAAACCGGCAATAACCCTGTCGCAAACGGATCCAGCGTCCCGGTATGACCGGCCTTTTTTGCACTATAAAGTTTAACGACTTGCTTCACCGCTTCGGTCGATCCCATCCCCACTGGCTTATTCACCAGCACAATACCGTTCACAACACGCCGACGATTTCGTTTTGGCATCATATCAATGCAACGCCTGACGAATAAGTTGCTCGATATGCTCAGCATGATCCGGCACGGTATCATAATAAAAACGCAAGTTAGGCGTGATGCGCAAACGTAATTGTTTGCCCAACTCACTACGGAAAAACGCCGCCGCTTTTTGCAAGGCTTTTTCTGCTTCGATAACGGCATCATCACCGGCTTTCGCGCCGAGCACAGTAAAATAAATTTTCGCCTGACTTAAATCCTTCGACACCTTACACTCGGTTAGGGTTAAAGATTGCAAACGCGGGTCTTTCGTTTCGCGGCGCAATAAAGTAGACAATAAACGCAAAATCTCTTGCGATACACGATCTGTACGACTAAATTCTTGACTCATTACTTTCCAATTTCCAAACCACCAAGCTGGGTAGTATTTTTACAAAAACAAAATGCCCCGCAGGGCATTTGTATTATTTATTCACCACGACAAGCACGAAGTTGCAAAACCTGAACGCGACATCTGATAAATCATAGCTTCGCGCCTTCGTGTCTCGATGATTAACCCTAATCAAGCGTACGTTTTACTTCATAACGTTTAAATACTTCGATTTGGTCGCCAACGCGCACATCGTTATAATCTTTAACGCCGATACCGCACTCCATGCCTTGACGCACTTCTTGCACATCGTCTTTATAACGACGCAACGACTCCAACTCACCTTCGTAAATCACCACGTTTTCACGTAATACACGAATCGGCTGGCCACGTTTAACCAACCCGTCAATCACCATACAACCGGCAATAAGACCGATTTTCGGCGCCTTAAACACATCACGTACTTCCGCCGTACCAATAATTTCTTCACGCAACTCAGCCGATAGCTTACCTTCAATCGCACGTTTTACTTCATCAACCACTTCATAAATAATGCTGTAGTAATACAAGCCAACGCCTTCACGTTCAATAATACGCTTCGCTGACGCATCAGCACGCACGTTAAAACCGAAAATCAACGCTTCCGAAGCAATCGCCAAGTTCGCATCACTTTCGGTAATCCCGCCGACGCCGGTACTAATAACATTCACGCGTACCTCATCGTTGCTCAAATCGGTCAGGGCGTTCGACAACGCCTCAATCGAACCCTGCACATCCGCTTTCAGTACAATATTCACCGACTTCATTTCGCCTTCGGCCATTTTGTTGAACATATTATCCAACTTCGCACTTTGCTGACGGGCGACTTTCACCTCTTTAAACTTACCTTGACGGAACAGCGCCACCTCACGCGCTTTACGCTCGTTATCGACCGTAATCATCTCGTCACCGGCCGCAGGCACACCTGACAAGCCCAAAATTTCCACTGGAAACGATGGGCCAGCACTATCGACCATTTTGCCGTGTTCGTTAATCAGCGCACGCACGCGACCAAACTCCATCCCGCACAAAGCAATATCGCCTTTACGTAACGTGCCAGATTGAACCAATACCGTTGCGACCGGACCACGACCTTTATCCAGACGTGATTCAATCACCACGCCCTTCGCGTGTCCTTCGGTCGGCGCATCTAACTCAAGAATTTCCGCGCTCAACAAAATCGCTTCCAATAACTCATCGATACCCATTCCGGTTTTAGAAGAAACAGGCACAAACTGAATATCGCCGCCCCATGCCTCGGAAATTACGCCCTCGTTAGCTAATTCTTGCATTACACGATCGGTATTAATGCCTTCCTTATCCATTTTGGTAATCGCCACCACCATCCCGACACCCGCCGCTTTCGCGTGCTGAATAGCCTCTTTAGTTTGCGGCATAACACCATCATCCCCGGCGACGACGATGACCACGATATCGGTCACTTTCGCCCCACGTGCACGCATCGCAGTAAAGGCTTCATGCCCTGGGGTATCGATAAACGTAATATCGCCGTTAGGCGTTTCAACGTGATAAGCACCGATATGCTGAGTGATCCCGCCAGCCTCACCATGGGCAACTTTAGCCTTACGGATATAGTCAAGCAACGAGGTTTTGCCATGGTCTACGTGACCCATAATAGTCACCACTGGCGCGCGATGTACAAACTCACCATGATAAGCTTGTTGTAACACCTCTTCTTCCAGCGCGTTTTCTTTAAGCAGCACCGGCTTATGCCCCATTTCTTCGACGACAATCGCAGCAGTTTCCTGATCCAACACCTGATTAATCGTGACCATGGTACCCATCGTCATCATAAACTTAATCACTTCTGCCACTTTCACTGCCATTTTGTCGGCCAGTTCAGCGACCTGAATCGTTTCAGGAATCAATACATCGCGCACCACCGGACCAGCTGGACGTTGGAAACCATGCTGATTTTCTTGCGGCTTTTTCTGCTCAAGGCGCTTTTTAGTTTTACGACGCGTAATACTCACCGTTTCGCTATCACCATCGTCACTAACAATCTTCGTTTTAATGGTTTTTTTCACTTTTGGCGGGCCATCTTCCAGCTTGCTGTCCGCTTGCGGCTTGGCTTTTTTTGCTTTCGCTTTTTTCTCAGCTTTACTCGCGGCTGATTCCTCATCTACCACCGGCACGATCACCGCCTCATCGCTATCCGCCACCAGCGGCGTTTCTAGTGGCGCAGGCGTTTCGACAACCGGCGTAGCGGTCGGTAATTCCACTATAGCTGTTTCAACAACAGGAGCTTGCGCGGCAATCGGTGCCACTTCTTCTTCCTTTGTCCCCTCCACCAGGCTACGCTTAACATAGGTGCGCTTTTTACGCACCTCCACATTCACTGTACGCTTACCCGAACCAGAAGATAAATTTAATGTTTTTACTTCTTTACGACGCAAAGTGACTTTTTGCGGTTCTTCAACCTGACCGTCGCCATGTAAACTTTTTAAATACGCCAGTAAATCACGCTTTTCGTCTTCACTAATCGTGTCGTTCGCCGTTTTACCCTTCACGCCCGATGCGTCAAGTTGTGCCAACAGCTTATCGACAGAAAGGTTGAGTGTTTCTGAAAACTTTAATATTGATACCTCTGCCATAATCCGCTCTCCCTTTCTACCTATTCAAACCAAGGCGCACGCGCTTTCATAATCAACGCAGCGGCACGTTCTTCGTCCAAATCGACCAGTTCCAATAATTCATCCGTGCCTAATTCAGCCAGATCTTCCTGCGTTACCACCCCTTTTGAGGCCAGCAACTTTGCCATATCTTCGGTCATGCCTTCCAAGGCTAACAAATCTTCAGCCGGCTCAGCCAGCGCCGTTTTTTCCTCGTTGACAATTGCCTGAGTCAATAACGCATCTTTCGCACGTTGTTTCAACTCATTAACCAAATCTTCATCAAAGCCATCGATTTCGAGCATTTCAGCTGATGGCACATACGCCACCTCCTCAATCGTAGTAAAGCCCTCTTCAACCAATAACTGAGCCAAATCCTCGTCCACTTCTAACTGTGTAACGAATAATTCGACTTGCTTACCGGCCTCGTTCTGATGCTTCGCTTCCATTTCCGAACGTGACATCACATTTAATTCCCAGCCAGTCAACTCCGAGGCTAGGCGGACGTTCTGTCCACCCTTACCAATCGCCAACGACAACTGTTCATCTTCTACCGCTAAATCCATCTCATGGCGATCTTCATCCACCATAATCGAAGTGATTTCCGCCGGTGCCATTGCGTTTATAACAAACTGCGCATCATTTGGATCCCATTGAATAATATCAATACGCTCGCCGTTTAGCTCATTGGTTACCGCTTGCACACGTCCACCGCGCATCCCCACGCATGCGCCAATCGGATCTAAACGCGGGTCATTGGCACGGACAGCGATTTTGGCACGGAAACCAACATCGCGAGCTGCCGCCATAACATCAATTAAATCGTCACCAATTTCCGGCACTTCGATTTTAAACAACTCAATTAGCATTTCCTTACAACCGCGACACATAAACAACTGCGCACCGCGCGGGCGGAAACTGACTTCTTTTAAATACGCGCGAACTCGATCGCCAATACGGAAAGTTTCGCGACCGACCAAATCATTACGGGCGATAACTGCATCCACGTTATCACCCATATCTAAAATCACATCGCCGCGATCAATACGTTTTACTTGGCCGGTCAAAATTTCGCCCACGCGCTTTGAATAGTCGTCCACAACCTTTTTACGCTCAGCTTCGCGCACTTTCTGGATAATAATTTGTTTCGCCGTTTGCGCGCCAATACGGCCAAAATCGATTGACTCAATCGGTTCTTCGATATACTCATCGACTTGAATATTCGGGTCTTCATCCACCGCATCCATATGACGAATATACAATCCCGGTTCGCCCTCAATCGCCATATCGTCTTCAATTACCAACCAACGTCTAAAGGTTTTATAGTTTCCTGTATGGCGGTCGATTTCGACGCGAGCATCAATTTTATCGTCATAGCTTTTGCAGGTCGCCATGGCCAAGGCCGCTTCAATCGCTTCAAAAATAACCTCTTCATCCACGCCCTTTTCATTGGACATAATTTCAACAACGGATAATACTTCTTTACTCATGCTTCAACCGCCTTACAGTTCAACAACTAAACTTGCTTTATCAATGGTATTAAACGGAATCGGATAGACTTCGCCATCCACCTCGACTTCAATCTGCGTGTCATTCACCTCAACCAACTCACCTTTAAACTTACGACGGCCTAAAATCGGCGCACGCGTTCGAACGTTCACTTTTTTACCAACATACGGCGGATACTGTTCAGGTTTAAAGAAAAGTCGATCTAACCCTGGAGATGACACCTCCAGCATATAGGCCGACGTAATCGGATCTTCCACATCTAAAATCGCACTAATTTGACGACTTGCACGCGAACAATCATCCACTGTCACCCCTACTTGCGCTCGTTCGATATAAATACGCAAGGTTGAATCCTTGCCGGCCGAAATATACTCGCAGCCCCACAACTCCAAGCCCAACGCTTCAATAGCCGGTGTCACCATCGCTTCAATTTTTTGCTCTAACGTCACAAGTCACCCTTACAACTAAAAATCACCAACAAAAAACCCCGTAAAAACGGGGTTCTCTAAGACTCGAACAACGCTCGCATTACGCAAACGCTCCTCGAAAAAATGTATTCAGAAAAACTTCGAGAAGCTTACGCACCAACAAGCGGTTTGTCAAGCGATAATCACGCTATTTCACCACAGCTAGTCTAAACGCTCACCATTAAGGTGCAATGCGCTATCTTGCCAAGCCAACTTTAGCAACCGATTATTCGGCGATAGGCTCGAAGGCGCCAACTGTGTCGGTGGGAAACCATATTCCGCTAACCAATTTGCATCCATATCCACATTCAGCGCGGCCTCTAAATAAGGCGCAAAACGAATCGGACTAATTAACGCCACTGACACCAAATCATCCAACGTCAGTTGCTGCATGATTTCAGACGGAATAAAAAACTGCGCCTGTGCATCCAATGCTAATATTGACGATTGCGCTTGCGCCACATCATTAAACTGCACCGCCATCCGCTCAATATCCAAGGTTATCGGCTGCGCCAACACCTTTAAAACCCAATCATTCAGCGCCGCTTGATTATCTTGCGCCATCGGATCGAATGTCATGACTTCATTCGCCAAGGCTAAACTGGCATCGGCGCTAAAACTCAACGCATCAATATGTGTGCCCTCGGTTTTAAGCTGGCCATCCTTAAAAGCCAAATGCCAATTAGTTTTAACCCTATTGTGTTCTATCACCGAATGCGAAGTTTTTAGCAGGCCTGCTAAACGCAACACGCTTTGATCGGCAAACGACGCCGTCAAAGTATCTAAGCTAAAACGATACGCTAACGCACCTGTTTGCCCTTCGTTTTGGCCGCTAAAATCCACCCCCTCCAACGTCCAATCGCCTTGCTCATCAACCAGACGCAGCCGTTTTATGCGCAAGCCCAGCTCAATCTGCTGATCGGCAAACAAATCCAACCAACCTTGCGTTTGCGCCAAACGCACCTCACCATCATTTAAATCGGCAACGACAAACGTATTATGAATCGTTTGATTAAACAGGCCTGCCTCGGTGTTAATGGTCACAGGTTCCTCTTGTTTATTAAGTAATAAATCAGTCAAGCTGTCGCGCAACGGGCTATCCGACAATACCGTTAGCATCTGCATCTGAAACAAGCCGTTATCAATAAAATGATCTAACGACACGGTTTGATCGTCAATTTCCCATTTTGTATTGGCATAACTCGACAACACCCCCGCATCAAATGATACATTTAATAACACCAAACCGGGTATCTCACCAGCCTGCTCAGCCAGCGCGTAAAACTGCGATTCTACCTGCTTAGCCGTGTAATACACAGCCACTAAATACATCAGCCCCAGCGCTGCCAGCGCCACCAGCATATAACGCCACCCATTACCGCGCGTCTTGCCTAGACTTTCTTTGGCCATCGCCCACTCCTTAATTTAAACCTGTTTCATCCACGTTTTACGCTCAATCCAGCGCGCTTACAAATCCATTAATTTTTAACACAAACGCCCTGTTGAGCGCACAGCAAATCGGCGTTCAAGGCGTTCTTTGTGCCGAGCGCTTTTTGCAATATTGAATAATGAAGTGGGCAAAATAGTATCATATTCGTAGTCATTCCGTTTTTTTAATGCGCTAAGATAAAGCGATTGAGCTTAAAGGATAGAAGACAATGGCGAAGTCTTTTTTACAACGCATAACCCACCAATTCGAACAAGGCATGAGCGCAATGTTGGATCAACTCGATCGCCTCACCGACCGCGAGCAACGCTTGATGGTCACGGGGTTAAGCCGCAGCGGTAAATCAACCTTGTTTACCGCATTGATTGCGCAATTAAAAGCGCAAGCAGATAACCCGCATAATTACCGCCTACCTTTACTAAAATCAATTCCTCCCGCACGCTTAGATCGATTGCAACTTTGCACGGAATTACCCGGATTAGCGCCCTTTCCATTTGCGCAAAATATGGCCGCATTAGCTGAGGGCCGCTGGCCGCCACCCACGCAAAATTTAAGCGGCCTTCGACTTACCATTTGGATAAAACAAGCGAATACTCTCAAGCAAAAGCTCATCGGCTCAAAACGCTTAAGCTTGTACTTTTACGACTATCCCGGTGAATGGTTAATGGACTTAACCTTGCTTAATCAGGATTATGAAAGCTGGTCAAATCGTACCGGAATTTTGTTACACAACCAACCGCAAGCGCAATTTAGCCAAGCCTGGTTAACCAAACTGGCAGCGTTTGACTTTAATCAACCGCCGGATAACCAGCGCACGCAGACGTTAACCGATGCCTATACGGCGTATTTATTGGCGGCGAAAAGCGCGGGTTTGTCACATTTACAGCCCGGCGCAATGATACTGCCACCCAGCGCAAACGCGCGCAAGGACTGGGCGTTTTGTCCCTTACCGCCTGCCATTCTCAGCGATGCGTCCCATCCGTGGACGCGTTGGATGACGGCGCGTTATCAGGCGTTTATCGAACAATGGGTGCGTCCATTTCGAGATGATTTTTTTGTGCAAGCCGATAAGCAGATTATTTTAATCGATGTGCTCGAATCGCTAAGCGGTGGGCGACGCTATCTCGAAGAAGCGAAACATACACTCAGCAGTTTATCCGGTGCGTTTGTGTACGGGCAAAAACGCTGGTATCAACGTTTTCATCGCCGCCAACCGATTTCGCAGGTCGCGTTTGTTGCGACCAAGCTCGACTTAATTCCATTACAAGAACAGGCGAATTTGGAAAGCTTGCTGCATTCGCTCACCGAAGGCATTGTGCATCGGCTCAGCGAACAGGCACAGGTTGAATGGGCACATTTTATGATAGCCTCCTTGGTCGCAACCGCGATTGTCGAAGGTGATTTAGTCTATCAAGATCTCCAAGGCATTAACCATCGCCTTGTATTTGAGCCGATTCCGCCAACCATTCAACAACTCGCTGACAATGAGGCTTATGCGCCGATTCAAGCCGCACCGCCGCGGCTGCTCGGCGCACACCATTGGCGCAGCATCTATGTCGATAAATTAATGGATACGATTTTATGGGAGGCATTGAAATGAGTTTACGTTATCGCAATCAATCCGAAGCGGTAGACACCGACGTGCAAGCCCTGCTTTGCGAGCAAGCACAGGCGCAATATCAAGCGCTCAACACTCCCTGCATCCAGCCAACTGCCGAGTCCGGCTATTTAGGCTTGGCATTGATTAGTGTTGGGCTATTGACGCTGCTGGCGTTTATGGCATTCGATATGGCACAAACACTTTACCAAGCTTGGATAATAACCCCCGCTTTGGCTATAGCGTTGGCGATATTAGGCAGCAGTTTTTTACTACTACTGGCGTGGTTTAGCTGGCGCGAATTGGCCTCCTATTGGCATATTCGCAGCCTATCTCAACCAACCAACGCCGCCGAACAACACAACGAGGCGCGCGCGCTTTATTTATCGCAACGCCTAAACCTACATCAACACAGCGCAGCGGCTCAACCCTATCTGAGCCAATACCACAGCGCGATACAGCCCCACCATCAACACCCCGACCGTTGGGCAATTTATCAACAAACCGTGGCCGCGCCGTTGCGCCAGTTAGCTATACAAATCATCAACCAAGAAAGCATGAAACTCGGCGGCGCAACCGCGCTTAGCGCACATAGCAGTGTACAACTGGCGTTAATCGTTTGGCGAAGTATGAGTTTACTAAAACGCTTAGCACAAATTTACGGTTATCGCCCTGGCTGGGCGGCGAATATGCTGCTGTTAAAAATCAGCCTAGAAAATATGTTATTGCAAGTCGCCTTGAAT
>Ga0172377_10003116_pt1 | contig 17029 bp, 18 predicted proteins | sample Pumphouse3metaG_FD_119749 | JGI IMG/M metagenome (GOLD analysis project Ga0172377, IMG submission 119749) | Leachate microbial communities from a municipal landfill in Southern Ontario, Canada - Pumphouse #3 metaG | ecosystem: Engineered > Solid waste > Landfill > Unclassified | place: Canada...
ATGGATTCAGGATGCAGTAGCACGCGGCATTTTACGTCAGAATTTATCCTGATACAGAACACGTAGAGCGCGACGTATCCTGGCGAGGAGGCGCACAGCATTAACCGGCTTTGGGATAAAATCGATAAATCCCATATCCAGGATTTTTGCTTCTTCCGCTGCCGTGGCGCGAAATGAAAGCCCCAGTAGGGGAGGATTCTTCGTGCTGGGGTGAAGTTTTAGGGTGTTGTAAAAACTGGTTATATCTAGACCGGGGGTTTGAGTTTCAATAATTACAAGGTGGGGACGGGTGCTGGAACAGATTTTTAATCCATCAGTGCTAGTGGTGGCAGATTTCACACTGTAGCCCGCTTCACGCAGAATCCCCGCCGTGATATTTACCATCTGGGGGGTATCAATAACCAGGATGCGCCAGTGTTTGTCATCGTAATCTTCAGCGATGTTGCTTATGTAGTGGGTGTTTACGGCGGCATGTATCTCCGCCGGCGTGGTAACAATCGGCACTATATGCATGCCGGTAGCAAACGAAAGGGTGTCCAGAGTTTCGATGTCCAGAGGGTTGACTACCGCCAGATACAGCTTTTTATCTTCCACTTTCAGGGGGAACACCTGTTTTTCCAGCGCTTTCTGACTGTTGATTAGTTCTAAAATAGAAGCAGGAAACTTGTGCTGCGAAATGTTGCGCACGGTTTTAAAGCCGAACTGGCGTGCCAGGGTCGCGGCAATATCTTTCTGTTCGATGATGTTTTGTTCTTCGAGAATCTTGCCCAGGGTTTTGCCGCTTTTCTTTTGCGCGCTTAGTGCACTTTCGAGCTGTTCTTGGGTAATGATTCCTGCTTCAAGGAGCACCTCTCCGAAACGTTTGCGCTTTTTTCCCGTCATTGCCAGTCTCCGTGTGGGTTGTAGGACAGAAGCAGCATATACAATTATACGCTGTTTGTCATAGTTTTCCCCCTGCTACAATCATCTAAATACGAACTTAGTGTTTGCTTTCCTGCAGAGTTTCGATGATCTGCCCTATCTCTTCAGCAGTGAAGTTATACCGGGTGCGACAGTACTCGCAGGTTACAGTGTATTCATCTGGGCTGTTTTGCAGTTCGTGTAATTGATCAATTCCTAAGGTAGCAAGCATACGCGCAACTCCGGGCTTGCTGCAGCGACATTTAAATCTTAGTTGAGTAGCAGGATATACGTGAACGTTCTCGGCTGGAACTATGTGGTGGATCAGACCTTCTGGAGTTGTACCTTGCGCAATTAAGTCAGAGATAGAAGGGAGCGCTTTAATGCGGGTTTCCACCGCGTCGATCTTTTCTGCTTCTGTCTGCGGCATAACTTGGAGCATTACCCCGCCACAGGCGCTGATATGTCTGTTGCGATCCAGCATTACGCCTAGTGCTACCGAGGTAGGAGTCTGTTCCGACTCAACAAAATACTGTGCTACATCGTCGCCTATTTCACTAGTGCATAACTGTACCATGCCACTGTAGGGTTCTTTCATCCCCAGATCTTTTACCACACGTAAAAAACCCGCCCGTCCCACCGCTGCAGCAACATCAAATTTGTTATCTCGTGGAGGGAGATTTGCTATGGGGTTTTTTATGCTTGCACACACATCTCCGTGTGCATTCACTTCGGCGTGGAGTTTTTTTAAGGGGCCGTTGCCTTCCACACTTAGGGCAAGGCGTTGATCCCCCTTTAGTTGGCTTATCATAAGCGCGGCCGCACATATAACACGCCCTAGTGCAACACTAGCTGTGGGGTCTGTTTGTTGCAGCTTGCAGATTTGAGCGCATAGCGAAGTGGCGTTAACTGCGGCAACCCTGAAAGAACCGTCGTTGCTCATTCCTCTAACCAGGGTATCCAGACCAGAATGGGTAGAATCCATGGTTACCATTCCTCCAAGCGCTCTTGCGCTTTCCTTGCTTCTGGGCTGTTGGGATATTTATCCACTACCTTTTGCAGAATGATTTTGGCATTGCGTGGATCGCCAAGACCGTAAAACGCCAACCCCTGTTTCAGCAGTGCTGCAGGTACTTTAGAGTGTTGCGGATATAGTTGGATCACATCCTGAAACTGGAGAATGGCGTTTTCATATTTTTTATTTCCGTATAGAGTTTCGCCGATCCAGTACATGGCGTTCACTGCGAGCTCGTGGTGTGGATACTTTTCCACAAAAGCGGTGAATTTATCCCGTGCTTCACGAAACTGCATATCCTGTTGCACCAGTTTTAGCGCTTCGTTGTACAACTCTTCTGCTGTAGTGACAAAGGCGTTCTGATTATTGGCTGACGGGGGTGTGGTGGTTGCGGAAGCGCTGGTGCGACCTGTTTTAACCGTCTCAGTTGCAGTGAGTTGTGGGGCGAGATCCTGCCTTGGGATGGCTGGGGCAGATGTAGACTTCTCTGCCAGGCGTTGTAGTTGATCTTCCAGCTCCGCTACACGGAATTCAAGGTCGGACTGGCGTAGACTGATCTGCTCGCGTAGTTGCTTCAGCACCTCTTCTTGGTCATTTATGCGCCCGCTGAAACTCTGGAGGTCGATGCGGGTACTATCGAGTTCGGCACGTTGCTCTGCTTGACGGCGCAGAACCTCCTTAGTCCCGGAGTCCTTCTCAAGCCCTGCAGTACGTTGTTCCAGAGCCGCAACCTTGTTTTGCACCCTAATTAAATCATGATTAAGGGTCTGATTCGCCTGTAGAGGGACACAGGCGCTGAGGCAGCCTAGAGTCAGGATTGTGGCACACCGGATAAGCTTGTACTTCATGGGAAACATACTCCTGATTTGTATTGAGTGGTGCAAAACAAAGGCCGCACAACAGATTAGTTGTACGGCCCATGTTAGCAACAGTCACAACAACATGCTGCGCTGGTGGTATCCGCTACTGTTGTGGTTTGAACTCTGCGCGCCGGTTAAGTTTCCAGGCCGCTTCGTTGGAAGCAGGGTTGAGGGGTTTTTCTTCCCCGTAGGAGATGGTGCGGATGCGGCTGCTCTCTACCCCGAGGTTTATCAGGTATTGAGCTGCAGCACGGGCGCGTCTTTCCCCCAGGGCGAGGTTGTACTCATCAGAGCCGCGCTCGTCACAGTGCCCCTCAAGGATAATACTTGTATATGGGTTCTGTTCCATATAGAGGGCGTTGTTCTGCAGAATCTGGCGCGAATTGGTGTCGAGGTCGTACTTGTCAAAGGCGAAGTGGATGCGCTCGAGCTCCACTTGCTTTTGCGTGTCTGCGTAGGCGTCTGCATCATAAGCAGAGTCTTTTACTTCATCTTCGATAATGCCAGTATCTGCGTAACTACTATCATATGCATCTTCAGTTGCAGTCCCGCTTGCAGCATAAGAACCATCTTCGTCTTCCTGTACCTTCTTGGCACATCCACTTGCAAGTAAAACGATTAGAGCCAATAGTGGCAACATTTTGAAAAGTCTCATCGTACCAATCTCCCATAGCATAGTTTAATTGAAAATTTGAATCACATTTTGCCCATGTAAGTATACAGAAAAGAATAAAAAAGACAAACAACTATAGTGTTTTTATAGCAGTATTGTAACCTTCAACACTCTTATTTCCCCTTCTCATCAAACACATGCAACCAGGCGGAATACCCTTGAGTTTTCATCTCTGCGCGCGGAATGAAGCGCAAGGCAGCAGAATTGATGCAGTAGCGGAGTCCAGTAGGGGCAGGACCATCATTGAACACATGCCCGAGATGGGAATCAGCCTTGTGGCTGCGTACCTCGGTGCGGCGCATAAAAAGTTGGTTATCTTCTTTCTCAACAATTCCCTTAGGATCCAGCGCTTGGTAAAAGCTCGGCCACCCGGAGCCGGAGTCAAACTTGTGCGTTGAGCTGAATAAAACTTCGCCCGATATAACATCCACGTAAATACCTTCGCGCTTGTTATCGTTGTAGGGGTTGGTAAATGGTGGTTCGGTACCATTTTCCCGGGTAATCCGATACTGCAATTCAGTGAGGGTTTGGCGCAGTTGTGCATCGGAAGGGCGGGAATAATTCTTCTGTTGCTGTGAGTCGCGAGGGGAAGAATCCTTGCCCTCTCCCCACGTCTGTGCCAAAAAATGTGCCCGTCCCGATCCTGCGCGATATTGCGCGTAGCGTACAGGACTTTTGCGGTAATATTGCTGGTGCTCGTCAGCGGCGGGATAGAAGTTTTGGTAGGCACGAATATCTGTGGCTATTTCGGCGTCGAAGTGCGCGCTGTTTTGGAGTTGCTCCAGCGATTCAAGTGCAGCGCGCTTTTGCGCCGCATTATGATAGAAAATGGCCGTGGTATAGTGCTGGCCGCGGTCGGCAAACTGTCCGCCGGCATCTGTTGGATCAATCTGGCGCCAGAAGGCAGTCAGCAGTTGGGAGTAGCTTACTACGGATGGGTCATAGGTTATCTGTGCCGCCTCAAGGTGAGAGGTGGTGCCAGCGGCCACCTGAGCATAATCGGGGTTAGGCTCATCCCCGCCACTGAACCCAACGACCACCTGTTTTACCCCTTCGATCTCAGCGAATGGGTGCTCCATACACCAAAAACACCCGCCGGCAAAGGTTGCCAGTTCCAGGTCAGGTTTATTGCTCTTCCCGCTTGCACTCGCAGGATGGAACGGTAGCGGCAGTAATACCAATAGCATGGTCCATATAGACAGACGTGCGTGTGGCATAAACTCTCCTTTTTTGTTTGTGATCTGTACCTACCATCAGGAGCGCTAGCTATCCTGTTCCATGGAGGTGATAAACCGATCCGCTTCTGCAACCGCTTCTTCCAACTCGTGGATTAAGCTTGATACATCGGCGCGCATATTATTGAGATCTTGGCGCAGTGCTGCAACTACCCGCGCGTTGAGGTTGTGTTTGAGATACAATACCTGATCCCGCAGAGGTTGCAACACCGGCTCGATTTTAGCTTCGGCACGGCGCATCGCTCCTATGAGCTGTTGGTAGCGTTCTTTGGTGGCGTCTAGCTGCTGTGCACTAGAGCGCCGCAAGTTCGCGTTAGAGTACTGTTTTAGTTCCGCTTCCCATTCGCGAAATAGAGCCGCAGACACGTCTTCTATCGCCTTGATACGCTGGTGAAGTTCGTCTGCTTTATCTTCACTGCGCCCCAGCACTTTGCTGAGTTCAGTATATTTATCCTCTAGGTCACCTCCAGCAAAATCGGTCAGAGAGGAAAACGCCTCTAGCGCAGATTGAAATTGCTCTTTAGTCTCTTCCTGGGTGGTGCGCGCTTGTTCCACTCGATCAACCAGGATATCGCGTTTATGCATCCCTATCTTTTCCATGGCAGCGTAGTATGTGCTCTGACAGCCGAGCAGCATAATTAAGGCGCTGAAAATCCACATATGCTGGACTATTTTTTTGGATCCTGCAGTTTTCCCCCTCATAAGAGGCCTCCTTGATCTAGGTGTAGGGAGTGTTTATGCTTAACGTCGGATTAAAACAGTAATCCCGACGCTTTTGGGTGGTTTTTCTTTCCCCAGTAAAAAATTATATGCTAGCATCCATGTCCGTTTGACAGTTAATCTGCTTTTGCACTACTATCCAATGTGCAGTTTTTACAGGAGTGCCTACATGACTCAGTCCATTACCGACTATACCGCACAGATTGCACGTATTCGCAAACTTGCGCAAGAAAAGGATGTCCTAATTCTGGCGCACAATTACCTGAATGATGAAATTCAGGAATTGGCAGACATCACCGGCGATTCTCTCGCCCTTTCTATAGCGGCAGCGGAGACGCAGAAGGGTGTAATCCTGTTCTGTGGGGTTCATTTTATGGCCGAGAGTGCTGCGATCCTTGCACCGGATAAGATTGTACTTCTACCCAATATGGAAGCGGGTTGCCCTATGGCCGATATGGTCACCCCGGAAGGGATTCAACAGATGCGGGCTAAGTATCCAGGTGCTCCAGTGGTGGCATATGTCAATACCACTGCTGCAACTAAGGCCGCCAGTGACCTCTGCTGCACCAGTGCAAATGCGGTGAAGGTGGTGAATTCCCTGAGGGAAGATGAAGTTATCCTTGTGCCTGATCGCAACTTGGGTAGCTATATTGCCTCCAAGGTGGATAAAGTGTGCCATCTGTGGGAAGGATGCTGCCCTATTCACGCTAAGCTTGATGCTGATACAATGGGTGAGTGTCTCAGTGCTCACCCAGATGCTATAAGTATGGCACACCCTGAGTGTACGCCTGAGGTGCTGGAGCAGGTTGATCACGTCCTTTCCACCGGAGGGATGCTGGAGTTTGTACGCAATAGCTCCCATTCTACCTTTGTCATTGCCACTGAGCGCGGAATTGCGTGCCAGTTGCGCGAAGATAACCCTACTAAAACCTTTGTTTTTCCAGATTACGAGTTTGTCTGTGAAGATATGAAGCGTGTAACCATCGACGATGTTGAGCGCTGTTTAAACACATTTGAACATCGTATTACCGTCCCAGAGGATATCCGCCGCGATGCGCACCGTGCGCTGGCGCGTATGCTCGCAATCCCAAGGGATTAAACCAAGTGCTAAGGTTCTCTCTGGTGCGGTAATACAGTTAAATTTATATGCAGCAACGGGCGCTCAGGCGCCCGTTGCTGTTGGAGATTCCGTGACCCAAGAAGAAGACACGATACAGGAGCGCTTTCACACTACGGTGCAGTCGTTCTGCACCGAGATGGATAGCTTTAGAGGCTCAGCTGCACTGCTTGGTTTAAGTGGGAGCGCGGCAGGGCGCTTTCTCGCTCCGCTTCTTCGCGCGGGGCAACCGGCGCTGATTTTTATTGCTCCCGATCTTAATCAGGCCCGCCGCCTGCATCAAGAGCTGCAGTTTTTTGCCTCTAGACCCGAGGGAGTTTATCTGTTCCCCAACTGGGAAGTTGCCCCCTACGACCCTCTCACCCCCCACCGTGATATTGAGGCGCTACGCCTTGAGACCCTACGCGCTATCAGCCGCGGGCGTGCCGAAGCAGTTATCACTACTCCGGCAGCTGCGATGCAGCGCGTAATCCCCCGTTCGGCGCTGGATGCGCTGAGCACCGAACTGATCCTAGAAGAGGAATATGAGCGTGATGCCCTGCGCCGGAGTTTGTACGATTTGGGATATCACGATGTGCCACTGGTGGAGGATATGGGGACCTTTTCCCTGCGCGGGGATATTCTGGATTTGTATCTGCCCACACAGTCCAAACCGATACGGGTCGATTTTTATGGCGACTATATCGAAAGTATGCGCTATTTCGATCCCGAAACCCAGCGCAGTGCCGAGGATGGCCCCGAACGCCTGGAACTTGTCCCTGCCCATGAGATGGTGCTGGCGGGAGACTATCTGGAACTATTCAGCCAGCGCCTCAAGCAGCGCTGCGACGAGCTTGAACTACCCCGTACCACGCGTGAGGCCGTACTCGAAGAGGTACGTGAAGGGCTGTTGGCTCCGGGGCGCAATTTCCTCCTTCCACTTAACTACGAAAACCTCGATACCCTGTTTGACTACGTCAATCCGCACACGATTGTACGTCTCGATCCACCCGAAACCGATCGTGCTGCTGATGAGTTCAGTGTTCAGATAGCCGCTGGCATCCAGCGCGTTACCACAGGTTCCGAGCCTTTTGTGGAGCCGCATCAGCTCTACCTGAGTGTACAGGAACTTGAAGCGGCACTAACGGTGCCTCGGTGTATCGATATCCGCTCTCTCCAAGTATACGAGCTCGATGCTACTCAACAGGTGTACAGGGTAAACTGCCGCTCTAATGTTAAATTTGCGCAGACCAAAGCTGAGGAGCGTCTGGATATTCTCAGCAAACAGCTCAAAGCGTGGCGCAGCGAATCCTGGCGCGTCGAACTAGTGTGTCACAAAGAGGGACAAGCACAGCGCCTAGCTGACCTTCTGCGCCCGCACGGGGTTGAGCTTACTTCAGAACATCAGGCAGGCGCGTCTGCTAAGACCACGGTGTTGCGGATTGCTGATCTGACACGTGGATTTCAACTTCCCGATGAACAGCTAGCTATAATCACTGAAGAGGAGATCTTCGGCGCGCGCGCGCGCCGGCGGGGTAAAGAGAGTGCGCGCGCAAAAGCATCACTTTCATCGTTGGCACAGCTGCGCGAAGGTGACTACGTGGTACATGCCGATCATGGAATTGGAATTTACCGTGGGCTGGAACAGGTGCGTAGCGAAGGGGTTGAAGGGGACTTTATCCAGCTCGAATACGCTGGTGGAGATAAGCTGTATCTGCCGGTGGAGCGCATTGAAAAGGTACAGAAATACGCCGATGCCAGCGGTCAGCATGTAAAGCTGGATAAAATGGGGGGGCAAGGGTGGGCGAAAACGTGCCAGCGCGCCCGCGCCGCGGTGGAGGAGATGGCGCGCGAGCTGTTGAATATCTACGCGCGGCGTAAAATGCGCAAGGCACAGCCTTTTTCTCCGCCAGACGAGATGTTTCGAGCCTTTGAAGCGGCGTTCCCTTACGAAGAGACCCCGGATCAGATGGCGGCGATTCAGGATGTGCTTGCAGATATGCAGTCCGACACGCCTATGGATCGTCTTATCTGTGGCGATGTGGGGTATGGAAAAACCGAGGTGGCTATTCGTGCCGCATTCAAGGCGGTGCTCGATAGTCGCCAGGTAGCAGTGGTGGTGCCAACTACTATTCTCGCGCGCCAGCACTTTGCCACTTTCAGCGAACGTCTGGATGGATACCCAGTGAGTATCCGGATGGTGTCACGTTTTTGCACCCCGGCGCAGAATCGCGCAACCTTGAAGGAGATGCAGGAGGGTACGGTAGATATTGTGATCGGTACCCACCGTCTGTTGCAGCGCGATGTGCACTTTGCCGAGTTGGGGCTGGTGGTTATCGACGAAGAACAACGCTTTGGAGTAAAACACAAAGAGCGCCTGAAAAAGATGCGTGCCGAGGTGGCGATGCTCACTTTGAGTGCCACCCCCATCCCCCGCACCCTGAATATGGGGATGCTGGGGTTGCGCGACCTCTCGGTAATTGATACCCCACCTGTGGACAGACTCTCTATCCGTACTTATGTAACCCGCTTCGACGATGACCTCATCCGCCAGGCTATTCTGCGTGAACTCCAGCGTGGCGGGCAGGTGTACTTTGTACATAACCGGGTGAAATCGATCAGCGCTATGGCTGAATTTGTGCAGAATCTGGTGCCGGAGGCAAAGGTTGGTGTCGGGCACGGGCAGATGGCAGAAACCGAACTGGAACGGGTGCTGATGTCGTTTATCGAAGGGGAAACTCAGGTGCTGGTCACCAGTACTATTATCGAAAACGGCCTAGATATCCCGCGAGCAAATACTATTATCATCAATCGGGCGGATTGTTTCGGCCTCGCCCAGTTATATCAGTTGCGCGGACGGGTGGGACGCTCCAAAGAGCGCGGTTATGCGTATCTGCTGATCCCCGGCGAGACCACTCTTACCCGTGATGCACGTGCACGGCTGCAGGTGTTGCAAGATCAGACCGAACTCGGAGCCGGATTTCGCGTCGCCAGTCACGACCTCGAAATCCGCGGCGCTGGCGACCTTTTAGGCGGGCGCCAAGCCGGACAGATTGCTGCCATTGGGTTTGAGATGTATACCGAACTCTTGGAGGATACGATCCAAGAGCTTAGAGGAGCAGAACGACAGGGGCGCATCGACCCAGAAATTCGCCTCGGCCTGAAGGCATTTTTGCCAGATAACTACGTGGCAGATCCCAACCAGCGCTTGGTGTTCTACAAAAAAATGGCTGCGGTTGCCGATGACACAGAACTCTACGATATTGTAGATGAACTGCAGGACCGCTATGGTGGGTTGCCGCAACCAGGGCAGGTGCTGCTGGAGATGATGAAACTGCGGGTGGAGTTGAAAAAACTGCGCATCGATCTTGCAGAATATGATGGGCGTGCGCTGGTGTTTGGTTTCCACTCCACTACCCCGGTAGAGCCGGATAAACTGTTGCGCCTGATTCAGGAAAACCCCAAAACCTATAGCCTCACCCCCGACTATCGTCTGCGTATCAGCATGTCTCGCCTGGAAGATATGCAGATGCTAGAAGAAGCGAGAAAGCAATTGCAGCTGTTCAGCTGAGCGTGGTAGTTTCATGCGCAAATTACCCAGGTGTGTAACAAATACGCAAGTGCAATTCTCTGAAAAATAAAGGGATATCCTTATGTCAAAGGTAAATAAATTTAAGTCTCGAGCCCTAGCTATGGGAGTTGGCCTGTTGCTGTTGTGCAGTGCCTCGAGTGCTATGGCAGAAACAATCGGACGTATTGTTGCGATAGTAAACGATGAAATTATAACGTCCCGCCAGCTTGAACAGCGCATGGAAGCGCAACCGCGTGAACTTGTCATGCCCAGAGATCAGGTGCTGCAGAATATGATCACCGATATTCTTATGGAGCAACGCGCTGCTGAAATCGGCATCGGGGTATCGGAAGAAGATATTGACCGCGCGATTGATGATGTGGTGGAGCAAAATGAGATAACTACCGAGCAACTGACGCAGGCGTTAGTCGCTCAAGGGATGTCCATGCGTGAATACCGCGAGCAGCTACACAATCAAATCCTACGCTTCAAGCTCACCGGTTTCGAGGTAAAGAGCAAGGTCGATGTAACACGACGCGAAATGCAGACATACTACGAAGAACACCAAGCCGATTTCAGCCGCCCAGAACAAATCCGTTTGAGTCGCATCTCTATCCCGTTAACGCTAGAAGGTAGGGAAACCTATGCCGAAGCAGAAAAGATGCGCAAAGAGTTGGAATCAGGGCGTGATGCGGATGCGATAATCGCAGACTGGTCTGGTTCCATGGAGATAGATGGTGGAGATATGGGTTACTTCAGGCCCAACGAGCTTAGCCCTATGTTCAATGAGGCCCTAGGAGGCTTAGAAGGGGGGGAGGTTACAGATATCCTCCAGAGCGGCGATGTGCTGCATATCCTCCGGGTAGAGGAAAGTACGCCGGGGGGCGTTGCGCCCTTCGACGCGGTGCAGGATGAGATTATTGAACGTTTGCGCTCTGCTAAGATGGAAGGCACTCTCGAAAAATGGCGCGAAGATCTCAGAGAAAATGCCTACATTGAGGTGCGCCTGTAAAAAAGTTGCCCTTCCTAAATATTACAGGGTGGAGCAGCAGAGCCATGCAGATGCGCAGCAGAATCAGTAACCGGCTATTTCCAGCACGCCAAAAACCAACAGGATCAAAATGGTTACGGCTATTACTGCTTTCTTTCCCCCCGCTCTGAAAAGCTCCGGCAGGGTAAGTTCGCCAAAATCCCCCAGAGGCTGGATTTTATCCCGAACCGTGGGATAGATGACGCTGTAAATCCCCGCACCTGCGATAATTCCCGGAATCCTCCCGAACAGCGCGTCAAGGGAGCCCTGGCCGATGGCTCCGACCGCCGTACCGGGACAATAACCCAACAGCGCGAATCAGACCCCGAAGATCAGGCTGCCGATGCCGGTAGCGCTGAGCGAGCCCGACGTGAGATGAAGTCTTATCAGTCCGCGCCGCTTCAGCGGATAGATGCCGAGCATCCCTACCAAGATGGCAGCCAGGATCACTTTGACCACGGTAAAGTCGGTGAGCAACAGCTGACCCATGAGCACATCGAAACGCGTAACCTGCCCTTTGTGCAGGAAAAAGCCAAAAATATCCCCATTAGAAAACCGCCATCGGTTGTTCACTGAATTCCAGGTCGCAGAGCAGCAGCGAGATGCTTTCATTCGTGTGTCCGGGGGGTTCGAGAATTCGCAGGGAGAGTCTGCCGAATTTAAAGATCTCCCCTTCAGTAACTGAATTACCGTATTTGAAGGGGAGGTCAGCGCCGTGATAGACCGCAGCACCGCTTTGCTCCATGAGTTCACAGGAGCCGATAACAAAATCTTCGTTGCGGTGCGTTTCAAAAATATGGGTAATTCCGCACCCTTCTCGATCCGCTATCTGACGGTAAATACCACAATCCTGCCGTGGGTCAATGACGGCAGCACGCCCTTCATCCTCTAGGATATAGGACAACTGCGCCAGTCCTTCCGCTCGATGTCAGTTGCGGCTGCGTCAATACCGGTGAAACCGAACAGGGCTGCGATTATTGCTACCACGAAAAATATAACGGCCCATCTCAACATGGTTTCCCCCCCCCTCCTTGCTTCATGTTTTTCTCCTGCAGATGGCCACCCATGCTGTGATATGGCAGTCTAATTAAGCAGGCTGGCTACGCCTATTACAATCAGGTATATCGCAACAATCAAGTTCAGAAACCTGGGAATCACAAGGATCAGAATTCCGGCCAATATCGAAACTATAGGTTCCAGTTGTACGTACATACGTCCCCCTTTTCCATTGGTTTTTCACACTTCCGCCGCACCCTCGCGAGGCTTATTTTCGACAGAGCGTGGTTCTGGGTTACTTATTTCATGCGATCTTCGATATTTTCTTTAGCCTGCTGCGCATCTTCCTTAATTTCTTCCGCCGCTGCGTCGATTTTTTCCCCAGCTTTCTCAGCGGGTCCTTTTGGGTTGAGCGCGTCCTTTGTTTTTTCAACGGCGCGGTCAACTTTTTCGCCGGCTTCTTCCATCGGGCCATCTTTTTCACACGCAGTCAGTGCCAGTGAAAGTCCTAGGGCTAAAAACAGAACTAAGGGTTTTTTCATGATTTGCTCCTTCGAAGTTTTGGTTATAGGGGAAATATGCCACCACATATGGAGTGTGGCGGGACCACATTTATTTAAACCTGGACCATGCGGAAGAGATCGCTTTATCCAGAGAGTGCCAGGATTTTTCAAGGCCGGTCTTTAAATCATCCCATGCGCTATCGCTGGCGTTCTGTAAAGCCTGCAGTTTTCCGGCGGTTTGTTTGCGTTGTTCCTTCAGGTGCTTGATCTCCTGCTTGAACTTCAGCTGCAGTTCGGCGCTCGCACCATCTGCCTTGGCCTGAAGTTTATTTATGTCGGCATTCCACTCGTCGAGTTTTGCTTTCATCTTATCTATATAAAGCTGTCTTTCAGTCATCTTTTTCCCCTTTTTTAGCTCAAAACTTCCCAATTGCGTCGTGGCGACTTTTTACCGCTCCAATTTGTTAACTGTTTCGAGAAACTATAGCAGTCGAAAAACAAGATACAAGCTTACCGGAGATAAAAGAGAGGTTGCTTTAACTCGTTTTCAGTACCGATAAGGTCAGTATTGGCCTCTCGCCAAGGGGGAATGGATAATGGTGCGAAGACAGGTGTGAGTTGACGCGGGAGTGCAGGTGCAGACAGATAGCAGTGCGTGTGCTGGAGTTACGCCAAATCCGCTCCAGCAGAATTTCGTGGCTGAGTGTGGCGACTGAGGTGCCCGACTCACGGGAGTGTGTGGCCACATTTTTGGTATTCGGTTCTGCCGAGGTGCTGAGCGGGGTCAGACCCGCTAATCTGGTGCACATTTTCAACCGCACCTTTGGGTGTGGTCGCAACATGTACGATTTGTGGCACAAATATGGCGCTGCATTGATGCAGGAGTCGCGCATTGAAGCGATGCCACTGCACAACTCACCTACCTCTACCCTGCTGCTGTTGTATGCTCCGGTTTTATTGCAGCGCCGTCTGCACAGCCGCAGTGCCACAACGTTTCTTTGTACCCTTGGTTATTCCATAACAAAGGAAATAGATGAGATTTTGCACCAATTGCGCGCGCGTTTTGTTGGCACCGATGTGCCACACGAAATCGGGGTATTTCTTGGGTATCCTCTTAAAGATGTCGCCGCGTTCATGGGGCACAATGAGTTGCCGGTAGCGTCACAGCGGCTATGGAAAATATATGGACGCTCGCACCGCAGTGAAGCCCTTGCAGATCTGTATCAGAAGCATCACACTCGCATCGCTAAACAACTGCGGGCAGAGAGTGGAATCTCCTTTGAGCTGTGGCGCAAAGAGAAATGTTGTGCATAATTGGGGATCCGTGAGGGTAAAAATGTGATACATGCCATTTAATACCAAATATCTTTCTTGACATCAGGATGCGACAGGCATAATAAAGCTATGCCTGCACATGTGTTAGCACTTCGCTACTGCCAACTGGCCACGACCTGAGGTGTCCTCGGGGATTTTGTGCGAAAGATATGCAGAATTGAAACCTATACCTTGGCATAAGTTTGAAAAAAGATCAGCGAACATCTATGCTCGCGCTGCAACGTACCTATTCGCAGCGGTACTCATCTTCTTGTCCGCCTTCCCCCAACCGGTACAAAGCAAAGAGTTTGGCCCCGATTGCTCCATTCAGCAAAATCTAGCGCCGCATAGTGAGGGCGCTGCTACTACTACGCAAAAGATCCATGGCAAGCAATCTGAGTCTGAACAACATGGATTCGACTCCTTCGGCATATTTCTGCAGTCCGAATTTTTAGGTGCAGATCTCTTCCGTTTCCCCTCTCAGTACACCGCGGTACATTACGCGTTGCAGGAACACACACAGCTGTGTCCGCGCGCACCTCCTGTTTGAATAAAGTTATTCCCAAGCAAAAATCCACATATATACTGCCTCGCCCAGGTTCGGGCCGTTCTTAAGCTTTTGATAATGAGGCGTATCATCAGTAGCGTGCGTACAAATATTGCTGTGCCAGAGAATTGTTTTTAATCATAGAAAAACGAGGAAAAGATGAACCTATTGCTGAAATCGGTATTGTTTCTGGGATGTTTCCCTGCGTTGCCTGCGTTTGCGAGTGAGGGAAATGTTACCCACAACCTGACTGCTTCATTTGCGGGTATCACCGCATTGATATTGTTTGTTGCAGCGTACTCTCTGGTAATTCTAGAAGAGAAGATTCACCTGCGGAAGAGCAAACCTGTTCTGGTTGCCGCAGGTATTATCTGGATACTGGTGGCGGTTACTTTGAAAGGACTGGGAGAACCCGATACCGCCCACTATGCCATCCTGCACAATTTGCAGGAGTACGGCGAGTTATTCCTCTTCTTGCTTGTAGCTATGACCTATATCAACACCATGGAAGAGCGCAACGTGTTTCAGGCCCTGCGTTCGTGGTTGGTATCGCGTGGATTTTCGTTGCGCACGGTGTTCTGGCTCACCGGCTTGCTTGCATTCTTTATCTCTCCCATAGCGGATAACCTCACCACTGCCCTTTTAATGGGTGCAGTAGTGATGGCAGTGGGGGGCTCCAATCAGCGCTTTGTAGTTATAGCGTGTATCAATATTGTGGTTGCGGCAAATGCAGGTGGGGCTTTTTCCCCCTTCGGCGATATTACCACTCTGATGGTATGGCAAAAAGGGATGGTCGCCTTCCATGAGTTTTTTGCCTTGTTTATCCCTTCCTTAGTTAACTGGATCATTCCGGCTACTATCATGAACTTTATGATCAGCAAAGAGAAGCCTGCCGCGCTAGAAGAGAAAGCAACAATGAAGTTTGGCGCCAAGCGGATAATTATATTGTTTCTACTCACTATAATTACCGCGGTGTCGTTTCATAATTTCCTTGCTCTTCCCCCCGCAGCCGGCATGATGCTTGGTCTTGGCTATCTGGGAATATTTTCTTACTATATCAAGCTGCGCGAACATGCGGCCTACATGTCTGATCCTGCCTTGCATATAATACATCCGAGTGAGTTCGACGGTGAGGCAAACCAGGGTTTTAACCTGTTTAGTCGCATCGCTGCCGCAGAGTGGGATACGCTGCTGTTTTTCTACGGCGTAATCATGTGCGTTGGCGGTTTAGGTCAGTTTGGTTACCTCGCCATGGCGTCCCAGTTTATGTATCAGGATCTAGGCGCGTTCAATGCTAACGTACTGATTGGCATCCTTTCAGCCATAGTGGATAATATCCCAGTTATGTTTGCAGTGCTGAGTATGGAGCCGGATATGTCCCACGGGCATTGGCTCTTGGTTACTATGACAGCCGGCGTAGGGGGGAGTATGCTCTCTATTGGTTCCGCAGCAGGGGTTGCCCTCATGGGGACTGCGCGCGGAGTTTACACCTTTGGGCGCCACCTTGTATTCACCCCCATCATTGCCCTCGGGTACGCAGCCAGCATTGCAGCGCACATGTTGGTTAACGCCAAGTACTTCCACTAACGCTTCAATCTATCCCGCGCAGAACTATCCATTCATCTGCGCGGGATAGATGTTTGTTATAATTAATGTTCTGGTGTTTTGTTTCCGCTCCCCCTCCCCCGTTAGTTGCTCTATTCTGTAACTGCACTCCACATTTTAGCCCTGTATCCGCCCGCACCGCATCCCTTCGACCTGCATCCATTCGTTAACATATACACATGTATATAAATAGCATACAGTCTGGCTCTGCGAAAATGTCTAGTAAAAACAGATAGTTATGTGAGGAAGTGGGCTGAGTGCCTGTTTTATCCTCCCTTTCAGTGCATGGTAAAAATATACACTTAAGGCATGTTTTATTGTTTAACAGAGGAAAAGACGGACAGGAATTAACCTCGATAAAAATCAGTAAACATAGATTCTCCTTGTAAATCAACTACTTGTGAGATATGCGCAGAAGGTTATGTGAGTGGGAAGCTGATCTTGGCACGCAAATAGCAATGTTAGAGAGGCAAGAACGCAACCCAACATATCCGCTTACGGATTTAGCAACATAAAAAAGGAGGACATCATGAAAAAGACTATCACCACTACTATCGCTACCCTGCTCGCGGCTTCTCCGGTGTACGCAGCTACTTCGCAGCCCTCTAACTCTGGAATCCTTGCTTGGATTTTCTTAGGGCTTTGTGGCCTGATCATAGCAAGCCAACTGGTTCCAGCCATTTTACTCCTTATCGGGATCGGCAAAGGGCTCAAAAGCAACGAAGCGTCTGAGCACTAAACCAGAGATGGGGGCGAATGCTTCATAGTTGGGTCACGGCGATTCGGACAATGAAGCATACGCCGCATAAATAAATTTAAGCCTTTCAAATAAAACTTACATAAAATGGACAGCAAAAGGGGGAAACTATGAAAACACTTACTAAAATCGTCTTGGCTACTCTGATCACTTTGAGCGCAACCATTCCAGCCGCAGCTGCTTCCACCGCTGGACGCGTCGACCACA
>Ga0172377_10003118_pt1 | contig 17027 bp, 19 predicted proteins | sample Pumphouse3metaG_FD_119749 | JGI IMG/M metagenome (GOLD analysis project Ga0172377, IMG submission 119749) | Leachate microbial communities from a municipal landfill in Southern Ontario, Canada - Pumphouse #3 metaG | ecosystem: Engineered > Solid waste > Landfill > Unclassified | place: Canada...
CAATATTTAAAACTTTGCCGGCAAAATTATTGTCAAACGATACATTGAAGACATTAAGCAAATGGTAAAAATTAAACAACAAAAAATATCGACCAAAGAGATGATACTGGATGCTGCGCTTGCACTTTTTAATGTGCAAGGAAGCCGTACTGTCACTACCAATCACATCGCAAAAGAGTGCAATATCAGTCCCGGAAATCTTTATTATCATTTTCAAGACAAAGAAGAGATCATTAGGGCTTTGTACCATCGGATGGTGCGAGAATGGGATGAGCATATAGCAACTTTTACGGTATTTGATATGAGCGCATTCGCTAAAATAATAGAACATTCCAATGATGTATTTAGACGCTACCGTTTTATTCATAATGAATTATATGCATTATGCCAAAACGACTCCGTGCTTGACGGGATGAATCGTCAAAGGCTACAAGTCAAAAAAACCATGGTAGGGCAAATGATCGAGCTTTTGATCGAACACGAATGGTTTGAACCTCTGGATAAAGATACGCTAGAATTATTGGCAGATACAGTTGTGATGTTCGCCGTTTTTTGGCTTCCTTATCGGGAGATGACTTCAGTAAGCGGCACCCAAGATGCATCACTGAGTCATATCAAGTCTTTAATCGAACTGTTTTTGAAAAAGAAAAATTGAAAAATATTAACAAAAGGAGATTTTATGGGTAAACGCTATGAAAAATTAAGTCAACAAGATATAGAATTTATCGCCGGCCAGCATCTTTTTTTTATTGCAAGTTCCGCCAATGGCAAAGAAGTCAATCTCAGCCCCAGAGGTTATGACGTTTTTCGTATTATCGGTAACAATGAAGCGGTATTTGTGGATTATGCCGGAAGCGGTAATCGTACAGCCAGAGATATTGAAGCCGGAGGAGAAGTGACAGTGTTGTTCGTTTCTTTTGCAAAAGAACCACTTAATCTTCGACTTTTTTGCAAAGGCGAGTTAATAGACAGAAATGATGCATCTATGCAAGAACTGTTTGGTAATGCAGATTTGAGAGGAATTCGCCGTTTTGTGAGATTACATATCTACTGTGTAGAACATAGCTGCGGGATGAGCGTGCCTTATTATGAGTATAAAGGTGAGAGAGAAGATCTCAGGCAATGGTGTGCCCAAAGCGAGAAGAAAGAGCAGCTTGAAACATATATGAAAAAAAATCATATGCCGCCTGATCTTGAGAATTTTAGAAAAATAAATTTGTAATCCGATAAAATAAAAGATTGTGTTAATGCAAGTTTTGACTTTTTAGATTCATAAACAAGAGAGCGAATATGGCATATTTGCTACAATTTAATTGAATACAATATTAAAAATAATTTCTTTTTTGATATTATTAATATAAATATTAGACAATAAAATAGCATTTCAAGCCATATACTCAAGATACCTAAGTATCCATAATCTATAATCATATATCTTATAAAAAAACAAGGAATACAATGGCTCACATAGCACTACAGGAATTTGAGGAGATGAGTCCTGCCATTCAGGAAAAAGCTCGTCCGATCTTGGAAAAAACAGGCAGTTTGGGCGAGATTTTTAAACTTTTGGCTTTAGATGAAAAGATCTATTTTGCGACAGATAGTATGGTTCAACACTTTTTACTTGACGAGACTGAACTTTCATACGATATCAAAGAAGCGATCGCACTCTTGATATCCAAAGAAAACGGCTGCAAAATGTGTGTCGATGTCCACAGAGGCATAGCAAAAATGCTTGGTTTAAGTGAGGAGAGGATAGAAGAGATACTCCAAGGAGTTGATTCTATACATACTACAGACGCGCAAAAAGCTCTTTTGAGATTTTGTATCAAAGCTTCCAAAAAAGATAATTATAAGATCCAAAAAGAAGAGATAGATGCGCTCAAAGACCTCGGATATAGTGATATTCAAATCCTAGAAGCAGTAGCAATCACGGGTTATTTTAATTATATAAATACTCTTTCAAATGTTTTTGCCTTGGGGCAATAAAGCTCCTTGACTTATTATCCTAATTGATTTATAATAATTTAAATCTAAAGCAAAGGATACAAAATGAATATTATAGATAAAGAACTAGAAAAAAGAAGGGCTGAGATTCATTTTGGTCTTGAAGTATTGTATAATCTAAATATGCGTATCACAGGTTGGGATATCCCAGAACTTGATGAAAAGGAAGCATCAAAAAAACTTTTTGTCATGATCGATGAAGAGTTAGCTAAGCTCAAAAAAGAAGTAAATAAATAATCATTTATAAAGCTGTAGAATATAAATATAAACTATAGCTTTATAGGGATGTAATAACTCAGATCAAACTCTTCATCATCAGATAAAAAATGGTTCTTATGATAGATGGCATAGGATGGATTTGTAGTTGTTTCATATCCGCTCTCAATCAACCAATAAAAATAAACCCAGTTCATAAACTTGAGCACATCTCCGTATTTTCCGGAAAAATCAAACTTCGCATAAACACCTTTAGGGATAATAATTTTAGGTAAAGTTGCATTTTTTAGCTCTTTATCTAATACTATACATGCAATATATTGACATTCATCCAGTGCTGTAATAGTAGGATTATCATGGTGTAGTCCGACCTGAATAAAGTTTGTGATATTGTTGCAAAGTGTCCAAGTTTGGAGCTTCTGCCATGTTTCTTTGATTGACTTATCGTATCCTTTGTGTCTTATATAATAGCCTTGCATCTCTTCCGTTTTTACTATTTTTGGCTTGAGTGATGAAAAATCGGCTGTAGAATTTGTCGCGCTGACTGATTGGTTTAAAATAGTATCGACATAAGATTTATATCCTCCGTTTTTCCATTCTTTTGGTGTCATAAAAAATTTCTCTTTAAATACTTTGGAAAAAGAGGTTTGTGAGCTATATCCGCATATCATTGCTATTTGTGTAATAGTAGAGTGTTTATTTGTCAAAAGAAGACTAGCTGCTTTTTGAAGTCTTATTGATTTTATGCTCTCGTAGATATTTTTTCCAAATTCATTTTTAAAGATCCTATGCATATGAAATTTACTAACTTTCAATTCTTTGCTCAAAGAATCAAGGTCGATATATGTATCTATATGTTTGTAAATATAGTAAATTATATCATTGGCTATTTTTGTATGTTGTTGTATTGTATCTTTTTTCATCGTTTAATTATAGCAATATTACAATGTTTTTTAAGCAATAATAAATAGTAATAATAGCAAGAAAAATTGAGATAAAAAGTTTAATTTCTATTAAAATTGCAGTAAAAAAGGATAAAGTATGAAGAGATCATTCATACGAGAGATACTTGAATCCATAGATAACGAAACAATCTCTTTTGCTGGTGGGTTGCCTGATGAAAATCTATTTCCTATACAAGATTTGCAAAAAGCAGCAAACAGGGTATTTGAAAAACCAAAAAATCTTCAATATACCATAAGTAATGGAATCGTACCGCTCAGGGAAAAAATAGCAAATTTTTATAATAAAGAAGGATTTTTTACAAAACCGGAAAACATACTTGTAACGACAGGCTCACAGCAAGGACTTTTTATCATTGCAAAATATTTTCAAAACAAACAAATTATTATAGAAGAACCTTCTTATTTGGGTGCTGTAAATATATTTAAAATAAATAATTTAGACATGCAACCTGTACATCTGGATTATAATGGCATAGACACGCAAAAATTTGATGAAGTCTATAAAAAGATAAAACTAGCTTATCTTATTCCTGATTTTCAGAATCCAAAAGGATCACTTTATAGTGATAAAAATAGGAAAGATGTTGCTAATAGCGTTTTAAAACATGGTGGATATATCATAGAAGATGCACCATATAGTGAACTATATTTTGATCAAAAATCAAGGAGTATAAGCTCTTTTGTTCCTAACAATAGTTTCCATCTCGGATCTTTTTCTAAAACTCTTTCTCCTAGCTTGAGAATAGGGTGGATTAGAGCAAATGAGGAAATTATAAAACAGCTTACCATGATAAAAGAGACGATAGATTTACACAGTTGTGGAATTTCACAATATATTTTAGACATTTATTTGGATGATATTTCTCGTTATGAAAACCATTTGGACAAACTTAGAAAAGCATATAAAGAAAAAATGGAAATATTTACATCAGCATTAAAATTAGAATTGCCAGAGTTTGATTTTGCAATGCCAAAAGGCGGAATGTTTGTATTTGGTTCACTCAAAGGTTTTGATACTATGGAGCTAGTACGCGAGTGCATGAAAGAAAAGGTTGTTTTTGTGCCCGGAAGTCAGTTTTTTTTAGATGGACGAATAAGCGATGAAATAAGGTTTAACTATACATATTCTACAAAAGAACAGGTAGTTTGTGGACTAAAAAAAATAGCCGATAAAATTAATATGAAAGAGTCGCGATGAAAGATATTAAATTTACATTTTTAGAACAGCGGAATTATTAATGCAGAGCATAGAACTCCTATGCTCATTGTCTTTTTGCATAAAACTCTGTTCTAAATTCATCAAAACGATCTTCTAAAATCGCTTCTCTCATTTGTTTCATAAGATCAAGATAATAATATAGATTATGAATGGTAGCTAACCTAAAATAAGTTATTTCCTTGGCACGAAATAGATGGCGCAGATAACTTCTAGAATAAGTCTGGCAAACCATACATTTACATTCCGGGTCTATAGGCAGCGGATCAGTAGTAAATCTCTCAGCTTTAATGGTGATCTTGCCAAACGATGTAAATAAAGTACCGTTTCTAGCATTACGTGTCGGCATGACGCAGTCAAACATATCAACGCCTCTGGCTACATTTTCTACCAGATCTTCAGGTGTTCCGACGCCCATTAGATAGCGCGGTTTGTGTTCTGGCATAAACTGAGTGGTCCATTCTACCGTATCATACATATCTTGGTTTGCTTCGCCTACACTGAGCCCTCCGATAGCAAAACCGTCAAAATCCATAGCACATAATTCTTTTGCCGATTTTTCTCTAAAAGCCTTATCTGTGCCACCTTGAATGATAGCAAATATATTTTGATCTACACCTATGCCCTTAGCTTGATTGGATCTATGATAATCGATGGATTCTTGCGCCCATTTGGTAGTGCGTTCTATGCTGGCTTTGATGCGTTCCTGTGTGGCCGGCAAAGCGACTAAGTCGTCAAGTATCATCATAATGTCAGAATTTAGATTATTTTGGATATCAATTACCTTTTGCGGGGTAAAATAATGCTTACTCCCGTCTATATGGCTTCTAAATGTGATACCGTTTTCATCTATTTTGACATTATCCGAGAGCGAAAAAGCTTGAAATCCGCCGCTATCGGTCAAAAAACTTTTCGGAAATTTGGTAAATCCATGCAATCCGCCCATGGTTTTGACTATATTATCGCCCGGGCGAAGATATAGATGATACGTATTGCCTAGAATTATCTCAGGCTGAATGAAGCTTTGCAGATCAGTAGCATCAAGTGCTTTTACCGCTCCTACGGTGCCTACAGGCATAAAAACCGGCGTTTGAATGGTTGAGTGTGCGGTCGTAATGGTACAAGCTCTAGCTTTACCGTCCGTTTTATCTATACGAAAATACATTATGTTATAATACCTCTATCAAATAATAGTGTAATTGTACCCACACTACCTAGAGAGTTTTATGAAAAATATATTGATTCTAGCTGAAGGTAAAATTGCAAAGCACTTTATCACATGGCTTAGTAAAAAAAGAGTTGCTGACAATCATTACCATATAGCCTCCAATACAATAGTTGAAGAAGATGTTAAATACAATAAGAATACTACATTTTCTAACATAGATGCGACCAGCTATAGTAAACTCCAACATATTCTAGAAGCACAAAATTATTCTCATGTTTTTGTCATTATAGAATCATATGATGATGTCAAACATATTATCCATAATCTCAATAAAATAGATGATAAGCTGCGTATAATTTTACTTAATCAGTGGGATGAGAAAAAGACATCAAAATTAAATCATAATGTGACAGTATTAGATATGTATGATCTATTATCAGGGCATCTGTACGATAAGCTCCCTAATGTTCCCATAGTCCCGAACAATATCGGTCTTGGACAAGGTGAAGTAATGGAAATACATGTGCCTTTTGGCAGCAGTTACGCTTTTAGGCATGTAGGTTCCATAGTGCAGCAAAAATGGAAAATAGTTGCACTATATAGAGATGAAAAACAAATATTGCCGACCAGTGCTACCATGATCCGTCCAAATGATACACTATTAGTTGTAGGCAGGCCGACTGTACTTGATGGAATTTATAAACTGATTAATAAAAGAAAAGGGTTATTCCCAGAGCCTTTCGGTAAAAATATATATCTCTTGCTTGATCTGCGTTATGACAAGAAAAAAGCTATAGAATATTTAAAAGAGGCAATAAGGTTAACGAAAATACTAAAAAACAAGGAACTTTTTGTAAGAGTATTTTATCCTACAAACTTAAAGCTTACAGAAGAGATCAAGGGATATCAAGATGACGGTATTCATATTGATATAACTTACGAATTAAATGGAACACAAGATATTGTAGAATATGATATTACTCAATATGACATAGGTCTTGTGATGTGTTCACAGATTTCGCTATACAAAGAGTACCACAATCTCACTTTTTATTATCTCAGAAAATTGATATATATTTTTGGCAGTATAAATATAGCTGATATAAATACTGCCGTTATCATGATGAATGATGAAGAAAAAATGGAATCAATATCTTCTACTGCTTTTGATGTATGCGAAATATTGAAGTTACCGTTAAAATTATGTGATTTTGATCCAGATGGCGATTTTAGCGGTAGGAAAATGACCATTGACCACTATGAAACAATGGCAAACTTGTTTAATTCCAGTATAACTGTAGAGCAAAAAATAGCAAACCCTATTAGAGAATTATCAAAAATGAGAAACATTTTACATATAACTTCATTTCAAGACAAATCAAAACATGCTTTTATATTACAATTAATGATTATCAAAATTTTAAATCTATTTCCAAAAATCTATAAACATCCAAAGTTACTGATCCCTTTTGAAGATAGCGACACATAAGACAATATTGGTTTTTAATGCTAAATAGGATAAAATCTAACATAATAAATACAAATACAAAAGGTTAAGAATTAATATGATTATACCAATTGCGCTAGAATCTCATGAAAATCACTCTTATGAAATCACTATAGATTCTTTGCCTGATTTGAGTTTTGATAATAAAGTTGCCATAATTACCAATCCAACGATCGCTAATTATCATTTAGAAAAATTGTTGTCCAAAATTACTGCTACGCAACTTGAAGTCATTATGGTACCGGATGGTGAAGAATACAAAACACTTCAAACCGTTGAAGATATTTTAAATAAATTATTTGAATATAAATTTGATAGAAAATCTCTCCTTATCGCTTTTGGAGGAGGAGTGATCGGCGATATGGCTGGATTTACTGCTTCGTTATATCAAAGAGGTATTGATTTTATACAAATCCCTACCACTCTTTTAGCACAAGTTGATGCGAGTGTAGGCGGCAAGACCGGAGTAAATAATCAATTCGGTAAAAATTTAATAGGGGCATTCTATCAGCCAAAAGCCGTGTATATAGATCCATATTTTTTAGACACATTGCCCTCAAGAGAATTTGCAGCCGGCGTTGCAGAGATGATAAAAGTAGCAGTTACTTTTGATAAAGAATATTTCGAATTTTTGCAAAATGCTGATTTGCACGATAAAGAAACTCTCAAAAAAGCGATAAGCAAAAGTGTAACTATCAAAGCAGATGTTGTAAGTCAAGACGAAAAAGAAACAGGCATAAGAGCAGCACTAAATTATGGTCATACGTTTGGACATGTTGTAGAAAATGAAACAGGATATACTAAATATCTTCACGGTGAAGCCGTGGCTATTGGTATGGTTATGGCAAATCATTTGGCAGTAGAACTTGGATTTTTAAGCTCTGATGATGCTTTGAAGATAGAAAATGTGTTAAAAAAATTTGATCTCCCGACAAATTACCATATAGCCGATGTGGATAGTTTTTATGATCATTTCTTTTTGGATAAAAAAAGTGCCCAAAATAAAATAAAATTTATATTACCAAAAGGCATAGGTGGTTGCATAATCAGTTCTGATATATCCGAAGATACAGTTAAAAAAGTCCTCAAAACATTTGGAGCACAATAATGAATATAAAGATAATTCTTTTTTTTATATTAACATTTTTCTTATTTGGCGCACCAAGTCAATCAAATATAGAAATAAATGAAAGCAAAAAAGAAGAATTAAATACCATAAAAATAAAAGATCTTGTTAACGAAAAAAACAATATCAATGATGAACTAAAAAACAATATTTGGATTACTGTACAAGAAAATTATAAAAACTATCAAACACTTCAAAACAAAAAAAATACTCTAGATAAAGAGATAACTAGACTAGAGAGAAAATCTTCTGAAAACAATGAGAGAAAAAACAATCTCAAGGCTCTGCTGGATGAAAGAGATGGAATAGTCAACAAATTACAACTGCTAGGCGAATACAAAGACGAACCGTTTAAAAAACTTTTATCACCAAACCAGATAGACGATGCTCCAACAATTAGCAATCCATTGGCAATTTTTTCGGCTTTATCTTTTAGGGAAAAGCTCAAAAGTGACCAAAATGATTATGAACAGAGATATAAGTCTCTAATCTCTGTCGTGGAAAATCTAGAGAGAAAAGAACAGATTTTAAAAGAACTGATAGATATTTCTTCTGATAAGCAAGAGTACAAACAAGAAATTACAAAAACAAAAGAACTGCTAGATACCTTACGGCCTTTTGTGGAAGTTTTTAGAACTACACAAAATGTTTACGGTAAAAAAATAGAAGAGATGAAGATAGAAATCACTCAAGGAATAGCGCAAGAAAGTAAAAAACTTATAACAGTAGGTATAATTCTTGGTGTTCTGTTTGGTCTATTGTTATTTTCAAAATATTTAATGAGACGTTATTTGACAGATATTGAACGTTTTTATACACTCAATAAGGCATCAAATGTTACTTTTGTTATATTTGTTATATTTATCTTACTTTTTTCCTATATTGAAAATGTAAATTATCTTGTAACTATTTTGGGATTTGCTTCTGCGGGTATAGCAATTGCGCTTAAAGAATGGTTTATGAGCATAATAGGATGGCTTGTTATATTTTTCGGCGGAAGTGTGCATGTGGGCGATAGGGTTAGATTTTTTAAAGATGGTGCTGAATATGTAGGAGATATTATAGATATTTCCCTTTTGAGAATGACAATATTAGAAGATGTTACACTTACGACATTTGAGCGAAATAGAAGAGCCGGAAGAGTAGTATATATACCGAATAATTATATTTTTACAAATATGATCGCCAATTATACTCATGGCGGACTAGATACGGTATGGGATGGTATTGATTTCATTGTTACTTTTGATTCTAATATTAGCAAAGCATCTGCTATAGCCAAAGATATAGCACAAAGATATTCAAAAGGATATACAGAAAATACACGTAAAAAATTAAATAAACTTCGCAGGCATCATCATCTAAAAAATATTAGTGTTGAGCCTAGAGTTTTTACCCTCATAACTCCCTATGGTATGAAAATAAGTGTATGGTATTATACGAATAGTTACGCTACATTGCCGTTGCGCAGCACAATATCTGCTTCTATAATAAAGAATATAAAAAATGAACATGATATTTTGCTAGCATATCCTTCCCAATCTATTTTTATGTCAAACGATAATCAAAAAAATATACCTCCCAAAGAAGTTTGGGAAAACAAAGAGTCCATAAAATGAAAAAAGTATACTTTAAAACTTTTGGATGTCGCACAAATCAATTTGATACACAAGTGATGTTATCAAATTTACATCAATTTGTAGTATCAAATGATGAAACCGCAAGCGATATAGTAGTTATAAATTCATGCACTGTTACAAACGGCGCCGATAGCTCTGTAAGGCAATATATATCTTCCCTTAAAAGACGCAATCCCAATGCAAAGATCATACTAGCAGGATGCGGGGCTCATGCAAAAGGAGATAAGCTATGGAAAGATGGCTCAGTATTTGGTGTAATGGGACACTCTGAAAAATCAAATATAGACAAACTTTTACAAAATGAAAAACCGTTTTATGAAATAGGTGATTTGAATCATATCGATACTACCGTGGTAGAAAATTTTGTAGGCAAGAGCAGGGCATTTATCAAGATACAAGAGGGATGTAATTTTGATTGTTCATACTGCATCATACCTCAAGTCAGAGGCAGAGCAAGGTCTCATACGCAAGACACGATACTAAAACAAATCAACATCCTGGCTTCCAACGGATATGGTGAATTTGTACTTACAGGCACAAATGTAGGAAGTTACGGTAGAGACATCGGTAGTTCTTTGGCCACGCTTCTTAAAAAAATCTCTTTAATAAGAGGTGTCAGACGTGTACGCATAGGCAGTCTTGAGCCTATACAAATTGATGATGGTTTCAAAGAATTATTGAATGAACCATGGATGGCAAAACATCTCCATATTGCCTTGCAGCATACAAGCGATGAGATGCTATCACTTATGAATAGACGAAATAAATTTAATGAAGATATAAAACTCTTAAATTTCTTATTCGAACATGGCTATGCCCTTGGTACTGATTATATAGTCGGACATCCTGGAGAAAGTGAAACTATATGGAAAGAGGCCATGCAAAGAGTTTGGAGTTTGCCTCTTACACATATACATGCTTTTACATACTCCAAACGAGACAATACTGCATCTGCTTTGATGAAGCAAGACGTCAGCGGGGACATTGCAAAAATAAGGCACAATGAGCTTACAAGTTGCATAAAAGTAAAAAATCGAGAATTTAGAGAGAAAAACTACAAAAATCTCGAAGTACTTTTAGAGAGCGGACAAAATAATATCTATAAAGGTTTTGACCAGTATTATAATACTCTTGAGGTTTTTAGCCAAGAAGATCTAAGCGGAAATTGGATTTTAGCAGAGAGTGTGGAGGTACAAGATGAAAAAAATCGGCTTCAATTTTAAAAAAATCAAAGCCATTGCCCTGTTTTTTGGAATTTTGGTAATTTTATTGCTTTTTTCTATATTCAGGGATACCAGTACGTTGATTACAAGGTCTCAAGCAGACAAATTGGATGCCAATAAAAGCATAAAAAAAATCATAGTAGATAGGGAGTATCTATATTTTACAACCCCACAACAAACATTTAGAATTTACAAAGAGGTAATCGACTATCCTAAATATTATGCAAAATATCCCGTAGAGATAAAAGAGAGAAAGAATTGGCTTATTTGGATATTGACTGTATTTATTTTGACTATATTTGCATATTATCTATTTTTTAACAGACAACCATTATCCGTATTTTCATCTTCCAAAAAAGCACCCAATGATTCAAATGATATAGCCAATGAACCGATAAGAGCTATTAGCTCATCGGTTCGTTTTAAAGATGTAGCGGGTATTATAGATGTAAAAGAAGAACTAGAAGAGATAATTGATTTTTTAAAATCACCGCAAAAATATACAAATTTTGACATTAGGTTGCCAAAAGGAGTTTTGCTTGTAGGTCCTCCTGGCGTAGGAAAAACGATGATAGCAAAAGCAGTAGCCGGTGAAGCAGGGGTACCTTTTTTTTATCAAAGCGGAGCATCTTTTGTTCATATGTATGTCGGTATGGGGGCGCAAAGAGTATCTACATTATTCCAAACTGCCAAGCAAAATGCACCTAGCATTATATTTATTGATGAAATCGATGCGATAGGCAAAAGTAGAGGCGGTAGACAAAACGATGAACGAGAGGCAACACTCAATCAGCTGCTAACGGAAATGGACGGCTTCGAAGAGAGTTCAGGTGTAATGGTAATAGCAGCTACAAATAAAATAGATGTGCTAGATGAAGCTTTATTACGTGCAGGTAGATTTGATAGAAGAATATTTGTTTCATTGCCTGATATGCAAGAGAGAATCAATACTTTGGAGCTCTATTTATCCAAAAAAATGCATAATGTGGACATAAGCGAAATTGCTAAAATGAGTGTGGGATTCAATTTCGCATCCTTAGCCACATGGGTTAATGAAGCTGCTATGCATGCGCTCAAGAATCATAAAAGAATGATAGAATCTAGTGATTTTGAAGCAGTTAAAGATAAAGTAATGGTCGGTAAAAAACGACTCTTAACACTTGATGAAAATGAAAGAGCCATTCAAGCGACATACCAAGGAGCAAAAGCATTGGTGGCAACTTGGTATGATATAGGGTTTGAAAAAATAGGCATAGCAAGCGAGAGATTTGAAGAATTTGATTATACCATTTTGGCAAAAAGTAAATTATTACACAGAATAAAAGTAGATCTAGCCGGAACAATAGCCACACAGAAAAAATACAAAGAAGTGTTTACAAACAGCAGCAAAGATATTGTGCATGCAAAAGATTTGGCACAAAAAGTTATAAATGATTTTGATTTAATGATAGAAGCAACAGATGGTATAAACGTCAAAGAACAGTTATTGCAGACTGCATTTGAAGAGACAAGTGCATTGCTGGATAAATTGGATAATATTTGCAATATGATGAGTAATTATCTATTGCAGTACGAATCCATTACGCAAGAACAAGCCAGAGAGATGCTTCGTGAAATTTTTTAGCGGATTTTGCCTGCAAAATGAGCAAGAGCTCTTTGAAGCTTTTTTAAATAAGTCTGATTATACCGTAGCCGGTTTTAGTTACGGTGCCCAACAAGCAGTAGAATATGCTATGCATTGTACTCAAAGGATAGATAGGCTTATCTTGCTTTCTCCTGCATTTTTTAATATGCAGCCCAAATCTTTCATAAGAGCGCAACTGCATTATTTTAGCGCAGATAAAACTAAATATATGCAAAATTTTTTAGCTAACATTTGTCTTCCTAATAGTAAAATTGATATATTAAAATATTTTACAGATGGAAATGCAGCCCAATTAGACGAACTCTTATGCTATAAGTGGAATGAAGAAAAGCTAATGTCTCTCAAAAAAAGAGGTATTCAAATTGAGGTATTTTTAGGAGATGAAGATAAGATCATTGATTCCAAAGCTGCTTTTGTTTTCTTTTCAAAATATGCGACCATTTATCTCATAAAAAATGTAGGCCATTTGCTTGATGTTTAATAATATTGATAAAAAACTTATGTATATATTGTTTCTTTTGATTATTTTTATTTTTGTTTGGATATTTGCTGCCATTACGCCTGTTAGCAGACATGATTGGATGCTCGAAAATATGCTTGTATTTATTATTTTGTTGGTTTTATCGCTTACATATCAAAAGTTCCCATTTTCTAATATCTCTTATACTTTTATAGCTATTTTTTTGATTATTCATGAAATAGGCGCCCACTATACTTATTCTTTTGTGCCTTATGAAGAGTGGCTTGATGCTTGCTGCAGTTGGAGTCTGAATGAATTTATGGGCTGGGAGAGAAATAATTTTGACAGAGTAGTCCATCTGTTATTTGGGCTTTTATGGGTATATCCGGCTAAAGAATTTTTTCTAAGACGTTTGGCATTTAACAACGGTATGAGTTGGTTTTTTGCCGTACAAAGCGTTATGACATTCTCACTGCTTTATGAATTGACAGAATGGGGAGTTGCTATGATATTTGGCGGGAAACTAGGCATGGAGTATCTCGGTACACAAGGCGATATTTGGGATGCGCATAAAGATATGTTATTAGCAGCCTTGGGAGCTTTCATACCTGCTGTATCGGCATACAAGATGGGAAAATAATGGATATTATAGTTATAACGGGTTGCAGTTGCGGGATTGGATTGGCTACTGCGGTATATCTTAAAGAGCAGGGGATGATAGTATGCCCCACTGCTAGGAAAAATGAGGATGTTTTAAAACTAAAAGAACTCGGTTTTCAAGATGCCAAGCTCTTAGATGTTACCAGGCCGGATCAAATAGCCGATGTTATAGGGTGTGTTCTAGATAAATACGGCAAAATAGATGTTTGGTTTAATAACGCAGGTTACGGACAGCCAGGGGTAATAGAAGATATGCCTACAAATATCTTGAGGCAGCAGTTTGAAACGAATGTTTTCGGATTGCATGAATGTACGCGTCAAATATTGCCCGTGATGCAAAGACAAGGATACGGGAAGATCATACAGCACAGCTCAGTACTTGGCTTAATCTCTTTGTTTGGCAGAGGTGCTTACAATGCCAGCAAATATGCGATCGAGGGGCTTACGGATACTTTGCGTTTGGAGTTAAAAGATACAAACATTTATCCGATACTGCTAAATACCGGGCCTATCACGAGCTTATTTAGAAAAAATGCGATGCAAAAATTAAAAGAAAATATAGATATTGAAAAATCAAGATTTAAAGAAGCATATTATAATAACTTGAATGGTGCAAGCAAGAGAGTTCCTTTTAATGAAGAGGCAATTTCTGTGGCAAAAGTAGTGCATCGTATTGTATTAGCGCAAAAACCAAAACCAAGATATTATATCACAAAGGCTACTTATATTCTCGGGTATTTAAAAAGAGCATTAAGCACAAATATGTTAGATAAAATACTCATCAAAATCTAAAAAGGAATAATGAATGGATATCATAACAATAGGCGTAGTAACAACTAGCGATCGAGCATCAAGCGGAATATATGAAGATCTATCCGGTAGAGCTATCATGGACACCGTTAGTGCTTATATTCTAAATGATTGCAGATATGAATATCGCTGCATAGCAGATGAACAATCACTTATTGAACAAACATTGCTTGAGCTTGCGCAAATTTATGAATGCGATCTAATAGTAACTACCGGCGGTACAGGCCCGGCGCCTAGAGATGTAACTACTGAAGCGACAGAGGCTGTATGCCACAAGCTATTGCCTGGTTTTGGGGAGCAGATGAGGGCGGTTAGTTTGCGCTACGTCCCTACTGCTATACTATCTAGACAAACAGCAGGTATTTGCAATAAATCCCTTATTATCAATCTTCCGGGTAAGCCAAAATCCATAAAAGAGTGCCTAGAAGCAGTATTTCCCGCAGTTCCTTATTGCATCGATCTGATCGGCGGTAAATACATGGAAGCAAATGAAGAAAACATAACCGTATTTAGACCAAAAGCATAAAGAGTATTGATGAATATTGCATATATAGAAACCAAAATTAATGAAATTTTAGCCGAATTGGAAAAAGAAGCAATGGATTGCATACTTAATGATAGTTTGGATAAAAAAGCCACCAATCTTCGAATGAAGCCTATTGTTAGCACTAAACAGATATTATTAAATGCATTGGAAAGTATAAAAATGGCAGATAAATTAGCGCAAGAAGAGATATCAAAAATGGCTACGAAGTAGCCATAAAGAAATTTTTTTTATTTTACAGTATCCCTTTTAGCTTTTTATCGTGCAAGCGACTAAAAATAGCTAAAGATGTTATGCCGCCCAGCAATGCATACCACATATCAGACTGCGTATCCCAAACATACCCTTGTGTTGCCAAAAATTCATCTGCGCTACTTCCTATCAGTATTGCGCTCCACCATTCAAGCAATTCATAAAAAGCGCTCACGGCCAAAACGAAGCATAACAGAAAAAAGATCATCCAAGAATTTTGTGCCGTAAAAACATTTTTTCTGATCACAATTTCTCTAGCAATAATTACAGGAACAAATCCTTGCATAAAATGACCAACCTTGTCATAATTGTTTCTATTGCTGTTAAAATAATCGTTTAACACGTCAAATAGAGGTACTTGGGCATATGTATAGTGACCGCCTATCATTAGTACGACCATGTGAGCTAGTATCAAAATATATGTTATAGATGTCAATTGGAAATTGCGATAAGTAAAAGCTAAAACCAAAAACCCTATAATTGCTGGGAATACCTCCAAAATCCAAATCATTCTATCTTTTGGTTCATATCCAGACCAAATAAAAACCAAAAAAAATATAACCAACCAAAGTAATTTCATAAAATCATATCTTTTGGGCTGTCATTGTAAATACAGAAAATTTAGCATGCGGTTTTTCAATAATATTAGCAGTTTCAAAATTTATATTTTTAAATCCGGCTTCTTTTGCTATATTTGTTAGCCTTTCTCTATCAAAGCCGTAATGATAGACTCCTTCATTATCGCTATGGAACGTTCCATCTTCGCTGTCTAGGTCCGCAATAGCGATAAATCCGCCTTTATTGAGCATATTAAATAATTTTAAAAATAGAGCATTAATATCTTCAATATGGTGCATAGTCATAGACGATATAACACCATCAACACTCAAATTTAGATTATCTTGCATAATGTCAGCTTTTATAATATCCGTTTCGCATGCAAATTCTGATCGCTTAGCTCTGAATTCCTCCAGCATAGAAGGGGAATTGTCAATCGCAATAATCTTGGAGACATACTGGGCTATAAAAAAGCTAAGCAATCCTGTTCCGGCGCCAAAATCCACAATTTCCATAGAAGAATTAATCTCTATATTGTTTAATATGACATCGGAAATTTCCTTAGCATTTCGAACACGAACGCTATTCATGTCCCAATTTTTAGATTTGTGAGCAAAAAGATCAAGTTTTTTTCCCATTTTTATCCTTATATTATATAATATTATTAAAATAATGTTTGTTTTTGGTTGATTCTAATAGTTTCCCAAAAATATTCTACATGTTTTTCAAATAATGATACCATAGAAGAGGTAGATTTTTTGTCTAATTTCAATAAAGAGATCTGCATTTGATAGAAAAATAGGGGCGCAAAGAACTCATTTGCCAATAATAGGGGATCTGATGACGTTACCATCTCGTCTTGCATCATCGCAAATAGGTAAGATGAGAGTTTTTTGACGTTTTCTTGATAGAAATATTCGTTATATATCTCTCTTATACGCTCATTATTGAAGATTTCTTGCATCAATAGCTTGAAAAGGGCTTCATTTTGTACATCAAAACTAATCAGTTTAAAAGTAGTCGCTATAGA
>Ga0172377_10003120_pt1 | contig 17018 bp, 16 predicted proteins | sample Pumphouse3metaG_FD_119749 | JGI IMG/M metagenome (GOLD analysis project Ga0172377, IMG submission 119749) | Leachate microbial communities from a municipal landfill in Southern Ontario, Canada - Pumphouse #3 metaG | ecosystem: Engineered > Solid waste > Landfill > Unclassified | place: Canada...
CCGGATACGTAGCGTCCAATATCCTGAGCGGTAAAATGCAGCCTTTGTACTGGAGAAAAATGCAAAAAGCCGATTCCTCACAAGTATACAAACTGGACGTAAGGACTCCTGAAGAAAATGCATTAGGGACCATAGAAGGAGCTGTGAATATTCCTGTAGATTCTTTGAGGAACAGACTGGATGAGATTCCTCGCGATAAACCGCTGTATGTATTCTGTGCAGTTGGTTTGCGCGGCTACCTGGCTTCCAACATATTGATCCAGAACGGATTCAAAGATGTTTACAACCTGAGCGGCGGCTATAAAACTTACGAGGCAGCTGCAGAATCTGAACATAAATCAGTCCCCATAACACCTGCCTTTTCCTCTCAATACGATGATTCCGGTGACCCTTCAGATAAAAGCAGACCAACACCTGTCAAATCAAGTGCTTCTTCTATAAGTGCCAATATCCTTAAAATAGACGCCACAGGGTTACAATGCCCCGGACCGATTATGAAGATCAAACACAGCATTGATGCCATGGAACCGGGACAACAAATGGAAATTCAGGCCACCGACCCGGGATTTGCCAGGGATGTACAGGCCTGGTGCCAGACAACGGGAAATATCCTGGTGGAACAATCCGACAGTAAAGGTATTTTTCGCGCTGTGGTGGAAAAAAAGAAGAAACAGGAGACCTCAACGGCCCCGGTCCCTTCCGGGGGAAAAGGAAAAACCCTGATCATGTTCAGTGACGATCTGGACAAAGCCCTGGCCACTTTTGTACTGGCAAACGGAGCCGCAGCTACCGGGGAAAAGGTCAGTATTTTCTTTACTTTCTGGGGGCTGAATGTCATTAAAAAAGTGAAAAAGCCCAAAACGAGTAAAGATATCTTTGGGAAAATGTTCGGCATGATGTTGCCTTCTCATTCCGGAGCCCTGAAACTCTCCAAAATGAATATGTTTGGAATGGGGAGCCGTATGATGCGTCATATCATGAAACTCCGCGGCATTGATTCCCTGGAGAATCTGCGGACACAGGCCATCGAAAACGGAGTGGAATTCATTGCCTGCCAGATGTCTATGGACGTGATGGGCGTGAAAAAAGAAGAGCTCATTGACCATGCAACCATAGGAGGTGTGGCTTCCTATATGAACCGTGCCGTACAGGCAGACGTAAACCTGTTTATCTAAGCCAAAATGGAAACTTCACTCTGTTTGATGAAAGATGTGCTTAAAGCTTTCTACGAATTCGAAAAAAGCCTGGTGCAGGTACATTCCATGACCATGAACGAAGCCATACTGCTTTGTATCCTGGGTGAAAAGGAAACTGACTGCAAAGTACATCTTTCGGCTTCAGACATTTCTGAAATAACCGGCTTTTCACCCTCTCACACTTCGAAAGTCTTGAGATCGGCCGAATCAAAACACTGGATAACCCGTTCGGTATGTGACCGGGACAAACGAAAGATGTATTTTTCGTTATCGGAAGAAGGGCTGAAAAAATACAGGCAACTGAAAAGTGTGCCTGTACAAATACCGGATATGCTGAATAAGTTGCTTTAATTGCCAACACTTTCCATATACTCCACGAAAGCCCTGTTGACAAGCTTCACCCCTCCCGGGGTAGGATAATTCCCCGAAAAATACCAGTCACCCGTATGATTGGGGCAGGCTTTATGAAGTCCCTCCAGGCTTTGAAATACAATCTGCACCTGTGCCCCGGTCCCTTCGGGAGTCAGCATTTGGGTAATTTTTGCCGAGATGTCCGCTGAAGTGAAAGGCGCATAGAGTTCATGTACATGATTCACCAACGAGTTTCCGGGATCCTCTTTGGCTTTCCGGTAAACGGTTTTAACCAGATCCTCCATTCCCCTTTCCTTCAGCAGTTCCATGGCGGCGCGGAAGGCAATGAACTGACCCAAACCGGACATATCAATGCCGTAAAAGTCGGGGTAGCGTATCTGTGGAGAAGAAGAGACAATTACAATCTTTTTTGGATGCAGCCTGTCCAGTATCTTCAGAATGCTCTGTTTCAATGTCGTACCCCTGACAATGCTGTCATCCAAAACTACCAGGTTGTCTTTTCCCGGTACGATAGTCCCGTAAGTAACGTCGTAAACGTGCGCGGCCAGATCATCACGTGTATTTCCTTCCGCTATGAAAGTGCGGAGTTTGATATCCTTGACGGCAACTTTTTCATTCCTTACGGATAGAGACAGCACCTTTCCCAGTTGTTCCTCGTCATTGCAGATCCTGTCGGAAAGGATAGCTTCTTTCTTGATCCCGTTCAGGTGATCTTCCAAACCCTGCAACAGGCCATAATAGGCTGCTTCCGCCGTATTGGGAATGTAGGAAAATACCGTATTCCGGAAATCATAATCAACGGCTTCCAGAACAGGTTTTACAAGATTGTTCCCCAGCGCTTTACGTTCACGGTAAATATCCGCATCACTTCCCCTTGAAAAATAGATCCTTTCAAAAGAACAGGGTTGAACGTTACGCGGCCCAAGTATTTGAGGACATGAAACCTTTCCGTCCCGCGAAATACGGAGCGCCTGCCCCGGCAACAATTCCCGGATGTCCTCCATATCAACGTTCATAACAGTTTGAATAACAGGACGCTCAGAAGCTGCCACGGCTATTTCCGAATCTTGGTAATAAAAGGCGGTACGGATGCCCCACGGATCCCTTACACAGAACGTTTCGCCAGATCCTGTCATACCGGCCACTACGTATCCCCCGTCCCATAAAGCCGTACATTTCTTAAGAAGTTCCGTGGCGTTGAATTGTTCTTCAATTTTTCCGGTCAGTTCTTTGCCCCGGTATCCCTGCCCGTGAAGTTCCCGATAGAGGTATTCAATTTCCATGTCCAGGCGATGTCCCATCTGTTCCAGTAAAATATGGGTATCTGCCATAGACCGGGGGTGTTGTCCTGAATCAGTGAGCGATTCACAGATCCCGGGAATATTTGTCATATTGAAATTTCCGCACAGCACAAGTGTTTTGGCTGCCCAGTTACTGCGTCTCAGATGCGGATGTATATAGGAAAGACCGCTTTTCCCGGTGGTACTGTACCGAAGGTGTCCCATATACATATCCCCGATGAAAGGGGCGTTTTCGGAACGGTTTCCGTTGATCATGCCGTATACAGAATCAAAAACTTCATTGATGGCATTATTTCCCGTTTTCCGGTCACGGAATATGTATTCTTCCCCGGGAACTGCTTTTGTGTTTATACAGGCCACTCCGGCCCCTTCCTGTCCCCTGTTGTGTTGTTTTTCCATCAAAAGGAACAGTTTCTGCAGCCCGTATGTCCGGCTGCCGTATTTATTTAGATAATAACCGGCAGGCTTTTTCAGACGTATGATGGCAATGCCGCATTCATGCTTCAACGTTTCCATGGCTGCAAAAATAAAATATTATATTTGTTCTTGTTATATTTAGGTGTAAATGATAATGATCTTATGAGAAAATTTAATTTTTATACATACCTGATTCTTTCTGCCACACTGTTTCTCTTTTCCTGCCGGGGTCCTATGGACAGCCCGGTTCCTGTTAACGGTCATTTACACGAAGTCCTGCGCGAAGGCATTTATTCATTTAATGATCTGAAAGCTTCCCTGCTCAGTGTCTATCCGACAATGGATGTCAAAAATATGGACGGGATTTCAAAAATAACGGGTCTGCTGGATACATCGGGAAAAGTGAGAAGCACCGCCATTTCATATACAACAAAAGACCCTAACGGTTCCCCAATCCTGGCTTCAGGACTGATCATGCGTCCGGAAGGCCGGAAATCAAAAGGGGTGCTGCATTTCTTCCCCTCGGCCAAAATTGATAAAAATAAAGCCGGCAGTGAATTGATGCTGACCTTTGAGGGACTTCTGAGTTTTTTCGGGTATACGGTCATCGTTCCGGATCTGGTAGGTTACGGCATCAGCAGTTACGCCGAATACCCGTTCCTTTTTTCAGATAATACAGGACTGGTTGCTTACGACATGCACCTGGCCACAGCCGAATATTTCAGGTCCCAAGGGATCCCTTTCTCCAAAAAGGTGACCATCGGAGGGTATTCCATGGGCGGTATGGGCGTTGTTTCTTTGCACCGTCATATTGAGAAATACGACGAGGCAGGCATTGTGGTTGAGCATTCTTATCCGGGAGGAGGCGTGTATGATCTGGGAATGGCTGTGGATGTCCTTGCCCAAACCAAATACTGTACGTTTCCCTTTGTGCCGTATATGTATGTTGCCATGGATTACTGGTATGAACTGGGCCTTCATTATGAGGACGTTTTTATTGATCCCCTGCTCTCCAATATGGATGACTGGCTTTCCCGGAAATACCTGGCTCATGAGATGCGGGAGTTCATAGGTGCTGATCTCACAACATACATGCATCCCGACTTTTTTACCGATGAAAAAAATGAGTCCCTGAATAAAGTGGATTCATGCCTGAGGCTGCATTCGGTCATTGAAGGATGGGTTCCCCGGGCGCCCATGACTATTATCCACACTGAAGATGACACCATGGCACCTTTTCAGACAGCCGAGTGTATGTATGAAACGTTTAAGCATAATGGAGGCAACGTCAACCTGATCCGGGGAAAAGGAGACCATTTCAATTATGGTTTTGAATATTACATCACCATGCTCCTGTACCTACTTTTGAAATAAGTACAATGCATTAAAAAAGCCACCCGGTTGAGGGTGGCTTTTTTACAAACTCATTCCTATTTAATCTCTATACGGTATTCCCTGGGAATGGCAGGAGATTCCATGTCCTTGGGGATGGTGATGCTTAGCACCCCGTTTTCCATGGCAGCCTCAATTTTATCCTTCAGGATGTCATCGGGCAGCAGGAATGCCTGCTCGTAGTGTGAATAGGAAAATTCGCGCCTGAGGTATTTGCCGTTCTTATCTTCTTTGGATTTGTCTTCTTTCTTTTCCAGGCATATGATCAGGCGGTTTTCCTGATCCAGCCGGATGCAGAAATCATCTTTTGTCATTCCGGGAGCGGCTACCTCAACCATGTAATCTTTTTCGTTGTCGATCACGTTGACGGCGGGAGATGTCGTTCCGACCATTCTTCCGAATCCTTCATTGTCTAAAAATTCATTAAACAATGAGGGCCACCAGTTTTGTGTTCTTCTTAATGTAGGTAACATAATAATATCCTCCTTTTGTTTATTTGTTTTCAACATTAATTATACAAAAGGTATACCTACCGAAAAAAAACTTAAAAAACGGTCAAATTGACAGATTGTCAGTCATTTTGACAATGACTTCCAACTCGGCAAATGCCCCTTTTTTGGGAAGAGCAGAAACCTCAAAAACGGAGCGGGACGGGAACGGAGCGTCAAAATACCTGGAATAAACCGTGTTGAACAGCGGAAAGTCATTCATGTCGGTTAAAAAGCCGGTACATTTAACAACATCATCAAAACCGCATCCGGCCTCTTCCAGGATGTATCCCACGTTCTTGAATATTTGTTCTATCTGTCCTTCTTTGGAAGTTTCCACCAATGCTCCGGCAGCAGCATCAATGCCCAGTTGTCCCGAAATATAGAGAAAACCTCCGGCTACAACCGCCTGGGAATAAGGCCCCAGTGCCGGAGGCGCTTTTGGGGACTGTACTGTAATTCTTTTACTCATATTATTGCTTTTTAAAACATATAATCCCAAACAGGTAACAGGACCGGTTCCTGGTCCAGGGCGTCGATTGCTTTCGTGCTCAAGTACTTGCGATGAATAACAAACCGAAACATATATTGGTCAAACCATTCATCGGTGAAAGTCAGGTATCCTTTGTTCCCCGCGGCAGGTCCCCAGCTGTTTTCGAACTCCCATTTCACAGGTACATCGTTTGTGTCGGTGTCACAGGCAATCAACAGCATTGCGTGGGATGATCCGCTTTGCCGGGTTAAAATTCGCGCTTTTTTGTCCATCTTCAAATCAATTCCCAGCAGGGATTCGTAATCATAATTACCCGGATCCAGGATCCCGTTCTCCCTGTCCAGTTGTTTTCCCACATCACAGGATGTGTACATGGGTTCATTATCTTTAATTGAAGCCAGCACAGCCGGTTTGATGTCTTCGTTGGGAAGGTTAAGATAGGTCCAGTTGATACCCTCTATAGTATTCCTGTAGTTCTTGATTTCATATACTTTGTAATATTCCCTGGGATCGTTCATGACCATGATATAATTCTCCGGAGAATAATCACTTTTAATAATGCTTCTGTAAAACTCAAGCGGAGTGGTTTCCAGGGAGACAATCTCTCCGTCTTTGTTTTTGTAACGGTAAGAAAATGCTGTAGGTGGTTCTCCAAGGCACAAGGCAAGAACCCGGTAAACATCTTTCAGGATTTCTTTTTTTTCGCTTCTTAACCGGCCTTCTTCGGTATTCTGACCGGCCATTTCCCTGATTTTATAACCACCGGCACGTAATCTTTCATTCAACAGGGAGACCATCTGCCTTGTGTTGTCCGAATGCTGGCTTTCCGGCATAACCTGTTTGGGTACTACCCCGTACTTTTCCGCTACGTTGTAAAACAAATTCCAGACACCGCCGTCATTGACAGGCGAGGAAAAATAATGTACCACCTCCCTGTTATCAATATCTTTGTGTGCGGTACGAATTATGTTTTCCAGGAAAAGGTTTGATTTTTCCAGCATGTCCCAGAAATAAACATAATTGTGAGAAAAGTCAAAAGCATCTGTTCCAAGCAATTCGCGCACATCCGGACGCAAAGCATTCATAGAGGTGAACATCCAGCACCTGCCGGAACTGTGTTGATCGGTTATGCCATTAACTTCAACCCTGTATTTGAAATAATGGTCAATCTTTCCCTGGATCTGCCTGTTTCTGGCATTTTGGGTAATGTTGGCATCTCCTGTAAGAATGTTCTGTATGGCTGTGATTTGAGGTGTCTTTTGAAAACTATTACGGAGTTCTTGAAGTACAGCTTCATTAAGGATTTGTGCCTGTGAAAATACAACGGAAAAAGTAAGCACAAAAAGCAGGAACGGTTTTTTCATCATTAATAAATTTAATCTTTTAAGAAATAATTCACTGTGGTTACAACGCGTATCTTTTTGATATATGGGGTGTTCTCGTCCCTGTCGGTGATCGAGAACTGCCCTTGGAACGCATTTTTAATCTTGCCGAGTTTGCTTTCCGAGTCCTGGGCGAACTTGATGGCAGCCGTCCGGGCATTGTGCGTTGCCTCTTCGATCATCTGTGGCTTGATATCGTTCAGCCCGGTGAACGAATAAACGGTGTTGTACCGGTATTCGCCGCCGGTTATGGCAATGCCCTGTTTAAGCAATTCTCCCTGATCGCTGATAAGGTCTCTGACCAAATCTACTTTCCCTGAGCTTACGGTAATTACCGAAGTAACATTGTAGCGGTACGGTGGAGGTGCCGTACTGTAACGTTCGGCGCTCATATCTATGATCTCAGGGGCATTAACACTGATCTCCTCTTGTTCAATCCCGTTGTCTTTCAAAAAGGAAATCACTGCATTGTTATTCCGGTTTATCCGGACGTAAAGATCCTGCAGGTCATTGCCCAGTTCCTTGAAGACCAGGGGCCAGGTGACTTTATCGGCCGGCACTTCCATTTCTGAAAGTCCTTTGACATTGACGGTCCGTTCCCTTCCGGAGAATCCGTCAAGACCCTTTTTCAATAGTAATCCCATGATCACCAAAGCCACAGCCAGGATCAAGGCTTCGTAACGGTAAGTTTTCATAATGCGGCTAAATTACGAAATTTTATTATAGTTTTGTAAGATAAACAGGTTACTATGGAAGTTATTGCCATTGGAAGCGATCATGCTGCATATGAGCTGAAAGAAAATATCAGGGAATTCCTTATTGAAGAGGGTTACAAGGTCAAAGATATGGGAACCGACAGCCACAAAAGTGTCGACTACCCCAATTACGGCATTGCTGTAGGAGAAGCCGTTGCAAAAGGCGAATGCGAAAGAGGCATTGTCATTTGCGGTACGGGAATAGGGATTTCCATAAGTGCCAACAAGGTAAAAGGGATACGTGCCGCTGCATGCAGCGATCCGTATTCAGCCCGTCTTGCACGCGAGCACAACAACGCCAACGTACTGGCACTGGGAGCCCGGATTGTTGCACCTGAATATGCCAGAAACATTGTTAAAGCCTGGCTGGATGCCAAATTCCTGGAAGGCAGACATCAAAAAAGAATACAGATAATTGCACGATATGAATCGGGCGACACCCATTGGAAACAGTGAACTAAAACTTACCCGGGAACGTTTTGACGGTATTTATATAGCATATTTCCGGCCTTTGTGCCGGTTTGCGGCTACCTATGTCCTGTCTCAGGAAACCGCAGAAAATATTGTCCAGAATGTTTTTGTTTTTCTCTGGGAAAAACATCACACATTGCAGATCCATACCAGCATATCATCATACCTTTATACCCTGGTCAAAAACAAATGTATAGATTACCTGCGTCATCAGAAGACAGCGCAGGAATACCGTGCAGAACAGGCATTGAAACTCTCCGCCCTGGAACAACTGGATACCGGCTTGATATCAGGAGAAGATATTGAACAAACCGTGCAGCAAGCTATTGATAAACTGCCTTCAAGGTGCCGGGAGGTTTTTATTTTAAACCGGGTTGAAGGGAAAAAATACCGGGAAATTGCCGAAATTCTGGGTATTTCCCTCAACACCGTTGAAAACCAGATGGGCATAGCTCTCAAAAAATTACGAAAAGACCTGGAACATCTTCTCTGATTTTTTTTGTACCCCTTTGGTGGTTTTTTTGATTTCAAACGTTCTATTAACAGAAAAGGAAACAACGCTATGGAAGAAATGCTTCAACGTTACTTTGCCGGTGAGCTCTCTCCTGCTGAAAAAGAAGGGTTGCTGGATGCTGTGGAAAAGGATGCGGGGCTCAGGAAAGAATTCTGCAAAATGCAGAATCTCAAGGCAATTACTTCCCTTTTCCCGGCATCGGGTGATACCGAAAGATCCACAACCAGGTTGCTGCTTTGGAGAAAGAGCAACCTGCGGGTATTTTACCGTCGCTTTGCCGGTTATGCCGCCGCTGTTCTTGTTGCCGGTTTTGCCTTATGGGGATTGTTGCAGCCCCTTACACGTAATGTCCCCGAAGAACCTGCTACTTATATGATGGAAGTATCCACAACTTCTCACGGAAACAAAACGTTTAAACTCAGTGACGGGACCATAGTGTGTCTGAATGCCAGCTCAGTATTGCGTTATCCCAATAAATTTTCAGGTGAAGAACGAAGGGTTATACTTACCGGGGAGGCTTTCTTTGAAGTTGCTCCGGACGAATCTATGCCTTTTATTGTCACCACGGAACAATACGACATTCGTGTTCTGGGAACAAAATTTAACGTTTTTGCCTACAAAGACCATGAAGTAATAACATCTCTTGTGGAAGGTTCCCTGGAAGTGGTCAAACCCGCTGCCGAATTTCCCACAGTGCGTATCAGGCCTTATGAAAGCATTGCATGGGGAAGTGAAGGCTGGCAACGCAGCACTTTCAGTGACCCCGATTTTATTTTATGGCGGGAAGGCATTTACGCTTTTGACAACGCTCCTTTTAAGGAGATCATAGACAAATTGCAGCTTTATTATGCCACCAATATTGTAATAACAAACGATGAACTGGCCCAATACCGCTTCAGTGCCAAATTCCGGCAGGATGACGGGCTGGAAAGCATACTCAAAACCATGAAGAAGATTTATGGATTTCAAATGGATAAAAACAAGCAAACAAACACCATTTTAATTGAATAAAAAAGCCGGCAGATGCTGCAACATCCACCGGCAGAACCGCTAACACAAACTATTGTATTAACATCTAATTCTACAAAGTTATGAAAAATTTATTTTTTTCGCTAATTCTGCTATCTGCAAGTGCATTTTCTCTTGCGGGCGCAGAACCCGATCTGTCGGTTCCTCAGGATGCCGTCATTATAATATCGGGCAATCGAATTACACTGGGAGCGTTCATAGACCAGGTTGAAAAACAAACCGACTACCTTTTTGTATACAGCAAAGAGAACGTGAACGTGAATGCTATCGTTCCGGTAAGGGAAGGAAAAAAGACCGTTGCTCAATTCCTGAATGAAGCTTTCGGCAACAGCAATCTGAATTACGTATTTGAGAACAAATACATAGTGCTCACTTACAAAAAGCCTGAGTATTTGAGTGTTTCGGGAACCGTGGTTGATGCCCAGACCCGAAATCCCCTGGTATTTGCTTCTGTTTATATCGTAGACAAAGGCATCAGTAACGTGACGAACGGAGAAGGTTATTTTTCCCTGAAATTTCCTGTCTCTTTTACCGAAGATTCTGTACGTATATCCTTCCTGGGGTATCATCCCCGGACTTTTTCCCTTAAGGATCTGAAAGACCTGGACAAAGACGTGGAAATACCGCTTAGTTTTGTTCCCACCACCCTTCCCTCTATCATGGTTACACCGACCGATGCCGCCGACCTGGTTGCACTGGCCCTGGAAAAGATCCCGGCCAATTACCCCGATCATCCCATACAAATGACCGGTTTTTACCGTGAGATGATCCTTAAAGGCAACAATTACGTAACCCTTACCGAGGCCGTTCTTGACATCAACAAAAATTCTTACGATCGGCTTTACGGGATGGATCAGGTTGGCGTTTTCAAAGGCCGCGGGAGTGTGGACTGGGCACGTATAGACACAGTATTCGTTAAGTTCCGCGGAGGGATCAACTCGGCACTGGAAATTGACGTAGCCAAATTCCCGTTCCTGGGGACAAGTATTGCCGAACTGAACCAGGTCTACGAATTTCAAATGGGAGAACCTGTCCAGGTGGACGGGAAAATCAATCATGTGGTACATTTTAATCAAAGAGAAGGTGTGCCTGAAATTCATTTCCGCGGAAAGATCTACATTGATATGAAATCTCATGCAATCAGCCGTGTGGAATTCAATATGAACGTAGAAGACCGTACCGATGCCACCAACATATTCATATCACGCCGGCCTATGGGATTCAGGGCAAATGTGCTATATGCCACATACCTTGTTCAGTACAAGGAAATAAATGAAAAATGGACGTTTGATTATTCACGTACAGAGCTTAAATTTGATTCCAAATGGGACCGGAAACTGTTTAAAAACACGTATACCATTATGTCCGAGATGGCCATTACCGAACGCAGCGACCGTACCATGAGAATACCGCCTCAACAAAGGGTACGTTCCAGGGATATTACCCTGGACAAGGTAACCGATTTCCAGGATGAAGGGTTCTGGGAAGATTACAATGTCATTGAGCCGGAATCCGGTATTGAACAGGTCATTGCCAGGATAACCAGGCAACTGAAAAGAAGAGCACGCGAAGAATAAAATCTGAAATATATAGGGCGGAAAAGTTTTCCGCCCTATATTTGTATATCATGAAAAATATACGTTCCATAACCTGCTACGAAACAGATCCTGCAAAAGACCTCAAACCATTTGCTTTTATGAACATAGCCCAGGATATGGCCAACCGGGATGCGGTACGCCTGGGATTCGGTTACGACCGGCTGCTGGAACTCAACACTATATGGGTATTGTCGCGTATGGAAGTCAGGTTTATGCGCGCTCCGGTATGGAGAGAAACCGTGACGATCGATACCTGGCACAAAGGTGAAGACGGCATATTTTCCCTGAGAGATTTCCTGATCCGGGACGAAAACGGGACGGAAGACCTGTTAGCCGCCACCAGTTCCTGGCTGATCATAAACCTGAAAACACGGCGTATTCAAAGGCCACAATTACTTTTTAGCGACACCACCCTTTCGCAGAAAAAAGAACGACATGCCATAGAAACTCCCTGCGGGAAAATTGAGGAGCCCGATCCCGAATTGATTCAGCCTGCCGGACAAAAAACGGTTTCTTATTCAGATATAGATTTCAACGGACACGTCAACAACGCCAAATACATAGAATGGGCTATGGATCATCTGTATCCCGCACAAGTCGCTTCACGGAAAGTGGACCGGTTCCGGATCAACTTCAACATTGAAGCACATCTTTCCGACCATATTGAAATGATGGCAGCACAGACAGATCCGCTTACAAATTATGTGGAAGGAATGAAAGAAGGAAAAAGTATTTTCCGGGCGGAGATTTCATTCAAGCCCTGATTTCAGGACACGGCTCACTTATTCTTTCTTTTGAGAATATCCGTATAGAGGTATCTTTTTATCTTGAGTGTAGGTGTTTTTTCAAACCCGTTTTCCTGTTCATGGATGACTGTTATGCGCGACATCTTCCCCACTTTGCTGTTGACATAATTCAAAATGTCGTTATATACTTCTGATATCTGTTCTCGCAGATCTTCTTTCAGGTCCTGCAGGTAAACCAGGGCTACCAATTTCCCTTCTTTCTGCAAAACAAGGGATTCAGTTACCAGTTCATGCTGATTCAGGATGTTTTCTATGTCTTCTGGATATATATTTTCCCCCGTGGATCCGACGATCATATTACTCAACCTTCCTTTTATGAAAATACGACCCGATTTATCTATTTTTCCGAGGTCTCGTGTTCGGAACCAGCCGTCTTCTGTGAAAGCCTCTTTATCGGCCTCCGGATTCAGGTAGTAACCATCCATGATACAGGGTGTTTTCACTTGTAATTCACCAACACCTGTTTTGGGATCTTTATCCTGCAGGCGGATCTCTATGCCTTTCATCACCCTGCCGGTTGATTGAAGGGATGTGTCCGGATGAACTGCTCCGGCTATAAGCGGAGCTGTCTCTGTCAGCCCGTAACCTATGGAATAAGGAAAACGGGCATCACGCAAAAATTTTTCAGTGGCCCGGTTCAGCTTTGAGCCACCTATGCCAAAGAACCTCATCCTGCCTCCAAAGGTATGGTACAGGCGTTTGCCGGCAATACGATGCAACATACGCCTTATAAAACGCACCTTATATAGGATTTTCATGATCTTATTGCCTGTAAAACGGGCAAATATCTGCCTGGTGTAGATCTTTTCCATGATCAATGGAACGGTAAGCATGAAAGTAGGTTTTACACTTTTCAGTGCCGGCAGCATACTGGTAGGTGTAGGAGGCACCCCCAAATACACAACGGAAGCTCCCTGCATAAACGGATACAACATACCCAAAGAACATTCGTAGGTATGTGACAACGGCAATATGGAAAGAAAGACATCTTCCGGAAATACTTCTATAAGTGTTTTTACCATATGCAATTGATTGCACAAGGCTTTGTGACTCAACATAACACCCTTGGGAGAGGAGGTGGTTCCCGATGTATATATGATAGCAGCCAGATCCTCCGGTTCCGGTATGGATCTTTCCGCCGGAACTGCTTCACTGTGCATTTTCTTCCCGCCAATAACAGTCAGGCTGACCGTTCTTATGATCAGCTCCATCTTTTCCCTGATCCGGTGAGGAATCTTGGCATATAGTTTATCGGAAACACACAATGCCTTTGAGCCGGAATGTTCCAGTATGGAAGCAATGGCCTCTCCTGAAAAATCAGGTAAAATGGGTACAATTACCATTCCCAGAGTTACTGCAGCAAAATAGCATACATTCCAATTGGGCATACTGGTGCTCAGTAAAGCAACCTTGTCTCCTTTTTGAAGCCCGGCTGCGAGTAAAAAGGTCTGAACACTTTCCACTCTTTGGGCAAAATTTCCATAAGTTACCGTTTCCCCTTCGTATAAAGAAAAAGCAGCCCTATCAGAATATGTATCAATACTGTTGGAATATACGTGAAATAAAGTAGGATAAATCATTGTTTCTTATATAATTTAGTATATACGCACAATAATAATGCCGTCAAAGGTATATATTTTTAACCAACAAGACTGTAAAGATACATTTTCCTCTTTATTTATTCTTAAAACCGTTTGAGTTCAACAGAAATCGTTATATTTGAAATTATGAAAAAATATATGATATTCATCGCTTTAGCCTTTATGATGCCCCTGTTGCCGGCCGGAGCACAGGACAATGAAATACAGCAGGATACCCTTCGTAATTTCAGCGTTAAGATCATAGACAGGAAAGGCAAGCCCATGCCGAACCTGGTCGTTTCCACCGTTCAGCAGGATCAGTCTTTCATGACAGACAAGAAAGGGTTGGTATTGCTGGAAGGTATATGTGACAAAGATTCACTTGTGGTATTCCTTCCCAATATAGGAAAAACACATATACCCTGTGAAGGATTGGACTCCATTCTGATCACTGTAAGATCTAAAAAACGTTTTAGTATCGCGGACCGTAAAGAATTGGCTACCAGGAGAACAACGCCGACCAATTCCATAGAGAACGTGCCGGAATTACTCAAGACAAGACCTGCCAGAGATCTTGCCGAACTGTTGATGGGACAAATACCGGGTTTGCGCATTACAAGCGGCCCCACCGGGGTGACAGCCAACATAAGGGGAATCAACACAATAACCGGTAATACGGAACCGCTGATTGTTGTCGACGGTATGACCTATGATACATTCGCAGTGGTTAACAGCTTTTTGGATGTACACAGTATTCAGTCCATCCAGGTTCAAAAGGACGGTGGTATGTACGGAATGCGCGGTGCAAACGGGGTGATCATAATCACCACAAAAGGATCTTCTGCCAATCCGCTGTCTTATTGACAGACAAGGCTTCTGTGACCTTCAGCTCCTACGGCACAGACTCCGAAAAAATAATTATCCTTGCTGTACGGAATTTTGGCATGGTTTTCCGTAACAAAAATCTCTTTTTCCCAGGCCGGCTCATGTGTTTGACGCAACAACACATAGTATCCTGAAATGGAAGTACTGTCAGGGGAATGATCCCAGGTAAGTTCAGTATAATTGCTCAGATCCCGGGTGTTTATTCTCACGTTGGATGGCGCATATGGTGCCTTTGCCAGGTTGATGACAGCAGCCAGATTCACCGCCGTATTCTTTCTTATGAATTCAAGATCTACTCCTGAAGGCAAATCTCCGTAAGAGATACCGTTTTCCGTACGCACTAACTGATGGGTTCTGTCATAATTCTCATAATATTCAGAGATCCTGACAGCCGGATAACCTGCCCTCAGAAAAGGTGTATGGTCCCCGCCCCTGCCAAAACGGTCGTTCCTGAAGATCATCTTTACGGTAAGATTGTCTACATACTTAGCTGCTGTTTCCATAATGTACCTGGCCAGGTGACGCGAAGGTCCTTCTTCAGAAAAAACTCTTGTCAGGGTGTTGTCTTTTTGTCCGGTATCACTGGCCTGAGTGTTTCCAATCATGTCATAGTTGATGACTCCCCGGATGTTCCATCCTTCGGCCCTGGCTATTTTGGCCATGGCTACCGCGCCCAACAGACCGTGTTCTTCCCCGGAAAGAAATAAAAACCGTACAGTTGCCGGCAGGGGTTCTTGTCCGGACAATATCCGTATACTTTCCATCAGACAGGCGATCCCGCTTCCGTTATCGTTTGCCCCCGGAGCAAAAGAAGTTGAATCATTGTTATCATTGACGCGACTGTCGTAATGCGCTAACAAAACTATCTCCCGGGATCCGGTTCCCCGAAGTACAGCCATCACATTATTCAACCGGACCTCTCTTTCCAGCCTGGTCCCGGCACCTCCTACAGTATAAGGGACCTTTTCCACGGTAAGCCTTCCCTTTGAGTCAGGAATATATGACGAAGCTTTCCGGCAGAGCCATTCACAGGCAGCCCCAATGCCAATATCCGGATCATGACGGGTACTCAGATTGTGCCGTGTTTCAAACCCCACCAGTTTCAATATATAGGACTCAATACTATCAGCGGAAATACAGGAAATACTTTTAGTAATAACAGGGTCACTCTGTGCAGCGGCTGGCAGGAAGAAGCCGGCCAAAAACAAAATAATTACAAATCTTCTCATGATTTCAAATATATAAAAATAAAACTTTGTATTTTTGAAACCATGGAAAAAACAAGATCCCGTTCGTTTCTGATCATTTTGCTTACATACGTACTGGCAGTGATTACAGGAATTTTCGTTTATAAACTGACAGGTTCTCTTTGGGAAATCAAAGGGATCATCCCCAAAATTTTTATCGCAGATACTGTAGCCACAATACTTGTGTGGCTGGCAGGTGTTTATTACAAAAATTCTTCCGTTTACGACCCGTATTGGAGTGTCGCACCCCCGGTGATTATGATCCTGCTTGCATTTCATTTGAACATCTTAGCCCCGGGAAGCATACCTGCATCTCTTGTGCTGCTGCTGTCTGCTGTCTGCTTTTGGAGTATTCGCCTGACCGCAAACTGGGCTTATACCTTCCGGGACCTGGGTGTACAGGACTGGCGGTATACCAAGTTCAGGAATGATTTTCCGGGGATATGGCAATTGATCAATTTCTTTGGCATACATTACATGCCCACGCTTATCGTCTTCTTTGCCTTGTTGCCTGCCCTGGTTGTCATGGAGAATTTGCACACTTCTCCGGACAGTGTGGGACCTGTCAACGTGTTGACTTTCGCAGGATTTGCAATAAGTACGGGTGCAGTCTTGCTGCAACTGTTTGCCGACAGGCAATTGCACAAGTTTCGAAGGTTCAACTCCGGCAGGGTTTGTGAGACGGGATTGTGGAAATACGCACGGCATCCCAATTATTCGGGTGAAATACTCATGTGGTGGGGCGTTTATATAATGAGCATATCCGTTTTGCCTTTTCATTATTGGTGGACAGGTCTGGGAGCAACGCTCAATACGCTCATGTTCCTGTTTATCAGTATACCGCTAATGGAACACCGGCAAATGTCAAACAAACCGGAATATGCTTCTTACAAGGACCGGGTAAGCGCCTTGACCTTTATCAGAAAAAGTACGAAAACGTAACAGCTTGCATACTGTTCCTGACATTATAACCTTCTGCCACACCGGGTATGAACCTGTCAGTCAGACCTAACCGGAATTCATATCCTATCTGAAAAACAGAGGCACGCAACCCTAACCCTATACCTATTCCCCATTCATGACGTCTGAAAA
>Ga0172377_10003124_pt1 | contig 17008 bp, 11 predicted proteins | sample Pumphouse3metaG_FD_119749 | JGI IMG/M metagenome (GOLD analysis project Ga0172377, IMG submission 119749) | Leachate microbial communities from a municipal landfill in Southern Ontario, Canada - Pumphouse #3 metaG | ecosystem: Engineered > Solid waste > Landfill > Unclassified | place: Canada...
GGATGTTCACATCATTGGTGTGGTGGGGGAGGACTATCCCCAGGAAGCCAGGCAAATGCTGCACAGGCATGGGGTGAATCTGGAGGGCTTGGAAGTGGCAGCCGGGAAAACTTTCCGCTGGAGCGGACTGTATCAGGACTGGAACAAAGCCCAAACCCTGAATACTGAACTCAATGTATTCGCGGATTTTGTGCCCAGGATTCCCCAAGCATGCAGTAGCTGTCACAGTTTATTATTGGCAAACATCCATCCTGAGCTTCAGTTGCAGGTGCTACAGAAGACAGCTTCATATACTCATGTAGCCTGTGATACCATGAACTTTTGGATCAAGGGCTGTCCTCACACACTTCGTGAAGTAATCTCACGTGTGCAGATCGTGTTTATGAATGAGGACGAAATCAAAGAATTTACCGGTAAAATGGATATCTTCAGCGCTGCTGAGAGTATATTGGAATTGGGACCACAATTGATGGTGGTCAAACGCGGTGAATATGGCAGCATTGCGATCAGCAGAGAAGAGATGTTCTTTGCTCCAGCTTATCCAATTCGCCAGGTGAAAGATCCCACCGGTGCTGGCGACAGCTTTGCCGGGGCCTTTATGGCGCATCTGGAAGGTGCCAGTGATCTGAACTTCTCAAAAGTAAAAGATGCCGTTCGTTATGGAACAATTATGGCTGCTTATAATGTTAGCCAGTTCAGCGTTGATGGAATGCTGGATTTGAACCGGGATAGAATTGATCAGGACAAGGAAGCATTATGCAAAATGACCAATTAGACGGCATAGATTACAAGCAATCAGGAGTGGATATTGCCGCAGGCGAAGCAGCCGTAAAGGCCATCAAAGATAAGGTTCGCAGTACATACTCTCCGAATGTCCTAAGTGAATTGGGCAGTTTTGGGGGTTTGTATCGAATCAATAAAACTGCCTGGGAAAACCCAGTGCTGGTATCCAGCACAGATGGCGTGGGCACCAAGATCATGGTGGCAATTGCTGCTGGAAAGTATGACACTGTGGGCCAGGATCTGGTAAATCACTGTGTGAATGACATCCTTGTGCAAGGAGCCATACCTCAGTTTTTTCTGGATTACATCGGAGTAGGAAAGCTTGAACCTCCGGTTATCGAGAGGATTATTGATGGTTTTGTGCAAGCCTGCCGGGAAAATGACTGTGCTCTGATTGGTGGGGAAATGGCAGAAATGCCCGGTCTCTATCAGGAGCGTGATTTTGATTTGGCCGGAACAATCGTAGGTATGGTTGAACAATCTGAGATTCTTCCCCGTCAATCTGTCACAGCAGGGGATGTCTTGATTGGTTTACCCTCCTCGGGCTTACACACCAATGGTTACTCATTGGCGCGGAAAGTCCTCTTTGAAAGGATGGGCTTGAGGGTGGATTCCTATCTGGAAGAATTGGGCGAAAGCGTCGGTGAAGCTTTGCTGAAAGTGCACCGCAGCTATTTGAGGCAGTTAAAGGCCTATCTCAAAAATCCCGCTCTCCATGCTCTGGCACATATCACGGGAGGTGGCATTCCGGGGAATCTGGCCAGAGTCTTGCCTCAGGGGCTACAAGCCGTGATCGATTTATCAGAGGTGGAGATTCCTGCCATTTTCCAGATTATTCAAAAGGGTGGCAAAGTTCGCCCGGAAATCATGCAACAGAGTTTTAATTTGGGAATTGGCATGATTGTGGCTTGCGATAGAAATATCGCTCAGGAGCTTTGTACAGATTGTGGTGGAAGCATCATTGGCTGGTTGCAGGAAGCAGATGCTGACACAAAAGTGCGGTTCAGATGAGATTGATAACTGCGTTTTTTTCAAAGCTCTTGCTTTTGCTGGATATGTCTCTAACGGCACTAAAGCAAAAAAACTGCTTGACTGATTTTATTAACTCAGATATACGAGTTTTAAGAGGAATAGCCCTTTTACCATTTGGGGCTAGCCTCGATCTAAGTTCTTACATAATAGTAAATAAGCCAGGATGAAGGGAGGTCCGTCGATGCGAAAAACTGCATTGATCCTGCTAATAGTGTTGCTCGTTGGTGTTGCATACCTCGAAGCTCAGACGACTGGTCGCATTGCCGTCCGGGTTCGCGATACCCAAGGTCGTCCATTGGAGTACGTGAATATCGTGGTTATGTCCGGCACCCAGCGTATTTCAGGTGGCCAGACCAATGAACGCGGTCAGGCAATCATTATTAATATCCCACCAGGTTCTTACACCGTTAAGCTAAGCTTGGTCAGTTATGCCCCACTTACTTACCAGGACGTGAGAGTTCAGGTTGGTCAAACCGCAAATATTTCCCCCACAATGAGTAGAGAGGGTATCGAACTTGGCCCTGTGGTGGTGCAAGCTGAACAGGACGTGGTGGAACGCGACCGTACCGGTTCTTCCCGTCAGATTGAGATGGATCGTCTGACTGACGCTTCAGTTACTACAGTGGCAGATATTGTGTCCTTGCAAGCTGGTGTAACAAACATTGGTGGTGAACTGCACATCCGGGGTGGTCGTGCTAATGAAGTCAACTTCACAGTTGACGGAATGAGTGTGTCCGATCCTGTGGATGGTGGAAGTGCTTTATCTGTCGATATGGATGCCATCAAGGATATGAAGGTTATGACGGGTGGTTTCCCGGCTGAGTTTGGTAATGCCCAATCAGGTGTGATCAATATTGTCACCAAGGATGGAGATCCTTTCTATTCTGGTAAGATTGAATACAACACAGATCATATCATTGGTGAAGGCAGAAACTCCGATGTCTTCAAATTCGCCATTGGTGGCCCCATTGTTCCCTTTGCAACCCAAGATCTCAAAGAACGCTTGACGTTTTATCTGAATGGTGGCGGAGAATGGCTTGATGGCAGGTTGAAAGACTACTATGTGTCAAATCCCAATGAAGAATACACCATTGATGGCCGTGGATTACTGCTGTATCAGTATGATTCCTATGATCCTTATGAATCCCGAGATAACATCTTGGGAATTGATACTGGAAACAGGAATTATAATGCCTACAATGTAAACCTGAAAACCAAATATGTCATCAACCCGATTCAGAATCTTACCTTTGCCGTGCGTGGAGATAGGAACTATGATTTACCCTTCAGCTATGGATGGCGTTATGCGCTGCAACATTACGCAGTTACCGAAACAATTCAGAAACAGTATATAGCCACCTATGATCACGTATTCAATAATACAATGAACTTGAAGATGAAGGCCAGCTATTACACCAAAGATAGCAAACAAGGACCTCGCGGTATTGACCGTGATAGCTTCATGTATCTCGATCCCACCGCTGATGACGATCCCGAGGCCTACATCAGTAATGCCCTTCAAGGTGATTATGGCTATCAAAGTGTTGATTATGATGGAGATGGTGTGTATGATGTGGGATTCTATCCTGCAAGCTATTGGCAGTATTCCCTGCAGGGTCAGGAAGACTCACGCGCGATTCCTGGATTCAATGCTCCGGGCACCATTTACTCAAACTATATCGATGATTCCACTACCACGATCAATATGCGGGCAGATTTTGAATGGCAGCTGAATGAAACCCATCTGGCAAAAACTGGATTGGAAGTTATCAGCCACGATATCCAGAAGAATCAGCTGCAAAACTTCCTGACTATCTACGAAGATCGTCGCCAGGCTTATCTGCGCAGCATCTATGATGTAAGCGATTACGATCTGGCGGATTGGAATACAGAAAATCAGGTTCCAACTGAGCTGTTTGCCCTCGAATCACTGGTGGAAACCCCAACCAGCACTGCTGATCTGGTACCCATCTACAAACCTGAAGCTTATTTTGAAGCAGCCAAAGCTTCTTCGGGGAAGCGCGATGGCTATTCCGCCAATCCCTGGCAGATGGCCTATTATCTTCAGGATAAGATGGAATGGGAAGGCATGATCGTAAACGCAGGTTTGCGTTTTGACTTCTGGTATCTTGGCAACAGCTACAAGGTATTGCAGGATAATGGCAGTTACCTGAGCAGAGATTTTGATAGTTCAGATCGCTTCCAGATGATGGTATCCCCTCGTCTGGGTGTGTCCCATCCCATTACTGAACGTGATGTTCTGCGTTTTGCTTACAACTATCAGAACCAATTGCCGCAAATGCAGTATATCTTTACTTCCAAAACTCCGGAAGATGCGAACCTTTCTGATGTTGCCATTACCGTGGGAAATCCCACCCTGGAACCGCAGATCACAGTCACTTATGAAGTTGGTTTGTCTCATCAGATCAGTGAAGACTATGTGTTGGATATGACTGCTTATTTCAAGAATCTGTACAACTATGTAAGCACGATCAAAGAGCGCAAAGAAGGCGAAGAAACCGTCTCCTGGTACCGCTTTATATCTGAGGACTATGGCTCAGCCAGAGGCCTGGACATGCAGCTTGAAAAGATGCTTTCAAACTTCAACACCTGGAGCATTGCCTATTCATTGGCCTGGGCGCAAGGCAATAATTCATCCACTGTGATCCAGGACGAAAACACCTCTTTGCGTGAATTCCCTCTGGATTGGGATGTGCGCCACAACATCGGCGTGAACTACACATTCCGGATCGGTCGCGGTGAGGAGTTCTTCGTTCCCTTCACGGATTTCATTCTTCCGCTTGATGATTTTTCCACCAGTGTGAACTGGAGCTTTGCCTCGGGATCTCCCTATACCCCTCAAAGCCTGGAAGGCAGCTCTATGCTGGATACCAACAGCAAGCGCAAGAAGAGTACTCAGCAGACAAACATGAAAATCTCCAAGGGGATCAACCTCCCTGGTGGTTCAAACATTCGTTTGTACATGGATATTGACAACCTGTTCAAAAATAGAAACATATACGATGTGTATGCCAGAACCGGAAATCCCTTTGATAGCGGAGAGGAACTGATTGATGATCAGGCGAACTACGTGTTTGAAGAAGTGGAATACGTGCATGGCTTATCCGATAATAATCCTACCAACTATAGCAACTACCGCGGAGTAACTCTCGGCGTGTCGTTCAATTTCTAAATTATTCCAAGGAGGAATCATAAATGAGAAAGTTCTCGTACATAATGCTGCTGATTGCAGTGCTTAGCCTGGTAATGCCAGGTATGGCCTTTGCACAGGAAGCAGCTGAGGAAGCAACCGCGGCAGTAAGCACCGGTGGATTGGAAAGCTTTGCTGAATTGGTATTTGGCAGCGGAATGGTGAAATGGTTTAAAGATGGTGGCTGGGCAATGTGGCCCATCCTCATCGTAGCGGTGTATGGATTGGCCTATGTCGTTTGGAAATTTATCGCCCTGATCTATGCCAAGGTTAATCTCAATGCCTTCTTGGGAAAGATTATTCCCCTGATCCAAAGCAAGAAATATAAAGAAGCTGCTGAAATTGCCAAGGGTACCCGTGGTCCTGTAGCAGCGATCATATATGCCGGTTTGCTCAAAGCCGAGGGCGGAGTACCGGCCGTGGAGAAAGCGATTGAAAACGCGGCAATGATCGAGATGAGTTATCTGGAAAAAGGGTTCCTGGAGCTTTCTACTGCCATTACCCTTGCCCCGATGTTGGGATTCCTGGGTACTGTGTCCGGTATGATCAGCGCTTTCGATGCCATCGCAGCAGCCCGTGCGGTGGATGCAACAATCGTAGCCAGTGGTATCAAAATTGCTCTTATCACCACTCAGGCTGGATTAATAGTTGCAATCCCCGTGCAATTCTTTAATAATATATTTGTCACCATGGTAGATGGCATGGTGATTGACATGCAGAAAGCGACAGAAAAAGTTGTCGAAGCGATGCTTTAATCCTTCAGGGAGTATGAGATGAAAATAGGACGTAAAAGGAAAGGCAAAGCGGAGATACCGACTTCGTCGATGTCCGATATTGCCTTCCTCTTGATCATCTTTTTCATGGCGACCACTAAGTTCGACGTGAAAGAGGGGATTAGGATAGTCCTGCCCCAAGCAGCTGCAGAAAGTACGCAGCAGGCTCAGACTCTTACTCTTACTGAGAAGGAGATGACCCGTTTGCAGATTACAGCAGATGGAATGATAGTGGTAAATACTGAAGCTCCCCGTTCCTATGAAAGTGGAGAGCTCGATGCGCTGATTCAGCAAAAGCAAAAGCTAAATCCCGAAATGATCTTCAAAGTGATCACGGATCGTGAAGCTAAATACAACGATATGATCCGGGTGGTTGACCGGCTTAAGGCAGCCAAAATTGAGAAGATTTCATTATCGACCAATTAGGAGGAACGATGGCGAATCTACAAAGAAAAAGAAATCGTGACGTTTCCATTCCAAATGGATCGATGTCGGATATTGCCTTTCTGCTGTTGCTGTTCTTCATGGTCAGCACCGTGTTTGTTCAGGAGAAACAATTCTGGGTGGAACGCGACCGTTGGCCGGTGGCAGACAGTATTGAGCGCATACCCCGCAATCACACCACTACCATCTATGTGATGAGGGATGAGACTATCCTGATAGATGATGTTCCCACACGCATTGAGACTGCGGAAGATACTTTTGTATATTCCACTTTGGTGCGTAAAAGGGATGAGGATCCCGAGCTGGTTGTATGTTTCAGGACAGACCGGGATACCATGTATGGAGTAATGTCCGATGTGATGCGCCAACTCCAGGATGCAAATACCCTGGTGGTGGCATTTGAAACCCAGCAACGCAGGGATTAGGAGGCAAAGATGAAGCACGAATACAATGATTGGAAAGATTATGCCAACAGCCAATTTGGCAAGGCAATGGCGCTTTCACTCACACTGTTGCTCTTTGCGATGATGGTTACTCCAAAGATAGAAGTAAGAAAGCAAGTATTTAAAACGCAACGAATGGAGCTTGTGGATATTCCCATGGAAGAGCGCGAGAAGATTGAACCTCCCGAAACTGAGGTAAATATCGAGATTCCTCTGGTGATCAGTGAAGAGCTGGGAACCCAGGAGTTTGATGTGGAAGCCTATCAGGCTGCTCTTTCGCAGATTGGAAATATCAACACCACCACGGCATCCAGTCTTTCAGGCAATGATGAAACTCCAGTCAACTTTGTGGCGTACGATGAAGCCCCGGTGATGATTGGATCCTTGAATCCGGTTTATCCCGAGTTTGCCAAACGTAATCGGATACAAGGCAAAGTGGTATTGGAAGTGGAAGTGCTCAAAGATGGCTCTGTGAGAAATATTCACGTAAGACGCTCGGTACCTGGTGGCTTGGATGAAGCTGCCATTGAAGCCGTACGTAAAGTAAGATTTCAACCAGGAAAAAGTAGCGGACAACCAGTTGACACGCTAGTGATCATCCCGGTTGAGTTCCAATTGAAATAATCCGGGAGTGTTTGATGAAAATGAATAAGATCGTGTTCTGCCTGGTGCTGATTCTGATGTTAGCCAGCATGGCATACGCAGCCAAGGCGGTTCCCACTACAGGAACCAAGAAGCTGGATCTATCCAAATACCACAATGTGGGAAACATTTGGCTAAGAGTCAGTAACTACGGTTTCTTTGGTTCTGGTGATGACATCGTTCCGCAGTATCCCTCTCTGGAGTATCCCGGTGGTAGCGGTATCGATTATCTTTATCAGGGTGCCCTGTGGTTTGGAGCCAAGAAACAGCGCCGTGATGGCTTGAACCGTAAACTGTACTGGAAAGTATATCCACCATCAGCTTCAAATGATACAATCCTCTATGAGGGAGAAGATGGCTGGACTCAGGACATGAAACCAGTGCTCGACACATTGGTAACTGTTGGTTTTGATGGTGATGCAGATCTCTATGAATTTCTGCCTGCATACAATCCCCTGCTAGTTTCCAATGCAGCGCAGGCAGACAACTATACACTTTATAATGCTGTGGATGGCATAGCCTCTGCCTCCACTCGACAGCAAAAGCGGGGAGTGGATGATGACGGTGATGGTCGCATAGATGAAGACTTTGTGGGATATACATTCCCCTTCAGACTTGCCAGTGAATTACCTGCCCAGTTCAGCACTTTTGGTGGGCAACATCTTGCCAATATGCCATCATCAGCGTTCTCAATCCTGGATGATCCTTCCAATGCTGAAATATGGTTCCCTCTTGGATTCATGGATCTGGCAGATCGCAGTTACACCAGCTATGCTTTTACTGCCAGCTATGATGACGATCGTGATGGCCGCAGAGATGAAGATGGAGCTCCTGTTTCAGAGCAGGATTTCATCTCCTACTATTATGACTATTGCCCATTTGGCACCGAGGGTGATCGTGATCACGGTCAATCTCGCGGAAGCAACAAGCACTATCCTTTGAATGTGCGGATTCGTCAAATGAGCTATCAATGGAGCTATGACTACATAAAGAACCTGGTTTACGTTGAGTTCAACATTACCAATATGAATGCCGATGATGAACTCATCGATTGCGCCATGGGTATTTACATGGATGCAGACGTTGGACCTCAAACCTGGGGTGTGGAAAAAGCTTCTGACGACCTTTCCGGTTATGTGAAAGGTGAAGGCTATGAATTTGCATATACCCGTGATGAAGACGGTGATGGTGGTTTAACCACCGGGTTGGTGGGTGCACGTGTATGTACCCCAGATCCTGAAAACCTCGAGTTTCATTGCTGGTATTGGAAAGTTGGACAGGGTCCTGATGATGGTAATCCTCGCAGCCTTACACCCACCGGACGTACAGCCAATGAAAAGTATTGGTTGTTAACGGGCAAGAACCCCAACACCAGCTACTATACTCCTCTGCGTCCCGGTGATGGTGAGACCGCGACTGAGTTTGAACAACCCAGCCCCAATGACACGCGTTTCCTTTTTGCTTTCTACGGAGCTCAACCCGGTACTCCAGAGTATGACGAAGTAGACGAACATGGGGATTACTTTAAACGTTGGAATCTAGCTCCCGGAAAGACCATGAAAATCGTGGTTGCCGTATTCCCCGGCGAGAACAAGGAAGACCTCAAGAGAACTGCCCGCTGGGCTAAGGAAATCTATGGCCAGGCACAGGATCTGATAACTGTGGTTCTTCCGGATACCTTCCCGCACTATAATCCTCCGGAACCTCCAGCTATACCTGCTCTACACGCTGAGCTCATGGATAATGGCAATCGCATTGATCTGTATTGGGATAATCGCAGTGAATTCACCTACGATGTGAAAACGGTTTCAACTGCAATCATGGGTTGGCAATTCCCAGGAAGCTCTCAATATAAGCCCGGTTTGGATAGTGACCCCGCACCTTACGAAAACAACTGGCCTGATGAATTCCCTCTGGAGTTCCGCACAGATTTCGGTGATGGTTTTCCTTGGAACAACAATGCTCTGGCTAATCCATGGACAGCATACCGCTTGCGTCATGACTTCCAGGGATACTCAGTTTGGGGACGTTCCGGCAGTGGTAGTCAGGAAGATTGGGAAATGATTAACCGTTGGGATAAGATTGATACACCGCAGGATCTTGCAGATTATTCGATCAACGCTGATTCAGTGGATCTGTTCCTTGATTTCGGCGGCTACCTGGGTATTGATAACGATCTTCCCAATCGCTCTGATTTAGCTGATATTAACGAGCGTGGGTGGCAAGCTGATCCAGCAGAATATGCCAGGTTCTACCGTTTGAATGAATACTATGATCTGGTTCCCAACGGAAGCGTCTTCTATGGCTGGCCGATTTATGATCCGGACAAAGATTGGACTCCTGAGATCCAGAGTCAAGCAGACCAGATCCTGGCTGATAATCCCATGTTAAGCAATGAGGAACAGGACTATCTGCAAGCTAAAATGTTCATGCATCCGGATCTGATAGACTACCCAGAAAGATTCGCTTCTCTTTATGATCCCAAATTGATTCCTTTGAAGAGATTCGCATTCCCGGATGGGGAAATCGATCCTACTGCAGAAGAGCTCACAAAGCTTGAAAAGGAACGCCTGGCTCGCAGATATTACAGATCATCCATCCATTATCCCAGAAAGGGGATCGAATATTACGTGGCAGTTACGGCCTTTGATCGTGGTATTCCCTCAAATGATCTGAACTTCCTGGAAACGGGGCGTGATTCTGATGCCAATATGAAGGTCTTCTTCCCAGGGACCTTGGCTACTGAAAAAATGGATGACATAAAGGTAGTACCAAATCCCTACATTGGCCGCAGCAAATTTGATGGAAGATACGATAACGATGAGAAGGGAGATAAGAGCCGCCGTTTGTGGTTCATTAACCTGCCCAATCGTTGCAAAATCAGGATCTATACTCTTGCCGGTGACCTGGTAAAGACCATAGATCATGATGGAGCGCAACAAACCGATATTGTCACCATCTCCAAAGCTACTACCCAAGGCATTGCTGCCAGCGGTATGCATGCATGGGATTTGCTATCCCAACACAATCAGATAATCGCTCCCGGCGTATATCTGTTCAGTGTAGAAAACAAAGCCGACGACAAGTTGAAAGTCGGTAAATTTGTAATAATCAAATAGGGAGGAACTGTGAAGAAACATATTGTCTTGATCCTTACGCTGGCTGTCCTGCTGGTGCCCTTTGGGATATCTGCCAAGCCCTTTGGCAAGGTGGGTACAGTGGGAATGCAGTTCCTCAAACTTGGTGTCGATGCCCGTGCTATCGGTATGGGCGAAGCTTATACTGCAGTTACTGACGATATCTCGTCTGTATTCTGGAATCCCGCAGGTCTGGCTCCATCGTTTCAAAATCAAGTGTTCTTCTCACACACAAACTGGCCTGCCAATATTATGCAGGAGTATGCCGCCGCAACATACACAACCGGTGTGTCTACTTATGCAGTATTTGGCACAGTACTTCACATGGACAAGATGGAAATAACCGATGAAGAAACCTTTGAACACACTGGTGAGTATTTTACCAACAGCAGCGCTGCTTTTGGCTTGAGTTATGCTCAGCAGTTCACCGACAAGTTTTCTGCTGGTGGGAGTGTCAAGTACCTGCGTGAGAATCTCTATGAATACGCTGTAAACAGCTATGCCTTTGATCTTGGCTCCATGTATAATACTGGATGGAACAATATCAAGATAGGAATGGCGCTTAAAAACTTCGGTCCAGATGTCCGTTTCCGCGTTGATGATGATGATGATGGCTCAACTGATGAGGATCCATTTGATTTGTACGACAACGATGGTGATGGCCAGATTGACGAGGATGGAGCAGAACTGGAAAGCAAGATTCCCATGCACTTTTCATTGGGAGTGTCTGGTGACCTGATGCGTACTGATAACAGTCATTGGATTGCTTCGCTACAGCTGGATAACGTAATAGACCGGACGGAAACCTGGAACCTTGGCACCGAATACAAATTGGGTAACATCTTCCTGAGAGCTGGTTACCAGTTCAACTATGACACCAATGGTTTCAGTGCTGGAGCAGGTTGGCAGGTTCCAACCTCTTTGGGGATTTTCAATATTGATTATGCCTATACTGATATGGGCTATTTGGCCGAAAACATGCTTAAGAGCGCACATCGTGTGTCACTTAAAATGAGATACTAAAATGAATAAAAATACTGGAGGAACGATGAAAAAACTCTTGTTACTCGTCCTATGCCTGTCCTTCCTGGTCAGTGCTGTGTATGCCAAAGAAATGAAAGCTGCTGCCTACCCTAAAGCTTATGATGTAGAAGGTCCTGGCAGAATGGTCTCACGTACCCGTGAAGTACCGGCTTTTACCTTTACTAAAACCCCCACTTCCCTTATGGTTAACTACTATGACTATATGATCGGAAGTTACAATGGTCTTCCAATTCGCGTGATCCCGGATCCCATGTATCCTGGATATTTCATGACTTATCATGGAAAACGTACCCCCACCGGCACCCGTCGTGCTTTTTATGCACACCTGGATGCTCAGGGGAATATGATCAACAACAACGAAATTACTGCCGTAAACAACAATGAAGGTTATCCAACCGTAGCGGTGGATCCTGTTTCTGGCAAACCTTTGTATGCCTGGCACGCAAATGCCAGTGGTGACACAGATGCTGAATTGGAAGTGGAATACACTTCTGATGCCTTCATCGGTGGTATCTCTGGTTTGTTCAATGATATTCAAGTAATTGCTGATAACCCCATCGCCGTTACTCCTGGTGTTGGAGATCCCTCTACCGATAATGAATTCATCTGGCCAACCGCTCAAATCGGACCATCACCAGTTGCTGGAATGCGCAGAGTATATGTAGCCATGCGTAATTATGTAACTCACAATACTCCTGGCAACCCCAGTGAAAACCTCTACATTGCTTATGCTGATTTTAATGGTGATATGCTGGAAGGAAACGTTCCCTTGCAATGGAATCACACATCAATCCCGGAAATGGATCAATGGAACCACGATCCCGAATGGCGTCGTCCTTTCCATGCCCTGACTACAGACAACCAGGGTAATGTCTATTATGCCGGTTATCACATCGGCACTGAATCCGATGGAACCACCAGTATCATTGAAGATGGCACAGATATCTTTGTAAACGACAATTATGGTGAAGGCACCTGGACCCGGATTAGCGGCTCTGGTCAGCTTCCATCCTGGAACCCTGCCGGTACCCCTGGCGGAACCGGTTACTTTGTTGGTGAAGGTGATGTACCTTATCCGGATGATGAGATGGTTTGGTCTCTGGCAAACTCCAGTCACCTGAATGCTGTAACAACTCCCAACGGACGCGTGGTTTTCCCCGGTGTTTGGGCACAAAGCACGATTGAAGGTGGATACTGGGTTGATTTCCAGGTTGTAAAATCATTGGTTTGGAATCCTTTGACAAATGAATTCGCAGTAAATGAAATCTTTCCTCAGATCAATCCTGATGATACATTCAACTCCGCCTGGACTCCCTGGGATCTTGAAGCTCCCTGGGGTGAACCGGAATACTACCAGGCTGATGATGAACAATATTACCTGAACCCTGAAAAAATATGGCCTTTCCCACACTGGGATGAATCTCTTCATACTGACGCTATGGAGTTTCACTACAACAACATCAAGGTTAGCGAAGTGAATGATCAGAACATGTTAGTAGCAGTCTGGCAAGACTGTATGCGCGCTAAAGCGGCTAACGTCGATAGTGATCCTGATTATGCTGAATTTAGCCAAGTTCCAGAAATCTATATCTCAGTTTCTTCCAACGGTGGGGATAACTGGACTGAACCCATTGTTTTGAATAGCGTTGAAACTCCTGAGTTCGATGGAATCAAACCAATGTGGGTGTATCCCGCTGACCAGGTTATCTACGTTGGCGAAGATGGTGAGAATAAGATTGGAAAAATCGGTATGATGTTCTACAACGATTATACTTGGGGTTCCTATGCCATTACTCCTTCTGCTCACCCGAACAATGATGGTGGCGAAGTGATGTTCATGGAAATGCAGATTGCTTTCCCGCCCATGGTTTCCAATGCCAATGGCACAGCTCCTGCTGTAACCAGAATGTTGAATCCCAACTATCCCAACCCCTTCAATCCTGAAACAACAATCAGCTTTGATATGCCCAAAGCCGGTCAGGCCAAGCTTGACATTTACAACGTAAAAGGTCAGCTGGTAAAGAGCCTGTTCAACGGTTCAGCACCTTTTGGTAAAACCAGCATGGTTTGGAACGGTACTGACAGCAACGGTAGAGCTGTAACCAGCGGTGTTTATTTCTATCGTCTTAGCACCGAAGGTCATAGCGAAACCCGCAAAATGATGCTGATGAAGTAATCCTGATTCAGAATCCAAATAATACACCCGATGCCTCAGGGCATCGGGTTTTTTAATAGGATTCGATACGTCTCGTGTCGAAAAAGATCGCCCTTCAATTAAAAGGCGTAGGATTCGACACGTCTCGTGTCGACGGAACGTTGTTCCGTAAATGTAAGCAGCTTCGCTGCTTATGCAGACGAGACGTCTGCAAACCTATCCCCAGTCTATCTCAACTAAGGTCCCGTTGGGAACTAAAGGGACAATACCACGTTTTTTGAGTCATCACACAAGCTCTGCAGCTAGTGACACTGATTATTCAATGGTCTTTATTGGGTGGTGGGCTGGGCATGGATTATGTCATTTCAAACTAAACACGATATTATTCAGTGCAGAAATACAGCCCATCATGCTGTTCCAGATCATTTTGACACTACCCACGAATAAATACGGTGATGGGCATCTACACATTGCTTCCACCTCCCGGGTTCATGCTATGTTCAGCACTACATCAGCCCATAATACTCCCATGCCATGTGGAGATTATGGGCTGATGTAGTGCTGAAACAGTGGTGAAGTATCGGGGATGGGTGCCCCGTCCTCATAATGTACAGGTGATTACTTCAGGCAAGTGCTCCTGCAGGGAATTGGTCGTTTAGCCAATGATATCGGCAAGCAGGATTTGTTTCGACCAATCGATTTTATATACTACCAGGTGGAAGTATTCGTCATCAGGTTTTGCATTTGTATCAAGCAATACCTGTTTTCCCCAGGGCAGGATTAATGCTTTTAATCTACCATTCACATAACCGCGTAACTGAGCTTGCAGAGGTTTATTCAGCAATTCCTGTTCAATGTACTTCAGGAACCAATAGCGTTCTGAGCGAATAACAGTTTCGCGGATCAGTAGAATGCGCTTTTCAATATGGGGGATCATGCGCTTTAGATTATCTTCAGAAAAGGGAATCGGTTGATCATATAGTGAGTTATATACCTGCATCTGATTGATCATATCCACCACTCTACGGATGGGGCTGGTAGCATGTAAATAGGCTTCAGCTCCGATACCAGGGTGATAGCCAGGAGTGGTAGAAAGATATGCCGAGCTATTGCGCACCTCTTGAAAATCATCCAGGAATTGGTTGATGTTCCGGTATAGCAAGGGCAGTTTGAGACTTGAAGCATACTGAGCGATACAGCGGTTGTATTGGATCATCAGCTCCTCTATCACCATCCGGGCTGGGCTTTGGCTATCTACTTTACGCATTGAGATTCTGGAAGAACTAGCTTTGATTGAATAGTAAAAGCGTTCCTTATCCATGGCTGGATCACGTTGATCTTTCAAAGCAGCAGCAATACGGAAAAGCATCTGTAGTTCTGGATTTGTGCGATCCTTATCGATATCATTGTAGCTAAAGTTTTGCGAGATCGTGATCACTTGCGCTTTCAGGAAAGTGTTTTTAAGCTCCAGATTTGTACTAAAATCAAGGTATAAAGACAACACCTGTTTCTGTTCACCGCTACGCAATGAGAATCTGCCCTGAGAATACTCAATGGGTAGCATCGGAACGTTCAGAGAGGGCAGGTATAGTGAAGATATTCTCTGTAAGGATTGTGTGAACAGGGGATGATCCGCACTAAGGCATTGGGCAAGGTTACTTACATGAATGCCGATGCGAAAACCGGAGGGAGAGCTTTGGATGCTGATGGCATCATCATAATCCAAAGTATCTTCATCATCTATGCAAAAGGCAGTATGATCTGCAAGCGGAAGCTCTGCTTCTTTCAGATTGAGTTTCGATGGCAGATCAATGAAAGATATGGGTAAGCCTGATTCCATCAAAGCTGGATCATCAGCCTCATCACCCAGGGATTTTCGGATTCTTACAACATACTCACTGAGGGATGGATAAGGGTTGCGGCGTGAAGCAAGCTTCTCCAGATCATCAATTCTGAGCCCCTGTTGCATCTGCTGAAGCTGAGTGAGCAACAGGCTGGAGTCTTCTGGCTTAAGCTCTGCTGGAAGAGCGGAGTTCAGATTCTTCAGATAGCTATCAATCGTGGATAAGAATGCTCTCCGCTGATCTGCCTGATTCTGAGCAAGTAAGTAGGCTTGGGTTTCTTCTTCACTTCTGGTAAAGAGTTTATCGTGCTTTTGATAATACCATAAGGGATTGTTTTTGAGGTGTACAAAGAGCCCGAATCGAGCAGAATCCTGGGTCAGATTCAAACGCTGACATAACTCAGGAAATGCCTCTCCCGCAAGATCAAGTTTGGTAAATGCTTTGCTTTTATCCAGGGCATTCTGTTTGAAATCCTGAAGGAGCTGGATATTGCTAATGCTTCCCGACTGCGCTAAGAGGATGATTCTGGAAGGACTGAGAGTGAAGGTGTTCCCCTTTGTGTCAGTTAAACATAGCTTATCTTGCATGACCTGATCAATATAGGTAAAATGTAAGTGACCCTGATGGAAAAACAAGGCTGCCTTGCCAAGGTATTGGGATAGCACTTGAGGATGGTTCATCTATTCCTTTCTTTTTACTGCTGAATATAAGTGGCGCCCCTGGGAAGAATCGAACTTCCGACCAACGGTTTAGGAAACCGCTGCTCTATCCCCTGAGCTACAGGGGCACGCAGATGCAAGCTTTTTGAAGGGCAGCATTTCGTCAAGTTTACATTGACAAAAGACTGAGTCCTGCCACTTTGACACCAAAAACAGCAAACAAAAGGACATACTAAATGAGAATTGCGATTGTTGGTGCAACCGGTGAAGTGGGCAGAATGATGATGAGTTGCCTGGAAGAACTGAACCTTCAAATAGATCAGCTGGATTTATATGCTTCGGCAAAATCTTGCGGAACAATGCTATATTACTTGGATCGTCCCATAGAGGTAATGGAACTTAAAGAAGATTCTCTGCTAACCAGATATGACTACGTGTTTTTCTCTGCAGGGGCTGGAGTAGCTCGTACCTTTGCCCCAATTGCTGCTGATGTTTCCGAACTGGTGATAGATAACTCTTCCGCATTCCGTAAAGATGACTATATCCCTCTGGTGGTTCCTGAGATCAATGGAGACTTGTTACATTCATACTCGGGGATTGTAGCCAACCCCAACTGCAGCACGATTCAAATGGTTCTGCCCCTGCACATTCTGGATAAGGCTTATACCTTGAAGAAAATAGTGGTATCCACATATCAAGCCGTATCAGGCAGCGGGCACAGCGGAATTGATACCTTGATGAAACAACGCAAGGGTTCCACCCTGAAGGGTAGCTATCCGGAAATCATCGATCTCAATGTGATTCCTCAGATCGGAGTATTTTTGGATAGTGGATATAGCAC
>Ga0172377_10003132_pt1 | contig 16983 bp, 12 predicted proteins | sample Pumphouse3metaG_FD_119749 | JGI IMG/M metagenome (GOLD analysis project Ga0172377, IMG submission 119749) | Leachate microbial communities from a municipal landfill in Southern Ontario, Canada - Pumphouse #3 metaG | ecosystem: Engineered > Solid waste > Landfill > Unclassified | place: Canada...
ATGCTTTTTTGGAGGCTCGTCCAAATGGCAACAACGCACCAAGCATCTTCCCAGAAAGAGATTGTCAACCACTAGATGTAGTGGGTAAGAAAAATTGGTCACCCCAACTTTATACCCCAGATATATTATTTCTTTCGCAAAAAACCTTGACAAAATCATCATAAAGTATTAAAATATCACCAGTCTTTTTTAGAGTTTAAATAAGGGTGTGGAATAAAATGGTTGGTAATAATAATACGATAGTTGAAGCAGAGGAGGGTTTTTATTTTCCTCGGGTTGGATGTCCCATTGCGGTTCGTCGAATCGATCAGGATCAGGGAGTATCTCATAAGCATGACCTGACATCAGTATCTCATTTTCATGATTTTGCGGAGTTGGTAATCATTAATCACGGAATTGGCACTCAGGTTATTGATACGAAAAAGTATGTTGTAAAGGCAGGAGATGTTTTTTTAATTCAGGGAAAATCTGTCCATTCCTTTATAGAACGGCATAATTTAAAAATTGTAAATGTAATGTTTGCGCCGAATAAACTACCGCTTCCTTTGCATTGGCTGCGGCGTTTAAATGGTTATAATATCCTCTTTGAACTTGAGCCATCCCTGCGAACGGATGAAACATTTGCTCACAGACTGAGGCTTTCTGCGTTGAATCTGACGCGGGTAAATCACATTGTTGATCAGTTAAGTGATGAATTACAATCGGGGCAAGATGGTTGTGAATTGGGTGCATATCAGAAATTACTGGAGCTTATTATTGTTATTTCGCGGCATTATGACGAGTCTTCAAGGAGTATGAATATTTCATCGCTGCGAATTGGCAAGGTCATTGCAAAAATAGAAACGGATTTTGCGCATCATTGGCAATTAAAGGATTTGGCGAAGATTGCTTATGTATCGCCGAATACGTTAATGAGGTATTTTCGCAAAATTGAAAAATGCAGCCCGCTTGAATATCTGAAACGTATCAGGCTATACCATGCCGCGCTTCTTTTAGAGAAAGGCACAGATCCTATTTCTGTGGTTTCGGAACGATGTGGTTTTTCGGACTCAAATTATTTTTCTTATGCTTTTAAAAAATATTATGGCATCTCCCCACGCTGTTTTAGAAATAGAACGGAAATATAAAAACGCGTTCGAAAAGAAATCTTTTCGAGCGCGTTTGGTTTTTATTTAATAAATTTTTAGATTAGTAATCCAAAATTTCACTCAATGCAGAACGTTTCCCGTCTGGTTGATTATCCAGGAGGCTTTCGTCATTGGCGCCTTCTTGCTTTTCAGGATTTTCAATGCCTTCTTGCTTTTCTTCGCCTTTTGGTGCATCCGGATCTACAAATTCGAGCTTGACATTCTGGATCTTATGATAGCCCGTACCAGCGGGAATAAGGTGACCCATAATGACATTCTCTTTAAATCCATGCAGATAATCGACACGACCAAAGGTCGCCGCTTCGGTTAGAATACGGGTCGTATCCTGGAAGGATGCTGCTGAGATAAAGCTGTCGGTTGCCAAACTGGCTTTGGTAATACCAAGCAGCAGCGGTTTCGCTTCGGCAGGAATGCCGCCTTCTTCAATAACACGCTTGTTTTCTTCATCAAATGTGTTCTTGTCAATGGCTTCGCCATAGAGGAAGTGCGTGTGCCCCGGTTCTGTAATACGGACACGGCGCATCATCTGACGGACGATGATCTCAATGTGTTTATCATTGATTTCAACACCTTGCAGACGATAAACCTGCTGAACTTCATTGACCAAGTATTCCTGTAATTCTTGCTCACCGCAGACTTCAAGCATTTCAGAAAGAACGGCAACACCATCGGTGAGGGTTGTTCCCTTATGAACATAATCGTTGTCAAAAACAACAATACGTTTACCGGCTGGAATTGGATGATCCTTGACTTTGCCGTTTTCAGGATCTGTAATCTTGATATTACGTTTGCCTTTTACGGGTTTATCAATTTTTACAATACCGTCAATCTTAGCAATTTCTGCGGCTTCTTTTGGACGACGCGCTTCAAACAGCTCGGCAACACGTGGAAGACCACCTGTGATATCCTTGGTTCTGGATGCCTGACGCGGTGTTTTCGCTAAGGTATCACCAATATGAACCATTGAATGTTCCGAAACTGCGATATGCGCATCCGCGGGGAGGTTGTAAGAATCGATGATGTTTTCACCGGTTTCTTTGTCTAAACTTGTAATTGTAATGGTAGGATGTAAATCTTCACGATGTTCCTGAACAACAACTTCCTCTTTACCACTTTCATCATTGAATTCGCGTTTCATTGTAACGCCTTCAATTAAATCGCGATAATCAACTTGACCGTCCATCTTGGTAATAATTGGAATATTGTACGGATCCCATTTGACGAATTCTTCATTTGCCTTAACGTGATCGCCTTCTTTTTTAGTAAGAATAGAACCTGGAAATAAGTCATAGCTTTCCAGTTCAAGACCATCTTTGTTTTCAACAACAACACGACCGCTCTTGCTTAAAATGACATAGCGTCCTTTTTCAGTCTCGATAGGAACAGCTTCTTGGAAACGGATAACACCCGCTTGACTTGCCTTGTAGTTGGACTGGCTCGAGGAAGCCGTAGCAGTACCACCAAAGTGGAATGTACGCATCGTTAACTGAGTCCCTGGCTCACCAATAGACTGCGCCGCGATAATACCAAGAGCATCACCTTCATCGGGCATTTTGCCCGTTGCAAGATTTCGGCCATAGCATTTGCAGCAGATACCGTGTTTGCTTTCACATGTAAGAACGGAACGAATGCGAACTTTCTCAATGCCCATTTCAGTAATGCGTTTTGCAATCTCAGGAGTGATTTCACTGCCAGCTTTAACAAGGATTTCACCTGAGCTGTAGTCCATGATTTCATCGACACTGAAACGACCCGAAATACGATCGACTAAACTTACGGTGTCTTTGTTGCCTTCTCGGATGGCGCGTACCCAAATACCATTGATCGTTCCGCAATCCGGTTCAACGCAAATGACATCGTGAGCTACATCAACAAGACGACGCGTCATATAACCGGAATCTGCGGTTTTTAATGCGGTATCCGCTAATCCTTTACGAGCTCCGTGAGAACTAATGAAGTATTCCAAAACGGTCAGACCTTCGCGGAAGTTTGAAATAATGGGGTTTTCCATGATATCCCCAGAAGGTTTGGCCATCAAACCACGCATACCGCCTAACTGACGAATCTGGTCTTTACTTCCTCGAGCACCGGAATCAAGCATAGCCCATACAGGGTTGATGCTCTCTTGTCCGCCATTGTTTTCCAGCGTTTTGGAAAGAACGTTAGCAAGATCATTACTTGTCTGTGTCCAAACATCAATGCACTTTCCATAGCGTTCTTTCTCGGTGATGGCACCAATGCGGTGCTGTTCGCGGATTTTATCAATTTCGGCCTTTGCTTTGGCAATTCGTTCTTTTTTGTCTTTCGGGATAATCATATCCTGCACGCCCATCGAAAACGATGAGATTGTCGCATATTTATAACCAATTGCTTTGATTTTATCCAAAACTATAATGAGTTCTTTGCGGTCGATATAATGATAACACTCACCGATCATTTTAGAAAGCTCTTTTTTGCTACAGCGAGCATTAAAAAGTCCCATGACATCTGGCCATACCTCATTAAAAATACAACGCCCGGCCGTTGTTACGATAAAACGGTCATTTATGGTGTCGGCACTCCACAATGTTTTTTTATGATAATACGGATTGCGAAAATTGAAAAAATCATGAATATACAAATCATGGTTATCATACGCGCGTAAAATATCAGTGTAATCATTAAACCAGCGCTGTTTTGTTCGCGGTGTTTCGTTAAATCTTTTTCTTCTGTGCGGATCTTCATAGCAGAGGTAATAGGCTCCCAGAACGATATCCTGATTCGGGATAGTAACAGGTTTGCCACTCGCCGGTGAAAAGATATTATTCGGTGAAAGCATCAGCAATTTCGATTCTAACTGCGCTTCATTCGATAACGGAATATGCACGGCCATCTGATCCCCATCAAAATCGGCATTGAATGCGGTACAAACCAGGGGGTGCAGGCGAATCGCCATTCCTTCAATCAAAATTGGATCAAAAGCCTGAATACTCAAACGATGCAGTGTCGGGGCACGATTTAACAGAATCGGATGGCCTTTAATGACGTCATCTAAAACATCCCATACTTCTTTACGACGCTGTTCAATCCATTTTTTCGCATTTCTTACGGTATGAACAAAACCCTTCTCTTTTAAGCGCCGCATAATAAACGGCTCAAATAAAACAAGCGCCATTTCTTTCGGCAATCCGCATTGATTAATGGTCAGTTCTGGCCCGACAACAATAACAGAACGCCCCGAATAATCGACACGCTTACCAAGTAAATTTTGACGGAAACGTCCCTGCTTACCTTTTAACATATCCGATAGTGATTTCAACGGGCGATTGCCGGTGCTTGTAACGGCACGGCCGTGACGGCCATTGTCCATCAGAGCGTCAACAGCTTCCTGTAGCATTCGTTTTTCATTGCGGATAATGACTTCCGGAGTGCGAATCTGCAGTAAGTTTTTCAACCGGTTATTGCGGTTAATTACACGACGATATAAATCATTTAAATCGGATGTTGCAAAACGCCCGCCTTCCAAAGGAACAAGTGGCCGTAATTCTGGTGGAATGACTGGAAGAACATGTAGGATCATCCAGCGGGGATCCATTTTATTATTTAGAAATCCTTCGACGAGACGAACCCGTTTGGAGATTTTTTTACGAATGGCCAGACTCTTGGTGCTGAGTAGTTCTTCGTTTAGTTCTGCTTCTGTTTGTTCAAGGTCAATTTGGCCAAGAAGCTCTTCGATGGCTTCAGCCCCCATGCTAGCTTTGAAAGCATCACCGTAGTTCGTGCGGTTTTCACGATACTCATTGTCATCCAAAAGTTGCTTGACTTGCAATGGCGTATCACCATTGTCAGTGACAATCCATGATTCATAGTATAAAACTTTATCCAAAGCTTTTTGCGTCATATCCAGCATTAGTCCCAAACGACTCGGAGAGCATTTGTAGAACCAAACATGCGAAACTGGCACCGCGAGTTCCAAATGCCCCATGCGTTCACGACGAACGCGGGACAATGTTACTTCAACACCACAGCGATCGCAAATAACGCCCTTGTGTTTTACGCGCTTATATTTGCCGCATGCGCATTCCCAGTCATGGGTAGGTCCGAAAATACGCTCACAGAACAAACCGCCTTTTTCCGGTTTGAATGTACGGTAATTGATCGTTTCAGGTGTTTTAACTTCACCATGACTCCAGGATCGAATCGTATCCGGAGACGCAACGCCAATTGTTACGCAATTGGTTTCTTCCATGGCATCCAGGCCGGCGACTTTATTGATTAATGTATTATTCAAGGAGAAATCCTCCATTTTATTAATTAACTTGACGTAATCTTTACGAATTCCGGTCTCGAATGGACCTGAGACCGGATCTAAGAAATGGCTTTTTAAGCCAGAACGCTCTTGCTTCTGCGGATACGAATATCCAAGCATAAACTCATCATTTCGCGCATTAATACGTTAAATGATTCCGGTGTTCCGGCAACTAATTCGTTATTGCCTTTCATGATTGATTCGTAAATCTTTGTACGACCGGTAACATCATCACTCTTAACAGTCAGCATTTCCTGTAATGTATATGCTGCGCCGTAAGCTTCTAAAGCCCAGACTTCCATTTCACCGAATCGCTGACCACCGTGCTGTGCACGGCCGCCGAGGGGCTGCTGTGTGACAAGTGAATACGGTCCAACAGCACGCGCATGAATCTTGTTGACAACTAAATGATCCAATTTCAGCATGTAGATTTGTCCGACTACGATTTTTTGGTCAAATCGGTCGCCAGTGAAACCATCATATAAGTAAGTCTTTCCATCTGTTCCGACGAAGTCATCGGTACGATCTTTGTCGAATGTATCAATAATACGGTTATCTTTGTTAATTGTCCAGCCTGCTTCTTCAACCTTAATGCGGCGAGCTTTATCAAGAAGGCTGACAATGGTGTTTTCTTGAATACCATCAAATACGGGTGTTGCAACAACCTTTTTCAGAATTTTAGCGGCCCATCCGACGTGTGTTTCAAAAACCTGTCCCACATTCATTCGGGAAGGAACACCAAGAGGATTCAAAATGATATCAACGGGGGTTCCGTCGGCCATGAATGGTAAGTCCGCTACTGGGACGATTCTGGAAACGATACCTTTGTTACCATGGCGACCAGCCATTTTATCACCAATGGAGATCCGGCGTTTGCTTGCAATATAGACCTTGACCGAGTTGATTTTTCCGGGGTCTTGTCCGTCATTCTTGCTGATAAGCGAGAGGGCCTCTTGTTTGCATTGTTCATTATCCCGCAATTTAGTCCGGAATACTTTGATAATTTCATTAATGCGGTTCTTTTCTTCACATTCTTTCATAATGAAATTATTGTAATTGGCCGCAAGTCGATTCAGCATCATTTTGGTGATCTTGCGATCTGCCGGTATGAGTTCTTCGAGTTCGCCGTCAACGGTATGAGAGATCGAAGCGCACATTTTCATGCCGAGAAATTGGTCACTGAGAGCTTTGACCATTTCGTCCAGTATTTGTGCCTGTTCGTTTTTGTATTTTGTTTCGGTTTCTTTGAGCCGGAGTTTGAATTCGGTTTTATTCAGCTTTTGCTGTGTTGGATCAATACGGCGTTCAATGCGAACATCCATGATGATGCCGTCATTACCGCCGGAAGCAAGAAGCGAACTATCTTTGACATCGGCGGCTTTTTCACCGAAGATTGCTTTGAGCAAGCGCTCTTCCGGTGCTAAATCCGATTCGTTTTTCGGCGTGATTTTACCCACAAGAATATCACCGGCTTTTACTTCTGCACCAATACGAATAACACCCTCGGTGTCAAGATTCCGTAGAGCATCTTCACCGACATTTGGAATATCACGTGTGATTTCTTCGGGGCCAAGCTTGGTGTCTCGTGCAACAATATCTTGCAAATTAACATGAATACTGGTGTACACATCTTGCTGTGCTAAACGTTCGCTGATAATGATAGCATCTTCGTAATTGTATCCGCGCCAAGGCATAAATGCAACCATGACGTTTCGACCTAATGCTAAATCACCCTGATCGGTACAAGTACCATCTGCAATTGCTTGCTTTTTTCCAATTTTTTGACCACGACGTACAATCGGGCGCTGATTGATCAAGGTAGAAGCATTGGAACGAAGAAACTTATATAAATGGTAATGCTGATAGGTGGAAGGATCCGCGTCTTTCTCAGGAAGTTCACCGTCTTTCGTAACAATAATTTCATTGCCATTAGCAGATGCAACGATGCCGTCGTCTGTAGCAGTGATAATGGCTCGTGAGTCACGCGCTACTACATGTTCCAGCCCCGTGCCTACATAAGGGCGTTCTGCTTTTAACAACGGAACGGCCTGACGCTGCATATTTGCACCCATTAATGCTCGGTTCGCATCATCATGTTCCAAAAACGGAATTAATCCCGCGGCAGCACTGATAAGCTGTTTCGGCGAAACATCAATATAGTCAATATCCTCACTAGGAAATTCGCCGCTTTCACCTTGGTAACGTGACAAAACGTAATTATTGGTGAATTTATGATGTTCATCCTGCGGGGCATTTGCCTGAGCAATGATGTATTTTTCTTCTTCATCGGCGGTAAGATAATCAATCTGTTTCTGTGTCGTCATATTCTTAACTTTAGAATAGGGCGCTAGAATAAAACCAAAATTATCAATTTTACCGTAAAGAGCCAGCGAAGAAATCAAACCGATGTTTGGTCCTTCTGGTGTTTCAATCGGGCAGATACGGCCATAATGACTGGAGTGAACATCGCGGACATCATATCCAGCGCGGTCACGGGTAAGTCCCCCAGGGCCTAATGCACTCAAACGACGCTTGTTGGTTAATTCTGCCAACGCGTTTGTCTGATCCATAAACTGACTTAACTGATTACGACCGAAGAAATCGCGGATGGCACCGGCAAGGGTCTTGGTGTTTACCAATTTTGTAATGGAGACATCGCCAGTGGCACCTTCTGCAGTATTTAAGCGTTCACGAACTAGATTTGCTGTACGGGACAGTCCCTGTCGGCACTGATTTTGTAGCAATTCGCCAACGGTACGAATACGGCGTCGGCCCAAGTGGTCAATATCATCTTTGGTACCATGCCCATTTCTTAATGCCATTAATTCACGGGTTGCTGCAGCAATATCATCTTTGGTAAGAATGCGGTTTTTGCTGTCGACATTAATTTTCAGACGCTGGTTCATTTTATAGCGTCCTACATAACCGAGATCATAGCGGCGAACATCTTGGAACATGCGCTTGAACAGCGCGCGGGCGTTTGCTGCATTAGGGGGGTCGGAAGGGCGCATACGCTTGTAGATTTCGCGTTGCGCATCTTCGCAGGTAACAGTCGTATCTTTCAAAAGACAGCGGATGAAGTAATCACCGATTTCAATAGTATCGATAATCGCAATTTTCTTTATGCCTGCATCTTTGAGTGTTTCGAGAATTTTTTCGTTTAAGGATTCGAGTCCCTCAACGAGGATGTTTTCTTTGTCTTTGGGGTCTACTACGGGTTCAGCGGTATAGATATGGGAAGGATCTTCTTCTTTTATTAAGCTGGCAATCGTTGGTTCTTGCACACCATATACGGCATCTAAAATTTGGCGGTTCCCGTCATATCCAAAGGCGCGAAGAAATGTACTGATTAAAAATTTTCTTCTGCGGCGTTTACGATCCAGATAAATGTACATAAAATCATTGACGTCGAATTGGACTTCAAGCCAGGAACCGTGGTCGGCAATAATTTTAAAGGAAAAAAGGCTTTTTCCGCTCGCATGGCGTGTTTCTTCAAAGCAAACGCCTGGAGAACGATGCAACTGACTTACAATAACGCGCTCTGCGCCATTGAAAACAAAGGAACCGCTCTCGGTCATTAGGGGAATTTCTCCCATGTAAATTTTTTCTTCGTGAATTTCTTTGCTGTTTGGTGTGCGCAAGCGGAATGTCACATTCATACTGCCTTGATATGTACCGCCGTCTTTTAAGCATGTGACAATATCTATTTTGGGCTTCGTTATTTCATAGCTGACAAATTCTATTCCGCAAGCATTTTCGCTGTTTTCACGCGACGGGAAAGAGTCTTCGAAAACTTCTTCCAGTCCCTGATATTTGCGTTCTTCAGCCGGAACATTCTTTTGCAGAAAATCGGCAAAAGATTTTGTTTGGATTTCAATAAGGTCAGGAATGTCCAAAGCATCCTTAAGTTGACCAAAATTAATTCGTTCTGACATATTTTTCCGCCTTGGTTTTTAACATGATGGTGGATTTGAGGAACCATTCCTCAGCCGGATCTAGAATCCGGGACATAAAAAAGACCGGCAGTATAATCTGCTTTTGACTGGAACGCGAAAAAAAAGCAATCTATTTAGTCTCACTGCTCTTTTTTCGATCTCCGATCTGCATATATTATTCTACCAATCTTATTTTTATCGTAAAATCTAATTTGAAGAAAACGAATCCGAAAAGAAATTTTCGGATTCGTTCCCTCAATGAGATTTACTGCAAAGGATTGCAGCGGATCTCATTTTGCAAAGTAAATAAATGAAATTATTTAACTTCGACTTTTGCGCCTGCGGCTTCCAACTTCTCTTTGATCTGTGCAGCTTCATCTTTGCTGACACCGGTCTTGATCGGTTTAGGAGCTTCTGTAACTAAGTCTTTCGCTTCTTTCAGGCCAAGACCTGTAATGCTGCGTACTTCTTTAATTACATTGATCTTTTTTGCACCGGCTTCAACGAGAATAACATCAAATTCTGTTTTCTCTTCTACTTCTTCAGCAGCAGCGGCAGGAGCAGAAGCTGCTGCGGCAGCGGGAGCTGCAGCAGTTACGCCTAAGCGTTCTTCTAATCCCTTAACCAACTTGGATAATTCCAAAACGGTTAAACCTTCAATGTAGGAGACGAATTTCTCCATATCTTCGTTTAATTCTACTTTTGTTTCGTCTGACATGACTTTTTTTTCCTCTATACTAAGCGGCTTGCTCTTTCTTATTCAAGAAAGCATTTAACACATAAACAACACTTGATACTTTTGCGTTGAGAACGCGGACAAGCTGACCGGCGGGAGCCTCCAGCAATCCGAGTAACTGCGCCAATAATACTTCACGTGGGGGAAGCTCGGCAAAAGCAGAAACATCCTCACTATTCAGTAACTGGCCTTCAACAACACCCAAACGGATGTTCACTAAGTCTTTGTTTTCTTTTGCTTTCACAAAGACATTTACGGCTTTCGCCATAGCGACCGGATCACAATCTCCACTTACCAATACTGTCTCGCCTTTGAAACTCTGTTCCGCTAAACAGGTTATCCCTGCTTTTTCTGCGGCTTTGAGTATCAATTTATTCGGGACAACGTGGCATTCTGCACTAAGGTCAGCAAGAGTGGTTCTAAAACTACCAAATTTGGCAGCAGTTAAACCTGTAAAACGGATCAGAATGATGGGCTTGTTTTCAATCAACCCTAGTATTTCTTGAACGATCTGATTTTTTTCTGCTCTCATGCTTTTGCCTTTACTGTAGATTTAACATCAAGGCGGATCCCAGGACCCATTGTAGAACTTAATGTTAATGTTTGAAGATAAATGCCTTTCGCAGAAGCAGGCTTGGCATGGTTGATGGCGTTAATTGAAAACTCTACATTCTCAACAATTGCTTCCTTGGAAAAAGACATTTTCCCAACTGGCATTTGTACGCATCCACCACGGTCGCAACGATATTCTACACGACCTGCCATGGCTTGTTTTACTGCGGTAGCTGTGTCTTCGGTTACAGTACCGGTCTTAGGATTTGGCATTAAGCCACGTGGCCCTAAAACACGACCTAATTTCCGAACCTCTTTCATTGCAGCCGGTGTAGCGATCATGATATCAAAATCAAGCCAACCGCCTTTTATGCGCTGCAATAATTCCTCGTTGCCAACTTCTGTGGCACCGGCGGCTTTTGCCTGCTCAGCAGGTTCACCATCGGCGATCACGATAACACGCTGAGTCTTACCAGTACCTTGCGGTAACACGGTAGCTCCACGTACAATCTGATCGGATTGACGAGGGTCAATTCCAAGACGGAAAGATAACTCCACCGTCTCATCAAATTTTACTAAAGGCATCTTTTTTAAAAGATCTACCGCTTCTACTACGGTGTAGAACTTTTCACGATCAAATACCTCTGCTTTGGTGCGATAAAGTTTACTTCTCTTCATCAAGCACCTCGATTCCCATACTGCGAGCCGTCCCGGCTATTACTTTGCATGCCGCATCCATTTCTCGCGCATTTAAATCTGCTTTTTTCATTTCCACAATGGCTTCTAAGTCTTTGCGGGTAACTTTACCGACTTTTTCGCGTCCGGGCGTGTGTGCCCCAGATGCGATTTTAGCGGCTTTCTTTAGTAAGACAGCCGCTGGCGGTGATTTGCAGATAAATGCGAAAGAGCGATCTTGGTATACCGTAATGACAACTGGAATAATTAATCCCGATTGTGCCTGGGTGGCCGCATTGAATTGCTTGCAGAAAGACATGATGTTGACACCTGCCTGACCCAGAGCCGGACCTACCGGCGGTGCTGGATTAGCGGCGCCAGCAGGAATCTGCAAACGTACTTCAGCTACGACTTTTTTAGCCATATGACCTCTTTCATCTCACAATTTTGGTCAGAACTGGCAGGGACTCTCCCACAATTGTGATTACGATTTTACTTTTGTTTAAGCGCCCTAGATAGGACGTTCAACCTGCCAAAATTCTACTTCAACGGGCGTTGACCGCCCGAAAATACTAACAGATACTTGTAATTTTGAACGCTCTTCATCGACCGTTTCGATGATACCTTCAAAATTTTCAAATGCGCCATCAATGATGGTGATTGTTTCACCAATATGATAGGTGACTTTCGCCTTCGGTTTGTCATCTTTCGTTTGCGTTTGTTTGAGCATTTCTGCTACTTCGTCTTCTGCTAGCGAAACCGGATGATCTCCACCGATAAAACTAATTACGCCTTGTGTTTCATTGATAATTCCCCATACGATTGGATCTAATTTTCCATAATCATCAAAAAGGCGAACTTTAACTAATAAATAACCCGGGTATAATTTGCGGTCGCGTACAATCTTTTTGCCAGCGCTACTGCGCTCTTCTACACGTTCGGTCGGCATGTTTAACTCGTGGATGCCGTTATCAATCCCGTTTTGCTTGTCCATTTCACAACGGTATGTCAGAAATTTCATTACCTTGTTTTCTTGACCGGACATTACCTGCAATACATACCATTGAGCTGCACTAAAATCTTCCATATCTTATATCCTTGAGACTCCAATTCGAGTCATTTTCGAAGAAAAACTTCTAAATTTTATAGGCTTCCAGTAATCAGACGAACAATTGTTTCAAGTATTTTATCTGCAGCGGCAATATAAACACTCATAATTATTAGAAAAGAAATGATTAAGACGGTTGATTCCCCTAACTCAGCACGATTCGGCCATGAACATTTCTTCATTTCTGAAGCTGTTTCAAAATATAATTTCTGGATAGCTTTTATTGGGTTTTTCATCTTTATAATTTCTTGTATTTTTTTGAGTTATAAAAAAATGGCAGGTGAGGCAGGGATCGAACCTGTGACCTGCGGTTTTGGAGACCGCTGCTCTACCAATTGAGCTACTCACCTACATTTGTTAATATCTACAGCTTTTTGCTATCGTGTTTCACGATGTAAAGTAGCCTTTTTATCAAACGGACAATATTTTTTGAGCTCTAAACGACCCGGTGTATTGCGTTTGTTTTTTGTTGTTGTGTAATTCCGATGTTTGCATTCTGTGCACTCTAATGTTATTATTTCTTGAGCCATTATTTTATCCTGACTGAGTTCATTTTCGTTTTATACGAAAATGAACTCAGTAATAATTTTCTATTTATTCAACAATATCTGCAACACGTCCAGCACCTACAGTATGGCCACCTTCACGGATTGCAAAACGAAGACCTTTTTCCATGGCAACTGGCGCGATTAACTCAATAGTCATATGAGCGTTATCACCAGGCATAATCATTTGCACGCCTTCTTCAAGGTGGCATACGCCGGTTACATCAGTTGTACGGAAGAAGAACTGAGGACGATAACCATCTTTGAACATGGTATGACGGCCACCTTCATCTTTGGTTAATACATAAACTTCACAGGTGAATTTCGTGTGAGGAGTAATCGTGCCCGGTATGGCAAGAACTTGACCACGTTCTACATCTTCTTTCTTAATACCACGGAGCAGGCAACCAATGTTATCACCAGCTTGTCCCTGATCTAAAATCTTACGGAACATCTCAACACCAGTAACAGTCGATCTTACAGTGTCATGAATACCAATAAGTTCAACTTCTTGACCTGTCTTGATAATACCACGTTCTACACGACCTGTTACAACGGTACCACGGCCTTCAATAGAGAATACATCTTCAATTGGCATCAAGAATGGTTTGTCCAAAGGACGAACGGGTTCCGGAATGAAACTGTCAACAGCATCTATTAATTCGGTGATGCATTTGCATTCATCACAATCCGCATCTTTTCCTGCTGCCATTGCTTCGCAGGCTTTCAGAGCAGAACCGCGAATGATCGGTGTATCATCACCAGGAAAGTCGTATTTGTCTAAAAGTTCACGGACTTCCATATCAACGAGTTCGAGTAATTCATCATCATCAACGAGGTCTGTTTTGTTCATGAAAACAACGATTGCAGGAACGCCAACCTGACGTGCAAGTAAAACATGTTCAGACGTCTGAGCCATAACACCATCAGTTGCGGCAATTACTAAAATAGCACCATCCATCTGCGCAGCACCAGTAATCATGTTCTTTACATAATCAGCATGCCCAGGACAGTCAACGTGAGCATAGTGACGGGTTTCCGTCTGGTACTCAACATGCGCAGTGTTAATCGTAATACCGCGCTCGCGCTCTTCCGGTGCGTTGTCGATATCTGCATAACTTTCAACATCACCACCATATTTCTTAGCTTGGACCATGGTGATCGCTGCCGTTAATGTCGTTTTACCATGATCAACATGACCAATAGTACCGATGTTTACATGGTGTTTTGAACGTACAAATAATTCTTTTGCCATTTTAATTTCTCCTGTCTTGGGGATGAAAGCAACCTGGCTGGCTGCCCTTCTATTTTTGTTGGATACTTCTTTTAACTATGAGAAAAATGAAAATTTCTATTTCGTGGAGAATTTGCTATATTCACAATCTTAAAACATCAACTTCGTTTCTTTAACATGGAGCCCACAATCGGAATTGAACCGATGACCTCATCCTTACCAAGGATGCGCTCTACCATCTGAGCTATGTGGGCATTTTTTTGACTGACGTTTAGGCACTTTACTAAAATACTGCCAGTTTGCCCTTTTTCAAGTCGAATAAATGCTAAAACTATTTTTTTTCTCTGAAAAAAATCAGGGGAAAATTTCTTTTGTTTTAGCCTTTATTCTACTTTGTTGGTATTGAAACCGAACTTTTTTGAAAATTGATTTAGATGGTACCTTTTCAGAAAAAGTTTTAAATGCAAAATTCTCTCTTGGGTTAAAAAAGTCCCCGGTAATTTTCAGAAACCGAGGACTCGAAAGATCAATGAAGGTTATTCGTTGTCTTTCTTTTCTTTTGTTTCAGGCTCTTCTGCTGCTTCTGGAGCAACTTCGGCTTCAGGCTCTTCTGCTACTTCTGGAGCAACTTCGGCTTCAGGCTCTTCTGTTACTTCTGGAGCAACTTCGGCTTTGGGCTCTTCTGTTACTTCTGGAGCAACTTCGGCTTTGGGCTCTTCTGTTACTTCTGGAGCAACTTCAGCCACGGGTTCTTCTTGGGCTTCTTTGTTGGCGCGAATAGCGTCGTCAAGAATATCTCCCATTCCTCCGAGGTCCGCAACGTTTTTGCCGCCTGCGTTATTGTGCTGAGCGTTGTTGGTTTGTGGCAAACCATCTTGAGAAGGATCTTTCAAGCTGAGACCAATGCGCCGTTCTTCTGTACTGATATTTTTTACGCGTGCTTTTACGAGGGTACCAAGTTGTACAACATCTTTGACGCGGTTCACATGTTCATCGCTTAATTCAGAAATGTGGATTAGTCCGTCAATTCCGCCTTCAAGTTCTACAAAAGCTCCGAAGGAAGCAAGTTTTGTTATTTTGCCTTCAACGGTGTCGCCGACTTTGTATTTGTTTTGAATTGTCTGCCATGGATCATCTGTCAGCTGTTTCATGCTTAAGGAAATGCGTTGGTTATCAGCATCTACTTCTAAAATAATTGCTTCAACTTCTTGTCCCTTTTGTAGAATTTCGCTTGGGTGGTTGATTTTGCGAATCCAAGACATGTCGGATACATGGATCATGCCATCAATATCATCTTGGATTTGAACAAATGCACCATAGCCGGTCATGTTGCGAACTTTACCTTTAATGCGTGTGCCTTTCGGGAAGGTTTCTTTGATGATTTCCCATGGATTTGGTTGCGCTTGACGCAATCCGAGGGATATTTTGCGGCTTTCTTTGTTAACGCCTAAAACAATAGCATCAACTTCATCGCCGACTTTCAGAACATCGCTGGCGCGATTGATTTTTTTCGTCCAGGACATTTCTGTTACATGGATAAGTCCTTCGATTCCTTCTTCGAGTTCCACAAATGCGCCGTAGGGCATTACATTAACAACTTTGCCGTGGATTCGAGAATCTTTTGGATATTTCACTTCGACGGTATCCCATGGATTGCCTTCTTTTTGTTTTAAGCCCAAGGAAACGCGTTGGCGTTCTTTGTCAACATCCAAGATCATAACTTCGATTTCTTCTCCGACCTTTACGATTTCGCTCGGGTGGTTTACGCGGCCCCAGCTCATATCGGTAATATGAAGCAAGCCGTCCATACCATCAAGATCAATAAATGCGCCGAAGTCTGTAATATTTTTAACAATACCCTTGCGGATTTGTTTCGGAACAAGTTCTTCCATGAGTTTCGAGCGTTGTTCTGCGCGTTGTTCTTCAAGAATTGCGCGTCTGGAAAGAACGATATTGCGGCGTTCTGTATTGATTTTCAAAATTTTGAATTCAATTTCTTTGCCGAGGAAGTCTTCCAAATTGCGAACGGGCCCGATATCAACTTGTGAGCCAGGTAAGAATGCTTCCACGCCGACATCAACAATAAGACCACCTTTAACACGGCTGGTAACCGTACCGCTAATTAAACCGCCTTCTTCGTGCTGGTTTGCAATGTTTTCCCAAGCTCTTTGGAGTTCCGCTTTATGAACACTGACGACGGGTGTACTGTCATCGTCTTCCAGTTGTTCGAGGTAGACATCAAGGTCGCTGCCGATTTCCAGATTATCCCAGTATTTTGTCAATTCTGTTTTGGGGATAAAGCTTTCGGCTTTGAGGCCAATATCTAAAAGGATGCCGTTTTCATTTTTTTCGACGACTTTTCCACTTTCAATACGGCCTTCTTTTAAATTTGCATCTTCTAGGCTATCGCCGAGAAGATCGTCCATTGAAGGCATGTTTTCCAGATCGATGTTACTCATGTGTACTTTTTTGGTTGTTGGTTAGGTTAAATGTATTTGTTGTGCTGAATGACGAGAATTGCAGAAAACCACAAAAGAGTGGTTCGGTGGCACAGAGATCACCGACAAATTATGCAAATTTTTTAATATAGTCTATTTTGTTTAAATTGCAACTTTAATTAAAAGTTTTAATGCTTTTCCCAGTATAAAAGAATCAGAAGTTAATTTTTTGTTTATCGTCAAGCGAACTTGGAATAAAGAAAGTATTTAGGGCGTAATGTCACGTGTCACCGTTTTATTTATGTCGGTAAACTTTGGAACTTC
>Ga0172377_10003133_pt1 | contig 16982 bp, 13 predicted proteins | sample Pumphouse3metaG_FD_119749 | JGI IMG/M metagenome (GOLD analysis project Ga0172377, IMG submission 119749) | Leachate microbial communities from a municipal landfill in Southern Ontario, Canada - Pumphouse #3 metaG | ecosystem: Engineered > Solid waste > Landfill > Unclassified | place: Canada...
GCTGCCGGACAATGTCAGCCAATCCCCCCGGCAATGACTGGGACGGAACCACCCGACTTACCACCAAGTAAAAAACGTTACGGCTTTGACAAAGCGACATTTGTCGGCGACGGCAAAATAGCAAAAAGGCATCAGCTGAGCTTGTATTTCATCGGAATTATAATAATTTAAGCGACACAAACCCGGTTGACGACTGCTCATCCTGCTAATCCTTTTGAGGCAGTCGAAAACCCGTAACAATTTAAAATTCAAGGGTACAAACCTTTCGTTAATGTTGTCCCCCGAAGATTTCACGGAGAATCTTTATAATGAATAAAAAAGTATGCGCGGAACGGCTTCAAGCGCTGAAGGACTGCCGTAAAATTGTGGTCAAAGCCGGTACCAGGCTTCTGACCGACCCGGAATCAGTGCCGCAACTGGTTTCCGGAATTCAGGCATTGCGCGAAAAAGGAATCAAAGTACTGCTGGTTTCTTCCGGAGCCGTCGGAAATGGCATGAAACAACTGAAAATTGAAAAACGCCCACGCCAACTGGCTGATGTTCAGGCGTTGGCCGCCGTCGGCCAGTGCCATCTTATGGCCAAATATAATGAAGCTTGCGCCAAATTCGGTTTCTGCGCGGCACAACTATTGCTGACCGCCGACGATCTGCGCAACCGCGAACGTTATCTGAATATCATGAACTGCATTGATTCACTGTGGGAACGCGGTATTCTGCCGGTGATCAACGAGAATGATTCCGTTTCGATTTCCGAACTAAAATTTGGTGACAATGATATTCTGTCGGCACTTATCGCCACTATGACCAGAGCCAAACTGACCATTATTCTGACCACGGAATCAGGCCTGCGCGAACGCAATGCTGACGGCACACTCGGTTCCCGGATTTCGCTGGTTAAAAAGATCAATGATGACTTGAAAGCATCCGCCGAAGGTACCGACAACAAAAATCTTTCCATCGGCGGCATGATTTCAAAACTGCGCGCCGCGGAAATGGTCAATGCCGCAGGAGAATATCTCTGGGTAGCCGATGGCCGCAATCCATCGGCACTAAAAGAGATTGTCGCCGGACAAGACATTGGAACGTTATTCGTTCCATCACGGAAAATTATGGATTCGAAGAAACGTTTTATCCGCTTTTTCTCACGCTGCTCCGGACGGGTTTACGTCGACACCGGCGCGGCGGAAGCGGTAAAAAACAAAGGTAAAAGTCTGCTCCCTTCAGGAGTAACTGCTGCTGAAGGTGAATTCAAGCGCGGAGACACTCTGGAAATAATTGATCCGGCAGGAACAGTTATCGCCCGCGGCTTAAGCAATTTCGACAGCAAGGACTGCCGCACCATAATCGGTCATAAATGTGCTGAAATCAGCAAAATACTGAAACGTGATGCCGATGATGAAATCATTCACCGTGACAACCTGGTAATAGCAAACTGATGCGTATATTCATTAAAACATACGGTTGCCAGATGAATGAACGCGACTCCGAAGCCGGAGGCGCCATGCTGGCAGAACGCGGTCATGAGTTAGTGACCAATGAAAACGAAGCTGATGTGCTGATATTCAATACCTGCAGTGTCCGCGATCAGGCCGAACGCAAAGCTATCGGCAAGATCGGGTTCATGAAGAAATTGAAAAAGACGCGACCGGAACTGATTATCGGAGTCATGGGCTGCATGGCTCAGAATCGCGGCGAAGATTTATTTCGCGAATTACCGCATATTGATTTTGTCATCGGCACCGGACAACTTCACAAACTGCCGGACATTGTCGAATCCATTGCGGAAGAACGTAGCGCGCAAGTAACGCTGTTGGATCCGGACAACGCCGTGCTGACCGGAATGGGAGCACATTGCCAAAACTCTATCTTTGCTTCGATTGCCATCACCCGCGGCTGTAACCGCTTCTGTACTTATTGCATCGTCCCGTATGTCCGCGGCAGAGAAATCAGCCGTGACATCGCCGATATCGTCGCGGAAGCACAAGAACTGGTAGACGGCGGCACCCGCGAAATTATGTTGCTGGGGCAAAACGTCGCCGCGTTCGGGCTGGACGGCAACATCAACCCGCCGCCGCCCGACCATTCGCCGTTCGCGGAGCTGCTGGAAGAACTCGTCAAAATTGAAGCATTAAAACGTATCCGCTTCACTTCTCCCTATCCTTCGTATTTCAACGACCGGCTTATCGCCACTATTGCCGCGAATCCCAAAATCTGCCGCAATATTCATTTGCCGGTACAATCAGGTTCCGACCGGATACTGAAAGCCATGAACCGCAATTATACGGCAGAACAATATCGGAATATCGCCGCAAAACTATTGGACAAGATGCCTGATCTTACTTTTTCCACCGATGTCATTGTCGGTTTTCCCGGAGAGACCGAAGAAGACTTCAACGCCACGCGTTCACTGCTGAACGAAATCGGTTTCGACAATGCTTATATTTTCAAATACTCGCCACGCAGCGGGACTGCCGCCTTCAAGCTGGACGACGACGTCCCGCAAGCGATAAAAGAGGAACGCAACCAGATACTGCTTAAAGATCTGGCCGAACGTTCAGCGAAATTCAATATCAAGCTGAACGGTTCTGTGCAGGAGGTTTTAGTCGAAGGTGTAAGCAAACGCAATACCGAGCGCTGGTCGGGAAAAACCACCAATTCTAAAACCGTGATTTTTACCCCTTCCGACGGAATAAAACCCGGCGACTTGATCAAGGTCAAAATCAACCGGGTTACCGCCGTTTCATTATTTGGCGAAATAGTCGAAAAAGAGTAAGCGGCTGTCAATCAGCCGCGAATAATTGCCAGCAGTTCTTCGCGTTTCTGTTCCATCAGTTCTTTGGTATCCGCTTCGACAATCAGACGCAGCAGCGGTTCGGTATTGGATGACCGGACATTGAACCACCATTGCGGATATTCGGTAGAGATGCCGTCAAGTTCATACTGTTTGCCGTCGCGATACCGGACGCGCAATTTATCCAGAATCGATTTTACATCAGCGACTTTGGAATTAATCTCACCGCTGGAGCAATACTTGCGCAACGGCGCTACCAGTTCATGAGCTTTTTTGCCGGATTTGCAGATTAGATTGGCCAGCTTGACAAATGCCAGCCCCTGCGATTCAGCGGTAAAATTTTCTTTGAAATAATAATGACCGGACAGTTCTCCGGCGAATACCGCGTCATGCTCGCGCATCTGATTTTTGATAAAAGCATGGCCGACTCGCGACATGATAGCAGTTCCACCGTTTTCTTCGATACACTCCTTGACTGCGCGGCTGCTGCGCAAATCGTAAAGGATTACGGCAGTACCGTCGGATAGAATGTCCTGAGCAATCAAAGCAGTGAAAAGGTCCATCGGAATAATTTCACCGCAGTCATCAACAAATCCGCAACGGTCAGCATCACCGTCAAAACCGGCTCCGAAATCAGCGCCGTATTCCACCACTTTCGCCCGCAAAACATCCAGCGTATCAGCTTTCAGCGGATTGGCTTCATGATTCGGAAACGTACCATCCAGTTCCTTATAAAGCGGGATGATTTCAAACATGTCTTCAATGCCGCCGATTTCCAGCGAACCCATCGCATTGGCATAATCAACCACGACCTTGAGTTTGCGGTTCATTTTGGCGTGTGAACGTAGGAACTGGTAATATTCTCCGGCAATATCATACTTTGAAATTTTGCCGGTTGAAGTGGATTTCCGCCATGATTTAGCGGCGACAATTTTTTCAATATCGGCAATGCCGGTAACGCCGCTGATCGGCACCGCATCGGCAATACAAAGTTTGAATCCGCTCCACTCTGCAGGATTGTGCGAAGCGGTAATAATAATGCTGCCGTCGGCTTTCAGTTTGCCGTTGGCAAAGTACGACATCGGAGTTGAAACCATCCCGATATCAATAACATCCGCCCCCTGCCCGGTAATACCGCGGGCAATTGCCTCAAACATCGGTTTGGAGTGCGGCCGCATATCCATGCCGATAACCACTTTTCGCGCGCCGGTAAATTCCACATAGGCACGACCGATCGACTCGGCAATTTCTTCGTTAAGTTGTTCCGGATAGACTCCGCGGATATCATACGCTTTAAATATTCCTGCCATGATTAAACTCTCCTCATGTTTTTTACTTTTAATATCGATATTCAATCGCTGATTTTGCTATCAACAATAACACCTTGACGCCATAAAACTACGCCGGAACCACTTAAAGACATTTCCCACTCGAAAATGCCGTCTTTCAACGGAGTAAAAAACGCTTCCAGTAAATAATCGGGAGCGCTGCTGCTGATCTGAAATCCGACAGTACGCCGCGCCGCGCTCATAACTTCAAAAGCATACTCACGAAACGGCATCCCGGCGTCAGTCTGCAACTTGACCCGACTTGACGGCGAAAGCACACCGATACTGCCGGCAATCAGTGAAGTGCTCAATAAATTTGCAGCTCCTGCCACTGAATAAGTTTTTTTGACCGCGATATCAACTATTTCCGGACTGTCCGGCGGCATTCCATCCGGCAGTGTATTGCAAGCAGTCAACACCAGCATAATCGAAGCGAAAAACGATATTCGTAACAAGCAACACCTCCGCCGTCTGGCTGTTTGTAGAATCATCATCAGTAGATGAACAACATTTCACGATACTTCGGAAGCGGCCATGCGTCGTCGGCAACAAGATTCTCCATACCGTCCGCAATCTTGCGCAACTCGTTCATCGCTTTAACAATATCTTCCGGACGATTGTTTTTCAGCGCTTTCTCCAGCTTGGCCGCTTTAACTCCAAGTTCGTCGATTCCGCATCCGAGGTTTTTAGCAAGCTCAGTCAAGCCGGAAGTACCGGTCATTTTCAGCGTTTTGGCATTTAGCAGCGCGGAAGTAACTTTCTGAAATTGTTCGACTACCGCGGGAACAATCATACTGTTGCATATCTCCAGCGCAATTCCGCCTTCGATGCGGATGCGACGGCGATATTCCTCAACAAATACTTCATGCCTGGAGGAAATTTCCTGCTCCGTAAATACTTTATATTTTTCAAAAAGATCGATATTTTTTCTATCGGTCAAAGATTTCAACCACTCCAGCGCGGATGGCGAACTGAAAAGACCGCGTGCGGCGGCTTCTTTGCGCCATTCTCCGGAATAATTGTCGCCGTTAAAAATTATCCGTTTATGCTTTTTGATAATTGATTTGAGCAGAGTCTGAAGTTCAGCATTGAATGTTTTCGGCTTGAATTTTTCAATTTCAGCAGCGATTTCGTCCAAAGCTTCCGCGGCAATGGTGTTGAGAACCATCATCGCCCCGGCACATGAATGGCTGGAACCGGGCGCACGAAATTCAAACTTATTGCCGGTAAACGCAAACGGACTGGTACGATTGCGGTCAGTGGCGTCACGCGGCAGCGGCGGCAATACATCAACGCCGATACGCAACTGCGAAGCCTTATGGTGACTCGAACCGCCGTTACCGTTTTCCAACAGCTCAATAATTTCGTTGAGCTGTTGGCCGAGATAAATTGAAATAATTCCAGGCGGCGCTTCATTGGCGCCGAGACGGTGGTCGTTGCCGGCTCCGGCAACGGCGGCCAGCAATAAATCACTGTGCTTATCAACTGCCTGTATCATCGCGCATAACGCAGTCAGAAAAATGGCGTTTTGTTCCGGATCGTTGCCCGGATCCAACAGATTGACTTTCCCGCACAACAGCGACCAGTTGTTGTGTTTTCCCGAACCGTTGACGCCGGCGAAAGGTTTTTCATGGAGCAGACAGACCAGTCCATGGCGTTCAGCCACCTGACGAAGAATTTCCATAACCAGCATGTTGTGATCAATCGCCAGATTCACTTCTTCAAAAACCGGGGCCAATTCGAACTGAGCCGGCGCGACTTCATTGTGCCGGGTTTTTGCAGGAATGCCGAGACGCCACAATTCGTGTTCGACTTCAGTCATAAATTTCAGCACTCGCTGTCTGATTGAACCGAAGTAATGATCTTCAAGCTGCTGATGTTTCGGCGGCGGCGCGCCAAACAGCGTGCGTCCGGTCTGCACTAAATCCGGACGGTGCAGATAATACAGTCGGTCAATCAAAAAATATTCCTGCTCCGCGCCCAGCATGACTGTTACTTTGCCGGTGGGTTGATTAAATGCTTTCATCAGGCGCTTGGTGGCAGTGGAAAGTGCCTGTATCGAACGCAATACCGGAGTTTTTTTGTCCAAAGCCGCGCCGGTATAAGAGCAGAACGCAGTCGGAATGCAGAGCGTGGCGCCGTTGGCGTGTCGCTTAATAAATGCCGGACTGGTGGGATCCCATGCGGTATAGCCGCGCGCCTCAAAAGTGCAGCGCAGACCGCCGGATGGAAAACTTGACGCATCCGGTTCGCCGACAATCAGATTCTTGCCGGAAAAAGTCATTATCGCCTTGTCGCCAACCGGCTCAAGAAATGAATCGTGTTTTTCAGCAGTAGAACCGGTCAGCGGCAGAAACCAGTGCGTAAAATGGGTCGCGCCGTGGTCAATCGCCCATTCTTTCATACCGTGCGCCACATCGGAGGCGATTGTTTCATTCAGCGGTTTGCCGTCATTGATCGTAGCCAGCAGCTTTGCCGCCACCTTGCTCGGCAGATATTGCTTAATCGATTCGGTATTGAAAACATCTTCCGCGTAAAAATCGATATTACCGGAAACTCCTTTAAGCGGACAATCGGCCTGACGCGCAGCGATAGTATCCATGGTCTTACTTCTGCAGGATATATTCATTATGGACTCCTATGAACCTTAATTTTATATCAGCATAATTTACTGTTCATAAGTCTAAAATCAATAAAGTACTTTACAAAGTCCCGGAATGAGAACATCTGCACTGTTTAAAATTCACGCGCGCATAATGCGCGCGCAAATTTTAAAGCAGTAGCGTCAAAGCGGTTTTATCCGTGAAGCAAGCTGATAAAGGTGATCTAATTGAACGGCCGGCGGATTTTTACAATCCAGCAACGGAATAATACCGTTCAATTTGAAAATATTATTCCCCTGGCTGATGCAGATCAATCCTTTGCTGACCTTGACCAAAGTATAACCGGCTCTGCCGACGGCGATGCGGATACGGTTAAGTTTGAGGAAATGAATTACCTGCGGCGGCTGTTTTCCGAAACGGTCTTCCAGTTCATCTTCAAAAGAATCGATCTGTTCCTGCGTGACAAATAGAGCCAGCCGCCGGTAAGCTTCCATGCGCAGACGTTCCGAAACGATATATTCCGGCGGGATTCCGAGCGGCAGCAGTTCCGGTGGCGCTTCGTGCGCGAAACAGATAAAGTCGATATTGAAATCGACTGAAGGCAGCATACCCGAATCAGCACTGCCGTTCATTCTGGCAACAGTTTGCCGCAGCAGTTGGCAATAAAGTTCAAACCCGATACTGTTGATATGCCCGCTCTGCTCTGAGCCAAGCAGATTACCGGAACCGCGAATTTCCAGGTCACGCATGGCAAGACGGAATCCGGCCCCAAGATGCGAATAGCGCCGAATCGCGGCGATGCGTTTGCGCGCGTCATCAGTGAGAATCCCATTTTTCGGCAACAGCAGATGAGCGTAAGCCTGACGGTTCCAGCGACCGACACGTCCCCGCAACTGATAAAGTTCGGCCAGACCGAAACGGTCGGCGCGTTCGATAATGATAGTATTGGCGTTGGGCACGTCGAGCCCTGACTCGATAATTGTCGTGGAAATCAAAACGTCAATATTGCCGGAAATAAATTCGGACATCACCAGTTCCAGTTCGTCGGCATCCATTTGCCCGTGACCAACCGCGAAGCGTATTCCCGGAAGCATTTTTTCCAATCGATCGAGAACCTGGTGAATGGTTTTTACCCGATTGTGAATGTAGTAAACCTGACCGCCGCGCTGAACTTCCTGATTAATCGCCTGAATCACCACCGTGTCGTCTTCCTGCGAAATTGACGTTTGAACCGGCAGCCGCAACCCGGGCGCGGTAATAATTGTACTGAGATCGCGTACTCCGGTCATTGCCATATAAAGCGTCCGCGGAATCGGCGTCGCTGACATGGTCAGGATGTCAACTTCAGCGCGGAAACGTTTCAGGCGCTCTTTGTGCTTGACTCCGAAACGCTGTTCTTCATCAATAATTACCAGACCCAGCCGATGAAACCGGACGTCATTGCCGAGCAACCGATGCGTTCCAATGATGAGATCAATGCCGCCTTCGGCAATTCTCTTGAGGATTTCGGTCTGTTCGGCCGAAGAGCGGAAACGGCTCAGCATTTCCACCGTATATGGATATTTGGCAAAGCGTTCGCTGAAACTGTAATAATGCTGTTGCGCGAGAATCGTCGTCGGAACCAGTACCGCGACCTGATATCCCGCCTTAACCGCCTTGAACGCGGCGCGAATGGCAACTTCGGTTTTGCCATATCCGACATCACCGCACAGTAAGCGGTCCATCGGTTTGGCTTTCAACATATCGTTCTTAATCTCGGCAGTAGCTTTGGTCTGATCCGGCGTATCGTCGAATGGGAATGAATCCTCAAAAATCCGCTGTTCGAGATCATCTTCAGGATATTCAATGCCCGGACAGGCATTGCGCATGGCACAGATACGGAGCATGTCAGCGGCAAATTCCTGAATCCCTTTCTGCACCTTCAGTTTGGTTTCATTCCAACGCCGTCCGGTCAGACTGTTCAATGTCACCGCATGTTGTGCGCCGATATAACGGCTGACCAGTCCGGCCTGCCAGACCGGAACATAAATCATCGCCCCTTCGCGATATTCGAGAACTATCAGTTCGCGAACAATTCCTTTATGTTTCATTTCGCGAATACCGCGAAAAATCCCGATGCCGTAAAGCAGATGAACGGCATAATCGCCTTCTTCAAGATCGGCAATAGCCGCGATTTCATCTTCAGGCCGTTGAACCTGAATTCTTTCCCGTGCCGGCGCCATAGTGTCCGGACGCTTGAAAATATTACCGGTAAATACTTCTTTTTCGGTCAGAAAAACCACTTTCAATCCCGGAAAAATCAATCCATCCGGAAGCGTCGAAGCCTCCTGGGTAATCGCATCTTCTGGAATCCGGTATTCAGCACACCAGTTGCGGATATATTCCGGCGCGGAACCGTCAAGACCAAGCATAATCAGCTGATAACCGGAATCAAGCCACTGCCGCACCTGATCGGCGGTCAGACTGCGCAGAATCTCCATCCCGCCGTCGCGCAACTCATCAGACAATGAACGGCGAAGATGTTCGGTCGCCGGATAGCAATTAGCCGGAATGCTGCCCGCGGGCGCGCCGGCAGCAGCGTCCAACAGTGAAAATACTCCCGATTCCTTGCTCACCGATTCATAACGTTGCTGCTTGCGTTCATCATCGAAAGCTTTCAGACGGCTCTCACATTCTCCGGGATAAACCACTATAGTTTCCGCACCGAGATGCTCGCTGTAGCTGAAAAAATCAGTATCATTGACTTCCTGCTCGGTCTGCATCCCTGCGCGCGGAATAATCCGGTATTCGTCGATTTCCTCTGTCGAACGCTGATTGTTCGGCAAAAATTTGCGCAATGAGTCAATGGTGTCGCCCCAGAATTCAAGTCGCGCCGGATAGTCGTACGCCGGCGAAAAAACATCAATGATTCCGCCGCGCCGGGAAAATTCGCCTTTCACCGAGACTTCCAGTTCATCATCATAATCAAGTTCAACCAGTTTTTTCAACAACCCCTGAAAATCAATGGTTTCGCCACGCCTTAAAATTATTTCTTTACCGATTACATCTTCCGGCTCCGGAGCCGGTGCCGTAAACGAATGGACGGAACCGATTATCAGATCAAAAGGCTTGGACAGTGCTTCATAAAGAGTGCGTGCTCGCTCAGATTCATTTTCGGGAATAAAACTGCCGTGTTCAATCGTTTCCGGCAAATAAAGTATTTTCAGATCAAGTCCGAATTCCTGATTCCAGTTCCGCGCCGAAAAAAATACTCTTTCCGCCAGTGTCGAAACCGGAAAAACGGCAAAACGGGGGCGCTTCACACCGCTTGCGATTATTCGCAGCAGAAGCGGTGCGATGGCGGCTTCATCGACGGCGGAAAACACCGCTGCCTCGGGCAGAGAGCCAAGCCACCCGCGAATTTTATTTTGCCACGAATTCATTATGATATAATAGACGGGAAATGGTTATCAGGCAACCCTGAAAACAAAATTTTATGAAAAACCTCGACTTCGCTAATTACTCTAAACATCTTGGCGAAAAAAGCAATACAAACTGTAGTCCTTAACGACAAATCATTTTAAATCTTGAAAAAAACCATTGTCATCTCAACCGTTTTTTTCAGGTATATGGCTGATATTCTTTAACCACCGTGGGTTGAAAAAACCTGCTTTAATGATATTTTCATATCTTTTCAACTAATGTTTTTATAATGCAGGGATTACTATCATGAAACCTTTGATAATCGGCGGCAAAACCTTTAAATCACGACTTTTCCTGGGAACCGGGAAATTTTCTTCGTCCAATGCGCTTAATGCCGCCGTAATCGCGTCCGAAACTGAAATGGTAACCGTTGCGTTGCGCCGGGTAAACATCAATGACGGCAGCGACGATATTCTAGGGGCTATTCCTAAAAATGTAACTGTGCTGCTGAATACCAGCGGTGCCAGAAACGCGGCAGACGCCTTGAAAATCGCCCGCTTCGGAAGAGCTGCCGGATATGAATGGATTAAATTGGAAATACATCCTGATCCGCGCTATCTGCTGCCGGACCCTATTGAAACTTATAACGCGGCAGTGGAACTGGTAAAAGACGGTTTTAAAGTGCTTCCTTATATCAATGCCGACCCGGTACTTTCCAAAAGGCTGGAAGATATTGGAGTTCACGCCGTGATGCCGCTGGGCTCTCCTATCGGCAGTAATCAGGGAATACAAACCGAGGCGATGCTTCGAATTATCATCGAACAGGCCAATGTGCCGGTGATAGTTGATGCCGGTCTGGGCATGCCTTCGCATGCCGCCCATGCTATCGAACTCGGTGCAGACGCGGTACTGATCAATACCGCAATCGCCGCAGCCGGTGATCCTGCGGCAATGGCCAGGGCTTTCGCCGCAGCTATCACGGCCGCAGAAACCGCACTTGACGCGGTGCCCGCTGCGAAACTTGATTATGCTTCGCCGACCTCACCACTTAACACTTTCAACGACATCATCTGAACGGCGAAATTATGAAAATGCTGCCTTACAGTAAATACTCCGCTGAGGAGTTGGACGACTATATCCGCAATACCAGTCCGGAATCGGTCAAAAATTCATTGCGTTCAAATGCGCCCGGCTTCACTGACTTTCTTCATTTTATTTCACCGGCGGCAATCCCTCTGCTTCCTGAATTACGGGAATCAGCTGCCGCTGTAAAACGTATGTATTTCGGAAAAACCATCCGGTTATATGCTCCTTTGTATATTTCGAGTTACTGTATTAATAACTGCGTATATTGCGGTTTTCGCAGTTCATACAATCATCAGCGCCGCCGCCTGAATTTCGATGAAATCATGAATGAAGCTCAAATTATCAAAGACATGGGGCATGACAGCCTGCTGCTAATCACCGGGGAAGACCCCAAAGGCGCGTCGGTTCCATTCGTCGCCAAGTGCATTCGCGAGCTAAAGAAAAAATTCTCATACATCAATATTGAGTTTTATCCGATGAATGAAAATGATTACCGGACGCTCTTTGAAGCAGGATGCCACGGTTTGACGCTTTATCAGGAAACTTACGACCAGGAACTTTACCAAACACTGCATCTCGGCGGTCCCAAGCAAGATTATATGTTCAGACTCAACGCATTGGCTGCTGGCGGACGTGCCGGTTTTTATAATTTAGGAATGGGTGCACTGCTGGGTTTGAATCCGAACTGGCGGATCGAAGCCACCAATCTGGCGATTCATGCGATGTGGATAAGAAAAAAATTCTGGCGCAGCAGAACCCAATTTTCATTTCCCCGCATCACTCCGACTCAGGGAGGATTTCATGTGCCGGCTCCGGTAAGCGATACCGAACTTGAACAGATGATGCTGGCATTCCGTTTGTTTTTCCGCGAATCCGACCTTTTTCTGTCGACCCGTGAAAAACACGAATTCCGTACCCGAATGGCCGAAATCTGCGCTAGTCACCTGAGTGCCGGATCGCAGGTTGCGCCGGGCGGATATCAGGCGTTCCTGGATGGACAGTCGCTGGGACAGTTCACCATGAACGACCAATTAAGCGTAACCACCGTAATTTCGGATCTGAAGGCGCGTGGGCTGGAACCTGTTTTCAAAGATTGGGATCTCTGTTTTTCTGCTTGAAAATCAACCATTTAACGCTATATTCGTAAACTATGCTTAATATCTTCAGCAAAATTTTTCATACCGTGTTTTGTATGCTTGGGTTATGCCTGCTGCTACTGATGCCGGGCTGCGCCACCGAGCAGGGAAAATTTTTGCAACCGCTCAGTGAAACCCCGGAATTCATCAAAAATGCCGCAGTAGTTAAAGCAGAGTTAAGCTCATTAAAAAATGTTGCGACCTTTATCACTGATGATACATACGATGTCTATCGCTATGCTCCTCACGAATTGGCGCGCCGCATGAAAGCAGCGGGCATCAACCAATGCCATCTGATAATTTCCAATCGGAAATTAAAATATTTCGGTGAAGATGACTTTCGGAAATTTATCACGACGTTAAAAAGTGAAAAAATTAAATTCTGGCTGGCCTTTGACGACCGCAATTTTCATGGCCGCAACGCCCGCAGGTTGCCGCATCTGAAAAATATTTCCAAACACAGTGCGTTATTTGCGCATATTCAGACATTCATGGATTTTAATGATGAAAGTGAACCGCAAGCGCAATTCAACGGCGTAACCATGATTTTGTCTCCTCATTTGATGAAAAGCGGAAGCGGGAACAACCATCTTTATGCCTGGAGCGAACATAATTACGGTATCGGCTACGACAATGATAAATTAGTTATCGCGTCAGTCGAACTGGCCCGTCAGGTTTCACAACAAATCGCTCCTTTGCAATTTGCCGTGATGGTTCCGGGTTTTCTCCATCTGAAAAAATCGGAAGGCCAATTATCAACAGGCGGCATTGAAGACTTTGTTGATTTCACAGACTTGATGATTATATCCTCGTTTGCACCATCATTGAAAAAATCTATGGCACAGGCGAACCCGCACATTCTCACCGCCGCAAAACTCAAAATGGAACTGATTCCATGCATTCTTGCTCATGATGATCATTACCGTGAAATCCCTGACTCCATATGCCGCGGAACTTTTTCATTTTTTGCCGATGACTTGCATAAAACGCTGCCCGCCATGCGAAGTACATCCGGTTTTAGCGGTATCGCAATCATGTACTGGCGCGGTTTAGAAATACTCTTGGAAAAATATAATTAAGCAGGTGATCAAAAATGCGTTGCCCGAAATGTCAGTTTCAAGATGATAAAGTAATCGATTCACGTGCCGTAAAAGATGGCTCCGGAGTCCGCAGACGTCGCGAATGCCTGAACTGCGGTCATCGTTTCTCAACTTATGAAGGGATTATTTATTCTGAGCTGAAAGTAATCAAAAAAGATGGCATCATTGAGGATTTTGATCGCGATAAACTTCGCAAAGGCATTGAAAATGCCTGTTATAAACGCCCGGTACTATCTGAAGATATCGACCGCGCGGTAGATGACATTACAATGATAATCCAGCGTGAGTATGACCGTGAAATTCCGTCATCCGAACTCGGGCGACTGGTCATGGGCGCCTTATTACCCCTTGACAAGGTTGCTTATGTCAGGTTCGCATCGGTTTATCGCGACTTCCAGGCCGTTGACAGTTTTCGTGAAATCATCAAAGAAATCGACTCCGCTGAAAAATTTTGAATATGATAAAGTTAGCCGACAGTACCATTATGATAAACACCCCTTCCGGTGAAACAACCCCCTTTGAACCGGAACAGATTCAGGCTGGAATCGTTCATAGTTTTGATGCCGCAGGAATACACGAAAGCTGGCTTGCCGAAGATATAACGATGGCGGTGGAATTCGCGTTGTCGCAAAATTTCTCCGAAAATAAATTGTTTTCATCTTCCGAAATAAACAGTACCATCATTAAAATACTTGAGGTTAACGGTTTCCCGGACGCCGCGGAACATTACCGCAAATATCATGCATTCACCGAAATCACTCTAAGTCCTGATCCTGCCGCGTTAAGCACATTACTGGAACGACAGCTCGCGCTCCACGATGATACGCTGAAAAAAACTGTCGGTAAAGTATGCGAAGCCGCCCGCCGTCTGGGTATCAACTATGCCCCGCCCTCGCTTTTCGTGGAAATGGCACGTTATTTCAAAAACACGACCGCGCCACTTCCTGAAAAAGATATGCTCGCCGGGAAAACTGCTGCGCCGCTCCGCATGAACAATTCTTCGTTAGGGAAAAACCGTTATCTGGTTCCTGCTGCTGAAATCAATGCGCAACTTTCCCCGGCAACCAAGCAATTCATTGAAACTGGTATTGTCAGTGTCAAAGGAATCAGCGCAATTTCCAATTCGCTGCTGCTGGAGCTGCGATTGGCCAAACTGGCTTCCTACCTGAATTTCAAACCGGTAATCACTGAAATGATGATGCTGACGCGTTTTAATGAAACCGCGACCATCTTGAATGAATGTTTTGATTGCGCGTCAAAATTGATGGCAAAAGCTCAACCGACGCTGGAACTCCATGCGTCTTTAAGTGTTCCCGACATGTCAACTTTCGCCATAAAATATTTGGGTGCAGAGTGGCCTGAAGCCAAAAAAGACTGCCGCTATTTCCTGACTTGCCTGATTAACTCTTTGAACTTTAATATATTTTCAGTTCGTATGAGTTGAGCAAATCAGCTCACTAATTACCAGTCAACAATACAAGATACTGTCACTGCTTTTCATCAGCAGGAGCTGAAACCGTCTGAATATCAGCATCGTTTTCTTCGATCAGCGACCTGGAGTCTGGAGCCGGCAACCCGAGAGCCTTCACTCCGGCATTATCAAATTTACCGACTTCGGCGGCAACGGCAGGATTTTTCAGAAACTCTGCCCGAATAACCCGCATATATGAACGCATTGAGTGCGGCACATTGCTGTCTCGCCCGATTTTGCCGTATGAAGCAAAATCGCTATCCAGCCTGCCCCATGTTGCATCTCCGGCACCGTCATTCCAGACATCGCCAACAGACTGACTGACAATTTTTTCAGGTACTACCTGATGCGCATAAATCAACACCACATCAGCGCCGACAGCTTCTGCTTTCTGCCTGATCTTCTCGCATAGCGCTTCCTTGCTGAACCGGTCATAACGTCCGTAAACAACACATTTACCTATTTCGACATAAGATTCGTCAACATGAACCCTATTCTCGTAGATTTTCACTCCGGTAACCGGGGCAAATTCCTTGCCGCTGTATTTAACGCTGACGCATCCAGTTAAAAAAACCGTTGTAAGCAAGCCCGCCAATAAAACTGAGTATTTCATTGTCTTCTCCGTTATTCGTAAAACCTGAAAAATAAAAGCTACTACGTAACCGCATAAATACAACCTGAATCCGTGATAAATTGAATTGTAATTGTGGTTAAACACTTATTGACAATATAATATCGGAAGCCAGTCATCTCACCTATTGGACTAAAAAGAAAAACTGTAAATAACTCTAAAAAAAACAGACCGCAATTCAGGATATAAACTTTGCGCGCGCATTATGCGCGCGTGAAGTTTAAAAGACAATCCGAAATGACTCATACCGCATTTCTCGTGAATTAGTCTTGCTGTTTGATATGGTTAGTTCTCATGAAAAAGTCTGAAGCAAATTATGCCGAAAATATTGTAAAAATACAGACCCGCGTTATCGTTACAGATATTTGCATAAAACAAGAATTTATATGCCCATGGCGGTACATTTTGAGTGACCGGTGACAGATGAAAGGAACTGATTATGAAGAAAAATTTTATGTCCGCAGGACTACTGCTTTTCATATTTTCCGGTTGCGTCAATAATGTTGGCAAGATTGTTAATGCCGAAAATTTTGATATGGACGCTGATGCTCGTTCTACTCTCACGATGCATGTAAATAATCTTAAAGTTAACATTGGTGTCATGCCGGCCAAAAATATTTATGGACTCAGAACAGTTGCCCTCTTTGTGAACCGTAATGTTCGTTGTGAACCTCATGCAATGTGGCCAGATGGCACACCGGCTTCAGCCCATTCTTTCATTACAGAACAAGAAGCTCTTCAGATAATCAACTTATCATCAAAATATGGATTTTTATCGAATGCAGACAAGTATTTTTCGGAGCGAGCTCATGTAACGGAAATTACTCATCCACCGCCGGTTCATGCGAAAAAATGGATGCTACCGGATAGCAAAACCAATATCATCAACCCGCCATATATTTGGTTGGAATATGTGGTCTTCGACCAGCATTGGTACAGCTATTACCGAACAAAGATTCCCTGGGACGGCAACGCCCGAATCTTTATGGATAATATTGGCAGAATATTATCTGTCAAATCGCGTCAACTGATCAACAAGCTCATTAATACCATGCAAAACGTTGAATAATCTTTATAATCAATCGGAATTCTGCCGCTTTTCAAGCCGACTTTTTTCAAATGTGCGCAATTTCTCGGACGTTATCAAATGTGGCCTTAAACATAAAACTATAAATTTTTAGATATGAGGAAGAAAAGATACATGCAGACAATTGATCATCAGGTAGAATTTTGTGTGATTGGCGGCGGACTAGCCGGCATGTGCGCCGCAATCACGGCAGCCCGTCATGGAGTTAAAACCTTGCTTATGCATGAACGCCCGGTTCTTGGCGGTAATGCATCGAGCGAAATACGCATGTGGATTTGCGGCGCGCATGGCAACCAAGAAACCGGATTGATTGAAGAGTTCCGGCTGGAAAACCTGTATCGCAACAC
>Ga0172377_10003134_pt1 | contig 16974 bp, 14 predicted proteins | sample Pumphouse3metaG_FD_119749 | JGI IMG/M metagenome (GOLD analysis project Ga0172377, IMG submission 119749) | Leachate microbial communities from a municipal landfill in Southern Ontario, Canada - Pumphouse #3 metaG | ecosystem: Engineered > Solid waste > Landfill > Unclassified | place: Canada...
ATGCAGGAAAACATCCCCACCCTATGGGAGCTATACTTCTACAAACCCAAAGCCGACTGGTTTATCACCCATATCAGCTTTAGCCCGCAGCTCGACAAACTGCAATAAACAGGACACCCCATGAATCGCACCTTCGTCATCAGTGCGTTAAGCTTGAGCGCACTCGGCGCCCACGCCCAAGGCGAAACCCACAGCGCCCCCCAGTCGGCCGATGACCCAGTCGAACTCAATCTCAACTTTGACGTTGAAGCGATTCAACAAAACCTGCAATGGCTTAGCCAATACGTCGATACCCTCTCACACAGCGTCGATAACTACTTCGCCGCAGAACAACGCGTTCCCAATGGCAAAGCGCGCATTAAGCTGGAGATTAAAAACCTCTACTCCAAACAAAACAACCTCAGTATGCAGGTCGGTTTTGACTTACGGGTAAACCTGCCGAAAACCGAAGAAAAATTTAACCTCTACGTCGAATCTTTTAGCGCACCGGATGAAAGCGAACGCCAAGGCAGCGCGCAAGCACAAGCCAGCGCCACCCAAGAAAACAGCATTGGTCTAGGCAGCCTCTACCGCCTCAGCGACCAACTCGGCCTAAAAGCCCGCGCCGGTTTACGCTTTAAAGGCGCCGAACCCAACCCCTTCTTTCGCACAGGCCTGCGCTACGACTACGACCTCGGCCCTCAAACCCGGCTCGCCTTCGAACCGGAGTGGATTTGGTATCGAATCGAAGGCGCCGCCCTGCGCGGCCAACTCGATATCGGCCACCAACTCACCCCCCGCCACTACCTTAAAGCCACCTCTTACGCCTTTAAATACAACAAAGACCAAGCTTGGACGCTCTCACAAAGCGTTGAATGGCACTATGACTACAGCGACCCTCTAAAAATCAACACCTCCACCGGACGCCAATGGTCGTATGACCACCACGCACTGATTAGCGACACCTATATCCAAACCGCATGGCGCTACCGCTTGCACGACGACTGGCTGTTTATCAAAGCCACCCCTGGGGTCAGTTGGCCACGCAGTTTTGACTACCGCACCAACCCCTATATCGTCATCGGCCTCGAAGCCTACTCTCACCCTTTCTAACCCGCCAAGCGCGCGCCGAATCTCGTTTTACAACACCGACAGATTCGCATAAGACTTCACCAACCACTTCACCCCCGCGTGTTTAAAATTAACTTGCAGACGTGCGTGCTCGCCGCTACCCTCGGTAGCCAGCAACACCCCCTCACCAAACTTCTGATGAAACACCCGCTGCCCAATCGCCAACCCGGTTTCAGCGAAGCTATCTGCCGTCGGCGCGGCCCACTCACGTGTCGCCTGCACTTGACCATTTAAACGTACCCACTGCAAACACTCACCCGGCAATTCTTTTAAAAAACGCGACGCCGCCGCATAAATTTCACTCCCATGCACACGCCGACGCAACGCATAACTCAACACCAAATGCGTTTCGGCGCGGGTAATGCCAACATAAGCCAAGCGCCGCTCCTCCTCCAAGCGATAAGGATCCTCCAGCGACGCTTGCGAAGGAAACAACCCCTCCTCCAAGCCCACCATAAACACCAACGGAAACTCCAACCCTTTCGCCGAATGCAACGTCATCAACTGCACCGCTGATTCCCACGCATCCGCCTGTGATTCACCGGCCTCCAAACTCGCTTGCGCCAAAAACTGCAACAAAGGCGCATTCGCCGCCGTTTCATCCGAGCCATCCCCCTCCGTCGGCGCTTTATCAAACGCGCTTGCCGCGCTCACCAACTCATCCAAGTTCTCAACGCGCCCCAACCCCTGCTCGCTTTTATCCTTTTCATAGTAGGCCTGCAGACCACTGCGCGCAATCACCGTTGACACCTGCTGCGCTAACGGCTGGGCAACGCACGCCTGCTCCAACGACTCAATCAACGCCACAAAACCGGCCAAAGCGGTTTTTGCACGCGCACTCAAGCCCGAAGCCAGCAACGCCTGCGCCGCATCCCACATCGACAAACCCAAATCCCGCGCCAAATCCCGCACCGACTGAATCGTTTTCTCGCCAATCCCGCGCGTCGGCGTGTTATACACGCGCTCAAACGACGCATCATCAGCGCGATTCACCAACAAACGCAAATACGCCAGCACATCCTTAATCTCCGCACGCTCATAAAAGCGCAAACCACCATAAATACGATAAGGCAATTCCGCCTTAATCAGTGCCTGCTCCAACACCCGCGACTGCGCATTCGAACGATACAAAATCGCCACATCGCTGCGCTGCCCGCCCTGCTCCAGCCATTTTTCGATTTGGCTAACCACATACCCCGCCTCATCATACTCATTAAACGCCTCAAACACCTGAATCAGCGCCCCTTCTTCCCCTGCGCTCCACAACTCCTTACCCATGCGCTCCGAATTAAACGCGATTAAATGATTCGCCGCGCGCAAAATACGATTACTCGAGCGATAATTCTGCTCCAAGCGCACCAGCTTCACATCGGCAAAATCCTGTTCAAAACGGCGGATATTCTCAATTTTTGCGCCACGCCAACCGTAAATTGACTGGTCATCATCACCCACCACAAACAACTTGCCACTGCCCCCGGCCAACACCCGCAGCCAAGCGTACTGCAAGCTATTAGTATCCTGAAACTCATCCACCAAAATATGACGATAACGCCCCTGATAAAACGCTAAAACCTGCGGATTTTTCAGCCACAACTCATGCGCGCGCAACAACAATTCGGCAAAATCGACCAAGCCTGCTTGTTGGCATTGCTGTTCATACGCTTGATAAATCTGCACCATTTTTTTCACATACGGATTGTGTCCAGGATCGATATGATGCGCACGACGCCCCTCTTCTTTTTCGCCATTAATAAACGCCAAAACCTGCTTCACCGGCCACTGAGTTTCATCCAACTCCATCGCCTTCAACAAACGCTTAATCAAACGTTTTTGATCATCAGCATCCAAAATTTGAAACGCCTGCGGCAAACCCGCCGTCTGATAATGTTGGCGCAACAACTTATACGCAATACCGTGAAACGTCCCCATGGTCACGCCCTGCGCCTGCTGACCAATCAACTGCTCCATACGTCCGCGCATCTCGCGCGCCGCCTTATTGGTAAACGTCACCGCCAAAATATTAAACGGCGACAGCCCCACCACTTCCGTCAACCAGGCAATACGATGCACTAACACCCGCGTTTTACCACTACCCGCACCCGCTAAAATCAACGCATGACGCTCCTCAAGCGTAACCGCTTCACGCTGCGCATCATTTAACCCATTTAAAATAAACGAAATATCCATTATTCAACCCATCTCGCGCGCTAACAAACGCGCTATGCTACGCTAAAACCGTAAAAAAAAGCAAAACCCACAAAAAATACGCCAAATTCTTAAAAACAACTTGCAACACAAAATACTCTAGTGTAATAATTACCAGAATGTTTATTTTGCCCAAAAGGCAACTAACTCGGCGCAAGACCAGATTTTAACCAATAAACGAACGCGCCGCTCTTGGTTTCTAAGAACACTTTCTGTACGAATCCCCACACTTTGTTTCCAACGACGGTTATTCGTACCACAATATAAAAATACAAGGAGTTACCTATGAGTGACAAAATCATCGCAACATCCGACGCTAATTTCGAAACCGAAGTGCTCAAATCTGACGTACCGGTTCTTGTCGATTTCTGGGCAGAATGGTGTGGTCCGTGCAAAATGATTGCCCCTATCCTAGAAGAAGTAGCAGGTGATTACGCCGGACGCGTAAAAGTGGTTAAACTCAATATCGACGAAAACCCCTCTACCCCGCCACAATACGGCGTGCGAGGCATTCCAACGCTGATGTTGTTCAAAAATGGAGAAGTCGATGCGACCCAAGTGGGCGCGCTTTCTAAATCACAACTGTGTACCTTCTTAGACAGCAACTTGTAATATCGGCCAAGTAGGGCTAATCAAGCCCTACTGTCTTACGCACACATCACCCGCGCTCATCTAAATTTGTTTTCACTCTTTTGACACAACCTTTTAATTTTTTTCAACCTTTACACATTGATACACTATGAACCTAACTGACCTAAAAAAACTTTCTGCCGCCTCACTGTTAGACCTCGCCACCGAAATGGGGCTGGACAACGTTGCTCGCCAACGCAAACAAGACATTATTTTTGCCATCCTAAAAGGTCACGCACAAAAAGGTGAAGACATCTTTGGCGAAGGCGTGCTTGAAATCCTACCCGACGGCTTTGGCTTTTTACGCTCCGGCGATGGCTCTTATCTTGCTGGCCCCGACGACCTTTACGTTTCGCCCAGCCAAATTCGCCGCTTCGGCTTACGTACCGGCGATACTGTACAAGGCAAAATTCGTCCCCCCAAAGAAGGTGAACGTTATTTTGCCTTACTCAAGGTTGACAAGATCAACTTTGAAGACCCAGATGTTGCACGTAAAAAAATCGCTTTTGAAAACCTCACCCCGCTCCACGCCGAAAGCCGGATGCGTATGGAAATCGGCAACGGCAGCACCGAAGACATTACCCCGCGTATTATTGACTTGGCTTCGCCTATCGGCAAAGGCCAGCGTGGTCTGATTGTCGCGCCCCCCAAGTCGGGTAAAACCGTCATCCTACAAAGCTTGGCGCAATCGATTGCCGAAAACTATCCGGAGTGCTATTTAATAGTACTGCTCATCGACGAACGTCCGGAAGAAGTGACCGAAATGCAACGCACCGTCAAAGGCGAAGTGATTGCCTCCACCTTCGACGAACCGGCAACGCGCCATGTTCAAGTGGCCGAAATGGTCATCGAAAAAGCCAAACGCTTAGTGGAACACAAAACCGATGTTGTCATTCTGCTCGACTCCATCACACGTTTAGCGCGCGCCTACAACACCGTGGTACCGGCATCGGGCAAAATCCTCACCGGCGGTGTAGACGCCAATGCGCTACATCGACCAAAACGCTTTTTTGGTGCCGCGCGTAATATCGAAGAAGGCGGCTCGCTCACCATTATCGCCACCGCGCTGGTAGACACCGGCTCAAAAATGGACGAAGTGATTTTCGAAGAATTCAAAGGCACCGGCAACATGGAACTGCATTTATCGCGCAATATCGCCGAAAAACGCACCTTCCCGGCGATTAACCTCAACAAATCCGGCACGCGTAAAGAAGAGCTGCTCACCACAGCCGAAGAACTGCAAAATATTTGGATTCTACGTCGTTTCTTACACACGATGAACGAAATCGAAGCGATTGAAACGCTGATTGACCAAATGAAAGTCAGTAAAACCAATACCGCGCTGTTTGAATCGATGAAACGCTAAACCTCGCTAGCCTGCGATTTTTACTGTCTTATCAAAAACATGACTTGATTTAGGCGAAATCTCTGATACAATTTCGCCTTTGATTTTTTAACCCTATAAATTGGACCGTCACTATGAAAGCAGACATTCATCCAGCCTACAACGAAGTCGTCTTCCAAGACATCTCTACCGGAGAGACCTTTTTGACTCGTTCTACGATTAAAACTTCTGGCGACACGATCAAATTAGACGGTAATGAATACCCTTTAATTCGTGTTGAAGTTTCAAGTGCTTCACACCCTTTCTACACCGGCAAGCAAACCTTGGTGGATACGGAAGGTCGCGTTGAGAAATTCCGTCAAAAATACGGTTCGCTACGCAAGTAATCCTCGATGGATTGCCCGCCACTCTAAAAAGCCGCACATTGTTGTGGCTTTTTTGTTTTTAAAAGGACGCTCGCCATGCTCGAACGCAGCCACACGCTCAACCAACTCCCGCTCCCGATTAAAGCGCTCTTTACCGGCTACCTGCTAGTCATCGGCTTAGGCCTGATCATGGCCGGAGCGCAAATATTACTAACCCACGGCCTAGCCGACGGCAAACCCGGCCTATCGGTAGACGACATAGTGTACAGCTACTACGGCGATCGCAGCGGCTCTAAGCTCGAAATGAAACTCAACGGCTCCATGCAAGATAAAGCCCCGCACGAAGCCAACCTCACCCTCATCAAATGGGCACGCGAAGGGGCGCAAGAAAGCGAATGGCAACCGCGCATCAAACCGATTGTCGATCAATACTGCGCCAGCTGTCATGCTCATATTCCAGGCCTGCCAAATCTATCCTCGCTCAGCGAAATGCAAGCGGTCGCCAAAATCGACACCGGCGCGGCCTGGTCCACCCTTGCACGCGTATCGCACATACACCTATTCGGCATTGCCTTTATCTTCTTTTTTGTCGGCCTGATATTTAGCTACGCCCAAGGGTTCCACCCGGTGCTCAAAGCGTTGCTCATTTTCACGCCGTTTGCGTTTTTAATTCTCGACATAGCCGCTTGGTGGCTCACCAAAATGCACCCCGGCTTTGCCTGGTTAGTGATACTTGGCGGCATCGGCTATACGCTCGCCTCCAGCATTATGATTTTTACATCCTTATACCAAATGTGGCTTTTACGCCGCCGTGATTGAGAAGGGGAAACGCTTGTTTTACAATAACGGCATGAAAACGAACGCCATAAAATTATGCAACTCGGCGCTGCTGGCGACCCTATTATTGTGGCAACCTTGGGTTGCGGCGCAAACCAACGGCGCTTGCCAAGCAAAAAAAATCGACACTTGGACGCAAACAAAAATCGCCCAGTCCGGCAACACCCTGCTGGTCGAAGGTCGCCAACTGATGTTAGCTGGCGTATACGCCCCGGAAATGGGCGACCCAAGCAAACGCAGCGATCCGCCGCGACCGCTATCACGTGACGCCCAAACCTTTCTCAACCGCCTGCTAGCCAATAACCAAATGCGCATCGGCATTGAATATGACGAAAAAAAACTCGATGATTTTGGCAGGCCTGTTGCCCACGTCTTTCTCGAAGACGGCCGCAATATCAGCGAACTTATCTTAGAAGCCGGCATGGGCATCACCCAAACCAGCCCGCCCAACCTCGCTTATCAGGCCTGCTATTATCACGCCGAGAAACGCGCGCGCGAAGCACAACGCGGGCTTTGGCGTTTACCTACGGCCTTCCCGGACTTAAAATACCCGATTGCGCCAAGCAGTCTTATTTCCGATGCCGACACCGGCTATCGCATATATCGCGGCGAAGTGCGCAAAGTCAGCCGCAGTCGCAATAACTACATTATCAACCTCGACACCACCGGCATTCGTATCCAACGCGACCACTGGCCAAACTTCGATTACAGCAAACTCGAAGCCCTTAAAGGCCAAACCATTGAAGTACGCGGTTACGGCTTCACCTACCAAGGCGCGATGTATGTCGTGATCCAACACCCCAACGTCATCGACAAACTCAACCCCTACACCCAACCCTAAGCGCACAAGATGACAGCTTCGCGCTTTGTCGGTAGAATAACGTTTTTTTGATTTTGAAAAAGGTTCCTTCATGTCTGCATTACAAAACGACCGTTTTTTACGCGCGCTTATGCGCCAACCTGTTGATCGCACCCCGGTATGGATGATGCGCCAAGCCGGACGCTATCTGCCAGAATACCGCGCAACGCGTACAAAAGCCGGTTCGTTTATGGACTTATGCCGTCATGCCGAATTGGCTTGTGAGGTCACCTTACAACCGCTGGAACGCTTCCCGCTGGATGCCGCCATTTTATTCTCCGACATTTTGACCATTCCGGATGCCATGGGCTTAGGTTTGCGTTTTGAAACCGGTGAAGGCCCGGTATTCGACAAACCGATTCGTAGCATGGCGGACGCAAAAAAACTGTACGTCCCCGATATGGCTTCCGAGTTAGGCTATGTGATGAATGCCGTCAGCACGATTCGTAAGGCCTTGAACGGTCGCGTTCCTTTAATCGGTTTCTCCGGCAGTCCTTGGACCTTAGCGACCTACATGGTGGAAGGCGGCTCCAGCAAAACCTTCTCCAAAGTCAAAGCCATGATGTATGACGAACCGGCCACACTGCACCACATCTTAGACGTATTGGCCGACTCGGTTATCGCCTATCTGAATGCCCAAATCGAATCCGGCGCGCAAGCGGTGCAAGTGTTTGATACCTGGGGCGGCGTACTCACACCACGCGACTATAAAGAATTCTCATTAAACTACATGGCGAAAATTGTGGACGGACTTAAGCGCGAACATAACGGCGTTAAAATTCCGGTGATTCTGTTTACCAAAGGCGGCGGTCAATGGCTCGAAGCCATGGCAGATACCGGAGCCGATGCCCTTGGCCTAGACTGGACAACCGACATTGATGATGCGCGTCGCCGCGTCGGTGATCGCGTTGCACTGCAAGGCAATATGGACCCCAGTATGCTGTACGCCTCACCAGCGCGCATTCGTGAAGAAGTCGGCTATATTCTACAAAAATTCGGCAAAGGTTCCGGTCATGTCTTTAACCTCGGTCATGGCATTCATCCGGAAGTCAAACCGGAGCACGCTGAAGCGTTTATTAAAGCGGTTGTTGAACTCAGCCCGCAATATCACGCTTAACACTCAACTCAAGCGCAATCAGTAAATTAGCAGGCCTGCTAATTTACTGATTGCTAAAAACAACAAAGCCCCATATCGGGGCTTTATTGTTTTGGGCGCACACGTTTGTTCAGCGTTGACGCGCTTTAAAGATGAACACTTTGCGAAAACTGCATCGCCTGCAAATAAAAGCTCGACAGTTCCGTTGGCGTACAGGCTTTAGGCAATTCAAAATCCGTTTGCCCCAACTCCATCCCTTTCACCGCTTTTAACGTCAGCCCCAAATGGTTATCCCCTTGCAATAACGCGCGCAAAATTTTGTCATCAAAACTGAGTTTTTCTAACAAGCTGGGTAAATCCATATCCATCACCGCATCGAGCGTAGAAAACAAGCCGACGGTGAAATACATCTCTTTCGACGCATCACTTTGTTTAGCGCCGACCAACTCACAAAACTTAGCGCGCACCAACGAGGTATGGAACAACTCGTCGGGCTTATCGTCCAAGCCCGACAACACCAACATACTGGCCCAGCTTTTTAAACGCTCTAAACCAAAGCGCATTACCGCATCATGCACCGAAGTAATCGGATGACGTCCGCCGCCGTTTTCCGCCAAAAAACGCAACAGCTTTTGACTCAGTGACACATCGCGCGCAATAATCTGACTTAAACTGTGCATATCCACATTCGGGTCATACACTTTCGACAATAACTCCAGCACGCTCGACTTATTCGTCGGCAAACGCTTACCCTTAATAATAATCGGCTTAGCAAAGAAATAGCCCTGAAAATAATCAAAACCAATTTTCTTGCAAAACTCAAACTGCTCGCGGGTTTCCACCTTCTCCGCCAACAAACGCACACCCTTATCTTTTAGGCGCTGAACGTGCGCCATTAACTGCTTGGGTCCGACTTGTAAAATATCCACCTTCACAATGTCCGCCAACGCCTCCAGCGGCTCTAGTTTAGGATTAAACACATAATCATCTAGCGCTATCGCATAGCCGTTATCGCGCAGCTTAGCAATCGCGCCCAATAAATTAGCCGACACACTGACATCCTCTAAAATCTCAATCACCACCTGATTTTTAGGGAAAAACGGCTGATATTCGCGCAACAACAAGCCTTCGGTGAAATTAATAAACACCTTCTTATCGCCGGCGACATCCTTAATGCCAATATCGCCGAACGCGTGCAACATAACCTGCGCCGAAGCGCTATCACCGCCGACAATCACCGCATGATTATCTTCACGATTGGTGCGAAACAATAACTCATAGGCAAACAAATCCAAGTTCGCATTAAAAATGGGCTGGCGCCCGAGGAAGACATCTATCAGCTGAGACATAACACCATCACTATTAACAGGTACAGAAAAAAGATTATAACAAAAGGCCGCGCCACACTCGCACTTGCACAATTATTGCATAAACAAAACCAACGCCCTGCGCGCCGGGTCTATTGGTAGTGGATTGTAACGGACTGATAAATCAAACACAGTGTTAACGAATCTCTCACTGGCATTATTATTCAGCTAAAACGATTGATAGCAAAAAGCCTCTTCAAAAATCAATCGTCAACAAACCATAAACACGCGCTAATTCACGTCCCCAGACTTAACGACCGTCTGCGAACCCTGCGTCGTATTACGCGGCGAAATTAAAGTCAACGCCTGCAAATGCGCCAAAAGAATACGCCGTATTTCGCCAATCGCTTGCGGCGTTTCCTGAATACTATGGCCGCCGGCAATCAGCTTCTCCGACACCGCGCCCGACAAATGCGCGCTGCTGTATGGCACAACGCCATCGCCGGTTTCCTCCAAGTACCCAGACGAATTATCCACACCCATAATGGTGTGGTACGTCACCCTTGGCGAAATCGGCAAAGCCACCGTCATACGCAAAAACGGATTATCCTCGCTTAAATTGTCGATACTATTTAACGAGCGCTTAATCGGCATCGCCACTTCACCATCTGGATTCGCCAGCAAACTCATCAACTCGGTAGTACGACTAATCAATACCCCCGGCAACTTTACCAGGCCTGCTAACCAACGCGCAAACTGGCCTGCGGCAATCGGCGTGCCCCGATGCGGCGCCGAAATAAAAATCGCGCGGCTCACCTGATCCGTCGGCTCAAACACCACCAAATCCTCAAAATGCTGCTCAGCGCGAACTAAACGCTCGCCGCTCAAATGATAATGCGCCACCAATCGCTGCCATTGCGACGGCGGCGAAGTCGATACTAACAAACGCGACAACACCCCGCCCATACTATGGCCAATCAACACCATATCCTGCGAAGCCGGATAAATCCCCTGAGGATCAAAATACTGCAACGCATCTTCAAGCGCCTGCTGAATCGCCAAGCGATTAAACATCAACGGCACATTCGTTGGATAATACACCTGCCAAATTTGATAATGCGCGCGCAGCACATCATCGCCCAGCAAATCATTCGCCACATTCACCCAGGCTTGCGGGCTACTCGCCAGCCCATGCAACATCACAATAATTTTGCGATTCGGATCATAAGGTTGCATTAAAAAAATATGCGGCTCTTGTAAACCATCATCCCACCCCAGCAACGTCAAAAACGGCTGCGAAGCAAAATTCGAACGCGCCAACCACAGCCCATAAGGCGAAGTAAAGTCCGCCTCCAGCGGGATACGCTCCCCCATCAGCTCCACTTGCGTCGCCTGATAAGGATCAAAGCCATGAATAAACGCTTGACGTGTTTGCAACAAACTTGCCCTATCCGCCCCATCAAATACCAATAAGCTGGTCAACGGCGAAAACGGCGTTTCACTCCAAGGGCGCGGATCGGCCGACGTGGGCGGCAATGCTCGCGTAATCGCCACCAACCCCGCGCCAAGGCCCTGCTGTTTATATTGATTACGTAACCCAGAAAAGGTCAAAGACGAAGCCGCTTGTACGTCATCAGGAATGCGCCGACCGGCCGCCAAGCGCACCTCATTTAAGCGCCCGCTAATCACCCAATCGTCGATATTAAAAAAGAACTCGCCCGCCTCGCTCACCCGCGCTTCAGCGCGATAATGGTTAAACAAACGCGTTGTCACCTGCTGCGTCGCGTAATTATAATAATCACGCACCTGAATTTGACGATCTTCAAACGTGCGCTGAGCCGGTTGGCGCGGTGTGGCAAACAAATAAACGAACGCATATCGCGCCGATTCAAGATAAGCACGCATCTGCGCATCCTGAGTCGTTGGCGCCAACTCCGCATCCGCTTCCAACATCAGCGCGCGCTGTAACCACAACTCGGCCAACGCCGCCAACGACTGTTCGCCATTCGACAACCCCGCCTGCGTCAGCGCCTCGATACAAGGTTGATTATCGTAACGGCAATGCGCGGGCGTTTCACCCACCCCCTGTAACGTATTTGCCGTCATCGCGCTGAGTTTACCGCTGGTGAGAATATCGCCTCGTTTTAAGCTGATATACTCCCGACTATCCAAACTCGACACCGTGACGCTGGCGCAACCGGATAGCAACAGCAAGCTCAGCCAAAGCCAAGCTTGCCAACCTAGGATTAACCTCCGCGTCATGCTCGTTATCTCTACGTGAGGTTAAAGCGGCTTAAACTCGTCAGGCAGGTCAATCTCTTCGTCACCAAACAAGAACTTTTGCATTTCTTCCTGTAAAAACGAACGCGCTTTTGGGTCTAAACTGGATAAACGGTATTCGTTAATCAAAATCGTTTGCTGGCCTAACCACTGTTTCCACGCCTCTTTCGACACGTTTTCAAACACTTTTTTGCCCAACTCACCCGGAAACGGCGGAAAATCCAACCCTTCCATTTGCTCTTTAATTTTGCTGCACATAACAGTTCTTGCCATTTTATTCTCCTTAGCCAAACGGCTGTTCCTCTAATGTTTTTTGTAATAATGTTTTTATCGGCGCGGGCAAGCCTAACGCCAGCGCCGTCGATATATCAAACCACTGTTCAAGCGGATTCGATTCAGCACATTTCAAACCCTCACGCGCCACAAGCGGATAAATCATTAAATGATAATGACTAAACGTATGTTTAATAGACGGCCATTCTAACAAACTATTCAAATCCACCCCACTCAGTAACAGCTCATTCTTCGAATCAAATTGCGGCAAACTATACAAACCGCCCCAAATGCCTTTATCCGCTCGGCGTTGTAACGCAATTTGGCCTTGCGCGTTAAACCTCAGCAACATCCAAGTTTCACGCGTTGGAAGGGATTTTTTCGGCTTCGAGGCCGGAAAATCTTTTACCCGATCCAACAACCAGGCCTGGCAGTCGCTTTTTAACGGACATTGTTCGCAACCAGGCCTGGTTCTTGAACATAAACTCGCCCCCAAATCCATTATCGCTTGAGTATAGTCAGCCAACCGATTATCCGGCACATCCGTTAATAAGCTTTCCGCCCTTTGCCATAATTGCGTTTCGATTTTTTTCTCGCCCGGCCAACCCGCAATGGCAAAATACCGACTCAACACCCGTTTCACATTACCGTCCAAAATCGCATAACGCTGCTGATACGCCTGCGCCAAAATCGCCCCGGCGGTTGATCGACCAATCCCCGGCAACGCCATAATTTGCTCAAAGTTGGTTGGAAACTCGCCCGCGTACTCAGTCTGAATAATCTGCGCGGCTTTATGCAAATTACGCCCGCGCGCGTAATAACCCAACCCCGCCCAATGCGCCAGCACCTCATCGGTTGTGGCCTTCGCCAACGCGCTAATATCGGGGAAAGATGCCATAAACCGCTGATAATACGGCATCACCGTTTGCACCTGGGTTTGTTGTAACATGATTTCCGACACCCACACATGATACGCCGTGCGCGGCTGATGCCACGGCAAATCATGGCGACCAAACTCATCAAACCACCCTAACAACCGCTGTGCAAAACTCACCCTGCCCTCCAAGGACAACTTATATCAAGTGCGTTATACTAGCAGACTTTTCAAAACCCGCCAGAGAACCGTAACATGACCGAACACGTTGCTGAAAATCAACAAGACTCAGTGAATGCCAACCAAGCGACTCAGCCAGAACAAACCGAACAACCATACCCAGAGGGCACGACGGGCCTGGTGCGCCGCATAAAAAGCTTTGTGTTGCGCCAAGGGCGTATGTCCAAAGGCCAACAAGCCGCGCTCGAACGTTTATGGCCGCAATATGGCTTAGAAGCAGACGGTGGTTTGCTTGATTTAACGCAGGTGTTTGGCCGCGATGCGCCAACCTATGTTGAAATCGGTTTTGGTATGGGCACGAGTTTGGCGCAAATGGCGGCGGATAATCCGGACCGTAACTATATCGGCATCGAAGTGCATCGCCCCGGTGTCGGCGCGTTGTGCAAACTGATTGAAGAACAGGGTTTAAGCAATATTCGGATTTTTAACCACGACGCGATTGAAGTATTAGAAAAGCGTATTCCGTTAAATAGTCTGGCGGGCGTATATCTATTTTTCCCTGATCCTTGGCACAAAGCACGCCATAAAAAACGCCGCATCGTGCAGGCGGAATTTGCCGCCAAACTGGCGCAACATCTAAAAACCGGTGGCGAATTTCACATGGCAACCGACTGGGAAGACTACGCCCTGCACATGATGGAAGTCATGAGCGCCGCACCCGACTACACCAACGCCGCCGGAGAAGGCCAATTCACGCCCCGCCCCGACTACCGCCCGCTCACCAAATTCGAACAACGCGGCCATCGGCTAGGGCATGGCGTTTGGGATTTGATATTTGTTAAACGTTAGTGTGTTCACTATAGCAAACTAAAGCACTATCAAGCTAAAGCCTCATTACTTAAAACCGCGACATTATAGTTAGGGACTGTTGACAATTTACTGTAACGGATTGATAGATCACATATTAGGTAAATCGCTGAATGGGTTTATTGCTCAGTCAAAACGATTGACACAAACAAATAAGATATTCAATGACTTAACCCTTAAAAACCTCGTGTCTTCGTGTCTCGCTGGTTCAAAAATGAATTGTCACCACACCCTAGACTGACTATCTTGGTTCGGACTTATTGGTTGAATTCAAGGTTAATGAAATCGAAACGCGGGTGTTTTGGTTCTATTATGAACCCTTACCCTCACTTAGAGCCGGGAGCGAGGAATTTAGCAGGCCTGCTAAACCCAACGAGCTCAACGCGCCCTCGCCACGAAACAACAAACTAAACGCATCCGCGCTCATCGGCTTGTGCCAATAATAGCCCTGATACTCCTCACAACCGAGTTTCGACAGATAATCCAACTGCTCGACCTTCTCCACGCCCTCGGCGACCACATTCAACTGCATCGCTTTCGCCATATGAATAATCGCCTGCACAATCTGCTTATCGTCCTGATCATCGGGTAAATCCTGCACAAACGAACGATCCACCTTAATCTCCGAAATCGGCAAGCGTTTTAAATAGCTTAACGAGGCAAAGCCGGTACCAAAATCATCAATCGACAAACTCACGCCCAACGCCTGCAGCTCGCGCATTTTACCGATAGTAATATCACAATCCTCCACCAGCAGATTCTCCGTCAGCTCCAGCTTTAAACAACTGGGCGGAATCAAATGCTGGCGCAAACGCGCGTTAATCCGCGCCACAAAATCCTGCTGATGAAACTGATTCGCGCTGATATTCACCGCCATCACCAAATGGCGCATCGTCGGATGACTCTGCCAGCGTGCCAACTCCAAGCAAGCCTGATCCAGCACCCAATCGCCAATCGGATGAATAAACCCGGTTTGCTCCGCCAGCGGAATAAACGCCGTTGGCGAAATAAAGCCCTGCTGCGGGTGAAACCAGCGCAACAGCGCCTCCGCGCCATGAATCACCCCCAGCGCATTCTGTTTTGGCTGGAAATGCAACACCAACTGCTGCTCGCGCAACGCATCCTGCAACCAATAGCCCATCTGCGCGCGCTCATCCAAGCGCGACTGCATCGCTGGATCAAAAAACACCACCTGATTCAAGCCCAGCTTTTTCGCCTGATACATCGCGATTTCAGCCTGCTTAAACGCGCTATCCGCATCCATTTGCGACGGCTCAAACAAACACACCCCCGCGCTCATCGCCACCTGATGCTGCCAACTCTGCTCACGACTCATCAAACGCTGACTCAACACAAACGGCTGATGCAACTGCGTCATCAACGTTTCAATCTGCGCCAACAACGTATGCTGCGCCTCAATATAATGTGCGCCATCGCACCGCGCCAACACCGCAAACTCATCGCCCCCAATACGCGCCAACTCCGCTTGCGGCATACACTGAGGCAACAACCCGCTTACGCGCCTTGCAAACAAGCGCAACAACTGATCGCCCATCTCATGGCCGCGACTATCATTGAGCGTTTTAAACTGATGAATATCCAACAACACCAACGCATAACAGCCGCCGTTATGGCGCGCGCTCAACAACCGCTGCAACCGCTCGCCCATCCAACGCCGATTAGGCAACTCCGTCAACGCATCATGAAACGCCAACTGATGAATTTTAATTTGCTGCTCCTGATGGCTCGTAATATCCAGCGCCACCCCAAACAACCCATCATACTGCCCATCCGCATTCACCAGCTTGCGCTTAATGATCTCCAGCGTGTGATACTGACCATCAACAAATTTCACCAACTCGGTTGAATAATGCGGCACATCCTGCAACCGCGCCTGCCGATCCGAAATCAAGCTATTCATTGCAATTTCAGGCGGCAACACCGACTTATAATGCACCGCCTGCAAAAACCGAGCGCTATCAATCCCCATCGACTGGCACATCCACTGATTAATAAACACCATCCGACCCTCGCGATCAATCAACCACACACCAATCGGCAACGCATCAAGCAACGCGCCAAACGTCTGAATATCCTGGCTCGAAAGCGAAACATTAGTAAGAAACGGCGGCAACTGAGAAGGCATAAAAAAATCCAAATGGGCAAAAAATAAGAACAACCTTATGATATTACTCGCCAACGCCTAAGCTTTCAAGCACAACCGCACGTGATTTTAAGGAGGGATAAAGCCCAAACAAACCAACCTAGGCTAACCACGAAAGATACGATGATTGCCAACCTCGCAAACAACTGAGTGAAACGCTGGCAAAGTAAAACGCAAGAAGGTTTCAGCTTACCAAGTTCAACTTGGTAACCAGTGGCAAATTTATGTTTTCTCGTTCCCACGCTCCTGCGTAGAACGAAGGCAAACGCCAGATTCACCCTCGTTACCAAGTTAAACTTGGTAACGAGATTAATTTATCGGGTAGCTTGGATAATTATGGGTGTCCTTATAACAGATTAATTTTTCTCGTTCCCACGCTCCTGCGTGGGAATGCAGACGGGGGCTAAAGTTAAAACCGGACTAACGTAAACCGTTGCACATCTGAGCCGTGGGTAAGATTGTTAATGGATTGTGTTATCCCCCCGCCCAGCGGGAGGGGGCTAGGGGAAGGGAGAATAACCCGTGTTAGGTTTGACACCCTCTCCCAACCCTCTCCCGCTGGGAGAGGGCTTTAAAATAACC
>Ga0172377_10003135_pt1 | contig 16970 bp, 23 predicted proteins | sample Pumphouse3metaG_FD_119749 | JGI IMG/M metagenome (GOLD analysis project Ga0172377, IMG submission 119749) | Leachate microbial communities from a municipal landfill in Southern Ontario, Canada - Pumphouse #3 metaG | ecosystem: Engineered > Solid waste > Landfill > Unclassified | place: Canada...
CTACGTTTGCAATGTCTGGCATTTCGCCGTTCTCGTCCACTAGTTTAAGAGAATCGCCAACCTGTTTGACGCTAAATAGCTTCTTGACGTCCGTCTTGTTAAATTTCTCGGTTGTCTTGACAAGTTCCGGTTCATTCTCTTTCAGATAGTCGATTGTTGCTTGTTCGTCCCATGTAATCGCCGGTTGTTGTTTACGCGAAGTAACTTTTCCGTGCGGCGTTGATAGCTTGGCTTTTGGGTTCTCCGCTTTAAGCTCACCGTAGTATTGGGTCAACAAGAACTTGAAGTAGTCAACGCTTGCCAAGTCGCTTTCTGTTTCTGCTTTAAGCCAATCATTAATACGCTTGATTTCACTTTCTGCGTATGCTTTCTTTTCTTTGATACTAGCTTCTAGCTCGTTGATTTTCTTGAAAGCCCAGTCGGCTGATTTGAGGTCTGTAACTTTGAAGTCTGCCATTATTTATCCTCCTCGAAGCCAAACATGTTTTTAAGCCCGCCCTCTTCTGTGATCCATGATTTAAGCCCGAATCCTAAAACTAAACCGATAATAACGCTCACTGAATCTAAGATTAACATTTGTCTAACCGTCCTTTAATTAAGTTTAAAATACTGCAACTGTACTAAAAATTTTTAATCGCGTTGAAAACTGTGTCGACTGGTTCGCCTAATATTTTGGCTAACTTAACCATTTGTTCGGCGTTCATTTTCTTGGCTGGATCTTGTCGAAGCTTCCAAAAGCCTGATACGCTTAGCCCCATTTCGTTAGCAACGTAGCTTACTTTGTAGCCTGAATTTTCAATCAATTTAGAAAGCTTGTCTTTTGCCACTCGTTTTCACCTCCCTTGCTGATGACTTAATATTATCACAATTTGCCAATTTGTCAAACAAAACTTTGCTAATTTGTAAAAGTTTTTATTTACAAGCGTCAAACAACCATATATAGTTAAGGATATTTAGTTATTTAATACTAAAAAGGTTGGTGGATATGGCAAGGCAGATTAAACTAGGCTTGATGATTGATTATTATAGGAAACGTGATAAATTGACGCTTACCGAACAGGGTCATAAGTTGGATAAGTCGCCTAGCACAATAAGTCGCTGGATAGCTGTATCGCTAAAAAACATTGATATGCTAATCGCCGAAGACGTCGTGCTAAATGAAATAGAAAAGCTACGCCTTGACCCGTCGTTAATCATCGACGAAGTTGGCACACATGACACTGAATATATGGACGCCATAGAACACAATATAAGCGCCATATACGTCCAATTGGATAATTTGATAGATTTATACTTGGACGGTTCTTTATCGCGTTATAAGATCGATACGCGTCAAAGAGAGCTAACAGAACAACGGGCGATTTAATCTATAACATATTGGCTAATTACCATGCCATTTCAATGCAAATTACTAAATATTCTAGTTAATTGGTAAAATATGGTTGACGTATATTTGGTTTAGCGTTATACTAGGTTTACAAGTTAAGGGAAAGGCGGTGGCAAGCACGGGAAACGTAGCGGACACTAAGGTTATTAAACGACTACTTATGTCGGACGTGACCGGTTGGCGGATCGAAAAGGCAACCGGAATCAGTCGGACTACTATATCTAACTTGCGATTAGGCAAACAGCAGCTAGAACGGATTGAATTGCAAAGCGCAATTAAACTAACAGAATATCAAAAGGGGATCGAATAAAATGGATAAAGTATACACAATCATGTTTAACGAATTGAAAGAAAGTCGTGACGGCGGTGTCGAAATGGTAAACGACGACGGCTACAACGTATCAGACTTTGAACAAGCTATTAAACTGTTTATCGCTAACAGCGAATGGGATATGCCTTTCTACGAAGTTTGCTTGTACGAAAATGACCGAATCCTTGCTTACGTTACGTTTAAAGACGGCGAAATGGAAACAACATTGGCGGACGTAGCCCCACATAAACAAAAAACAGCGGTTGAACAAGCGTTACAAACAATTGCAGACAAGTTTGCCGAATCAGATAAATAGCAAACAAAAAAGCCTATCCATAATTGGACGGGCTTTTTTTGATCCTATTTAAACTCACCGTAAGGCTTCCCACTTGGCCATTCACGCACTGGCAAGAAAACGTGCTGATTGCCATACATATGGTGTACCCAAGTAAAATTACCAACTTTTGCCCACGAATCATAAGGCCAAGTGCCGTAGGCTGGTAAGTACCCGCCTTGTTGTGCGCTAGTGCTTGGCGCGCCGACACGGTTCATAATTTTGGTGTCGCCGTTTACAAACGTGCCGTTTTCGGGCGTGAATCCTGATGGAATATTGGTTGGGGTTGGGGTTGGCTTTGGTTTTGGCGTAGCGCTGTTTGATCCACCGCCATTGGCTAAGCGGACCACTTCGTCAACGTCTAAGCCGCCGGGGCAAGCTGTTGCCGTTACTTCTTTGTGTGCTAGTACGTGTTGTCTGTCGCATGGAATCCCATAATAGTTACAAATATCCCGCACTAGTTTAGCACAATTAGCTACGGTCCGTGGGTCAACCGACCAACTAGGTGCCCCACTTGAATTGACGTTTTCAATGCCAATTGAACGTTGGTTAGGATTGCTCATCTTAGGCACGTCGTTGCCCCCTGTGCCACCGCAGTGATAAGCTGCGTAGGTCTCTTCAACGCACCCGATAATCTCGTTAGGCGTTACTTCATAGTGCGCGGACGTGTATGCCCCACTGCCAACGTACCACGTACTCATAGCAACGTCTTTGTTGGTCGTTGCGTTGTGATGGATAACAATGCGATCAATGCCTACACCATTTCGGCTACCGCCGTACATGTTGTTCTTGTTCTCACTGGTGATTAAGTTGCTGAATCGTCTTGCCATTATTTATCGTCCTTTCTTGGTTTGGTATAGTCCAATGCTGTTAAGCTGTCTGTTGCCCCGTGTGTTGTTGGATCGTTTACCGCGTTCCATAAGCTGCTTAGGATAAGGAACACAACGTACGGGTTGCTAAACGCCTTGCCTAGCGTGCTGAATAGGACGTCCCAGCTGGTCATGTCCTTGCCCTCTAAGCCAAAGTAGGCTAGCACCGGTAAGATAACAGCTAGTAGTAGCTGCCAAATGAATACGGGGTTCTTAAATCGTACTTGCCAGTTAATCTTCATCTTGTTGCCCTCCGTGGTGGTAGTATTTTAAATGCTCTTTGTAGTGGTCAATGTGCGACGCTAGCCCCAGCTCTTGTTTGATAAGCCGGTCGTCAATCGCGTTTAAGTCGTGGTGTAACTGTACGCGATCTTGCTCGCTCTTTTCTAATTGGGACGTTAGCCCGTCGATCGACTTGGTTAGGTTGTCAATAACTAGCTTCTTGAATAGGGTTAAGAAGCCACTTATTAGCGTGCCAATTGCTAACCAGTCGTTAAGTGTTATGCCAAATAATCTCATACCGCTACCTACTCCAGCTTACTAGCCAAGATTTGCCCCTTTTCTACTTCTGTAATCTTACCAGCTGCCACGAAGTCGTCTAGGTCGCTAGGCGTGTAGATGTCCATTACATAATACTTTTTAACCAGCTCGTAAAAATCAACCATTATTGACGCCCCCTAACTGCGCATGCAGCGCCGCTACTTCTTTTAGCAAGAACGCGTTAATCTCGTCTTGTTGGTCTGCTGGTGACGGCGGTAACGGTTCAACATAGTCGTTATTCAAGATAATAAGGTCACCGTCTAGTCTATACATTTTTGGTTTGAAGTCGCTTTTAAATTTTTCTGGTAAATAGCCAGCGAAAGCAACACCCCCGTCGATTGATCCGACGTCCGCGTATGCAATGATGGCGCCTGTTTCGTCAGTTTTAATAATCATCATCTAACCCCCTTAACACCGACAACGTTAATTAAATTAGCGTCTGGCACAATCGATCCAGCAAATTGTAATAGCCCAGTGGCGACTGTGATTGTCAGCTTTCTATCGCCGTCGCTAGCTAGCACCGTTTCATACTGTGCTACCCATGTGCCATTATCGCTGTTTGGTAAATTTGTATCGCGCAGCGTTAATTGACTAGCCAAATATAACGTGCGCTCTTGCGCGTTGCTTTGCGCAGTAAATGCAATAATTATTTTAGTGTAGTTAGTCAACGAATCTGCTAGGTTAATGACCGACCCAACCGCCGATACATTGCCGCTCCATAGCGGTGTTTCTTTCCGGACAACTTGCCAAAGCTTAGGTGTGTTACCCCCGTTATTGGTGTGCGTGTTTCTGTAAAACAGTTCGCCCGTTCCGCTAATCAAAAAATAAATCTGTTTACGCGTATTGCCACCCGCGGTTTCAAGTTTGACGTCGATTTCACAAAGTGCTGCGCTAGGTTGACCCTCTTGCGCCGGATAAGGTGTGTTCGTCAAAAATTGGAACGTGCTAACGTAATTGCCTTGTGGCAACGCTAGGACGTCCACTATTGTGTCGCCGATCCACTCACGAAGCCCGCCGGCGTGGGTTAAATCGAGCTTATCTTTAGCAGTCATCAGCCCCTCGTGTTTCTCGGTCGCCGGCTGCAATTTTTCGTTGCGGATAATGCTAATCTGTCTATCATGACGCGCTAAATGTTGATCCGTTGTTTCTTTTGGCATTATTCGCCACCTCCATAGTTAAACGTGTAGTCAGTAGCACGTCCCCAGCCTAACAATTTAACTTGTTTAGCCGCGGGGTCAATGCTGATAACGGTAATGGTGCCCTCTTTATCCGTACCAACGTCTTCCGCTTTTAAACACACATCATTAGCTAACATTTGCATGTCAAAACCATTTAGGGCGACGTGTTGCTGTTTGTGTTTATGTCCATTAAACCAGCCAATGAACGTCCGCGCGCCCTGTGCTGTGAAGTCAGCTGTAACGGTCGATTCCCAACCAGTTCCGGCTGTGTTTGACGCGCTAACCTGTGTAAAGTAGCTTCCGTTGATAAACGCGTTAATTAGCCCGGCTACAATGTCATTATTAACATACGTCGCACTGGCGTCGTTATCATTCCAGCCGTTACCGTCAAGCGGTGTGTGTGTGATAATTAGCGTGTGATAACCGTCCGGGACGTTCTGTAAAGCGGTGTTTGCTAGCCAGTTTAATTGTTGTTGACGATAACCGTGCCACAACCAACGTGGGTATTTAATAACGCCAGCTTCGTCCACCTCGTCTTCTGGGACGTCCTCGGACCAAAGCGTTATTACACGGACTTTTTTGTTCGCGTAATCTTTGAAGAAATAAAGACTGTCGCCGTCGCGTGTTTCGTCAAAAAGCGGTTCGTTCGTGTGAAAGATTTTCTTTAGGTCTTTTTCGCGTAAAAAATCAATAGTTGCCGTCGTTGGCTTGTTAAGGTTATATACAGCTGGCGAACCGTCGTCATGATTGCCGGCAATGATTGCTACGTCACCTTTAACTGGTGTGTATAGCAATCGATCGGCGTACAATGATAAATCTCCGTAGGTTCTGTTTTTTTCGGCGTTATTGCCATCTGTGTTATCGCCTAATGCAATGGCTAAATCGGTGTTGTTAGCGACCGCCATAAAGTTAGCTAAATGCGTTAGCGATAAATCGCCGTACGGATAATCCTTAGCGCCGCCATAAACGTTTTGGTAATGGCTGTCGGTAATAACTGCAATGTTTAAATTGTCTGGGTTTATTGTGTTGATAAACGTCGTTAAAGCCGGGCTAACTGTGTCGCCGCCAATGTCGTCGGCGCTGTCGAACGCAAACTTTTTAGCGTTCAGCCGATCCGATAAACTGGCATATTGCTTGCCGTTTTCGTCAGCTTGCGCCAAAACAATCTCATTCAGCAATGTTCCACCCGGGTCAATGCTAGTGATAATATCCGTAATTCCGTCAACGTACGTTTGCCAGTATTCTTTGAGTTCGTTAAAAAACTGCTCTAATCGCGCGCTTGCCGTCTCGTTAATGTTGTTAACAGCCAATAGTGCTTCATTTAAAGCTGTGAAGCTGTCACTAGCGATAACAATATCCGCCTTTATTGGGTTATCGCCGATTTTAATCGCGAACGGCTTACTGTAAATAACACTGGCGTCGTCAATGATTTGAATGGTAGCACTAACATTTCCGGCGTTCATCATTTCTTTATCAAACCTAACTTTATAAAGCCCTTGCGACGCGTCAACCTCTGAAAAACTGTTTAACCCATTATTTTTGGCGCCGGCGTTAAACCAGCCAAGATTTAGTTTAAGCCCGCGTTGGTCTTCAACAACGCCATTGTTAGTGATTTGTACCAACAGCTCGCGACCGTTGTAATCGCCCTCCACGCCAAAATTATCGGCTGAAATGTAACCGTTAGCTTTGTCAAGCGTTATGTCAGCTTGCCTAAATTTGTCTATTGCCATTTTGTACCCCCTGTTATTTTTCTGCCTTAAAACTTAAGTTAGCAAGCGATAGCCAGCCGTTTGTAAACGTTGTAGCGCCTAGTATAACGTTACCGTTTGCCAATATGTCAATTCTGCGGAAAGCGTTATCCCCATTTTGGACGGTTAGTATCTCTTGATTGAAAGGACGGTAACCAGCCGGTAAAGTGAACAACACTGTATCTTTTGCGACCGTGCCGTTACGGATCAAACCAGTTAAATGAACAACGCCATTAGCGTCTTTCCAATAGCTAGCCGGTGTAAAGTTTCCACCGTAATTGACCCAACTGTTTAGCAGTGTCGGCGCTTTACGCGTCTCGTTGGTAATGCCTTTAGCAAACGTAACCGCGCCTGTAAACTCGCTGTCTAGTGCCACTTCTAACGCGTCTTTCTCGCTAACTTTACCGATACCCAACCCTTTACCGCCAGAACGTAGGTCTAGCAATGTAAAGGCTGTTGACACGGTTGTTTGTCTAGTGACCTCGCCGAAATAGTCGGCTGCCACTATAACAATATTATACGCGTTGTCGGCTGTTAGACCGTCAATTTCGGTCGTTACGTTAGCGTCGTAGTCGCCTGTTACCACCTTTTCTTGATAGTTAGCGTCGTTCACATTTTTATAGCGAACTGTATACGTCTTATCGTTTTTAGCCCCCACACTTGCAATGTTAGCCACGAATGTAACTTGAATGCTAGTGCCTTGCGTGTTGTCCGTGCCGTCAGCATTAACCCGTTTAGCCGTTAACGCTGTGATTGCTGGTTCTGAATAGGATAACACTGTAATAGGTGTTGTAACGCTCGCAGTGCGTCCTCGTGAGTCTGTGACGGTTGTTACAACGTTAACCGCACCCGATTGTGGCAGTGGGTTAGTTATAACGTCATTTCCAGTTAGTGACTCGGTGCCAACTGTAACCCGTTGCGATTGTACCGTACTCCCGTATACGCCGGAACCGTTGAATTTAACGTGTAGCTGCGTGCGGTTCTGAACGTATCCGCCAAACTTGGTTGTGATAGCTGGGTTTAAGTCTGCAAGTGTCACGCCTGTGACTGTCGGTCTAAATTCGGCGGTGTCTGGCGTCCGTGCAATAAAGTTAGCTGTCGTTGTACCGATTAAAGTTGAACCGTTATAGGTGTCGCAGTAGATTATACCGGTTCCACTAATGCCATTAGGGTTCTGACTGGCAAACGTTTTAGGTACGTTGAACACCGTTGAAGTGGCAACGCCTGTCGCAATATTAGCCGTCGCGTTGCCGTATTTATAGCGAATAGTATGCGTATAAGCTGTGCTGCTCCGATTGGTGTTAACTGTAATCGCGGTCCCAATGTTAAACTCATTGGCGCTAAGCGTGACTTTTGACGTACGGTTAATCTTGTTTAACTCGAATGATCCGCCAGCGTACTGCCAGTCATACTTAACACCGCTAAACGTGATATTGACGTTAAAGCCAGCGTCTAATACCAGCGTCTTAGTGCCGTCCACCCCGTGTGTGACTTTTTTAGTTGCGGTAAACAGTAGTTTCTTTTGCGTACCTGTAATAGCAATGGTGGCATTAAAGCTACTCTTAATGCCGTCAATGGCAATATAACCCGTGTTGCTGGCACTGGCATTAATTGTACTGTTGCTGTTTAGCCCTTGCAGATATAACTTAGCTGTCACGGTTGACGTATTGCCAATTATATTCTGGGTTGCAGACCATTCTAGTGCTAATCGAAAAAAGCCATTAGCAAAGTCTGTATTTTTTACACCACTTAAAACCATATTAGCCCCCAATCCAGTTTAAACTTAGATTGCCGTTATCGCGTGGCGTAAAGCCGTAACCGCCAATCTTTAAGCTGTTTAATATTTCTGCGTCAGTAATGTGTAGCTGCGCGTTGCTAAAGTAAGCGACTTCGGCGCCGCCCTGCAAAAATGAAATGCGATCGTTGCTAATTTCAAGCGTTAGCTCGTTGCTAGCTTCGCCTAACATGATTTTACCGTTCACAAAACGGATATACTTAGTAATCTCGTTAAACTGCGTGCGTGTCTCGTCGTCCAGTTTATTGACCCACTCGGTCATGTTTGAAAACTTAAACTCGAATTGCTCGGCGGTCTGGGTCATGGTCGTTTCGACGGACTCTTTAAACTCGTTGTAGTTATCAACGCTAGCGTAGTCTTCACTAATCTGTAACAATATCTGTTCTGGTAATTGGTCAATTAAACTAGCTTGCGTTTTCTGCTCTTGCTTAATCGCCACGATCTGCTCACCTTTGACGTAATTAGCTTTTATTTCTTGCAACGTTTTAACGTTGTTCGTTTGCTTCTTGATGAAAGATGAAATATCGGCGCCGGTTGTCATAGTGTTGTTTTTAGGGTTCTCTAGGTCAATTGACAACTTTGTGATTAGAAAGTTTTGCTCTATCCCGTGCGGCTTACTTGTGACCTTAACGTATTCAAATATTCTAAAAGCCGTTATGTCAACGTTTGTCATATATTTGTCAACCGCTTTAATAGTTATCGTTTGCAACGTCTTAACGGACTGTGCTAGCTCTTGCCGTCCTCGTGCTAATAGGTTAGACGCGATTGTAACGTCGTCGTATGTCACTGTCTTAAACACGCGCCCATAGACGGCGGCGGCTTCTTCGTCGATCAAGTAATCAACGCCACCGTTAACGCTGGCGATAGTCAGCCGTGCGTCTGTGGTTTCGGCGTCACCGTCTTCAACCGCCTTGCCTAGCGGGATAATCCCCGTCGCAATGTCTTCGCCTTTGTTAACCCGCGTTAAATCTAGCAGGTTGTCGCCCAGCTCAATCGTTTGTTTTGCGATATAAATTGAGTCTGCCAAGTAGTCTAGATAGTTACCGTTAGCTTCATGGCGTACGACTAGATAGCCACCAAGCGATTTAACTAGTTTGTCTTCGATAACACTCCACGTATTAGGGTAGGTACTGTCAGATCGTGGAATATAGTCGTTAGGATCAACAACGGTTACGTTGCCGATTTGAAATTGTTTTTCCGGGTCAACTTGTTCGTTGTGGCTAGCCAGCAGCATTCTAAGGTAGTTGCGCACTGTCCCGGAATAATTGTACGGTCTAACTACGCTGTCGTTTAGAAAGGCAAGCTCGCCCTCGCAAGTTAGCTTTTTAGCCTTGTTAAACGCTATATCGTCGTTTAGGACGCGTCCACGGAATAATAGTTCATCGTCCCTATAAATGGTTATAATCGTCTTTAATTTGACGATAGCATCATATAACGGGTGGTCGGGATACATGATAAAGCTAGCCGTGCCAGCTTTGTTGCATTCTAGGTCTAGCTTAGGGCTAGTAACCCGCAAAGAGTCGACCCGTGGGTCATAAAGTAGGCTGTCGCCCGCTCTAATGAAATACATTTAGATTGCCCCCTCTTGATAACTTATTTTAACACTCGTACCAGCCAAGCCGGTCACTTTAACGCTGTTAATACCGCGTTTAAAAACGATATTGGTGTATACACCGCTACCGGCGTTAATTGAATAACTGCTATTTTCAAGCGTTAGGTTAACCGACCGATTAACAGTAATGGTAGGTAGAACCCACTGCCGTATATTCTTACAATCGACGTTTAACGCGCCATTTACTGGGATAACTAGGTCATATACCGTTAGATTGCGCTTGTACTTGTACGGTTCACATTGCATTGATAATTCTATCCGAAATACAACGCCGTCTACCTTAGTGCTGCTAACCGACACGCGACCCATGTAGTAATATTCTTTGTCGTCCGGCACCTGTATTGGCAACCGTTGACCATGAATATAGTTGGTAATCGCGTCAAGCTTATGTTGCCACTCTCGTCGTGGTGGCATAAAAAACAGCTCCGCCGTGATTGTTCGATCCTCGTACTTAACGTCGCCTGTTAGGGCTTCGGTTAAGTCGACCGAACCATCGCCGCTGGGAATCTCGACGTATTCCGTTTTAGGTTTAGGTAAACCAACTACCGGACTAGGTGCCAAGTAGGCACCCCAGTCGTGGAAGCTGTATTTATCGCCAATTTTTAATTGGTTCAATTATTTAGCCCCCCTGTCCTTTAGTACGGCGTCGTCGCCAAAAGCTATGTCGTACTTGTCTTTAGTGCTACCGACCAACGTGCCGTCGTCTAACACTAGTTGTTTTTGTTCTGCGATAACTGGTAGCCATTTATTAAATACGCCCATAAGAGCCGTAAAATTAGCTTGCCAGTCGATTGCACTGTTCTGTTGTGTAATAGCACCTTGTTGCGTTGCATTGCCTGTACGGACGTTTAACGAGTCATTAAGCGTGTCGTCATTAATCGTTGGATCGATTAAGGCTGCTTCGGCTAACCCGTCAGCTACTGCCTGTACTCGTTTCCGCATGCTATCAATACCATTTACAAACCCCTCGCCGGTAAATGCCCCAATTTCAAGCATAACCCGTGACGGACTGTGGATATTAAGGAACTTCTTAACAGCCCCAACGGCCTTCTTACCCATATCAGCAGCAGCTTGTACCGCAGCTTCGGCTTTATCTTTAATGCCGTTGACAAACCCCATAACGAAGTTAATACCGGCATTCTTCATTTCGCCTAACTTGTCTTTAACACCGCTGATAACTTTGCCAGCTAACTGTGCGCCCTTGCTGATTAATTGCCCCATTAATTGCATGATACCTTTGATTAATGCGGTAATCAGTTGCACCCCGGCGCCTAACAGTTTAGGCAAGTTTTGAATGATTGCACCAACTAAGGCAACAATCAAGCGGATACCCGCAGAAATTAACTGCGGCAAGATTTGAATAATACCGTTAATCAATGCTAGTAAGATTTGAACACCAGCAGCGATAATCTTAGGCAAGTTTTGAATTAAAGCCGTAGCTAGGGCAATAATGATCTTAATAGCTGCACTGATTAAGCTTGGTAAAATCGAAATGATACCGTTAATCAATGCCATTAAAATTTGAATGCCCGCAGCAATAATCTTAGGCAAGTTGGCAACTAGTGCGCCAATCAACGCCATAATTATTTGTAATGCGGCTGTTACTAATTGTGGCAAAATTGAAATGATACCGTTAATCAACGCCATAAGCAGTTGCACACCAGCTGTGATAAGCATTGGTAGCAAACCGATTAAAGCTGTTAATAACGTTGTAATAACCGTTGTCACTGCTGTAATGATTGCTGGTAGCGCTTGAACAAAGCCGTTAATTAACGCCGTGATTAGTTGTACACCCGCGTTAATGATTAGTGGCAATAGCGTGACTAACGTGTTAACTAGCATGTTAATTACCGTCATAACTGCCTGTATAATGACTGGCAGCGCCGTTGTAAAGCCTTGCACCAGCGCCGTAATCAATTGTACACCCGCGTTAATGATTAGCGGTAATAGCGTCGCTAGTGTCGTCGATAGTCCGTTAATGATTGTTGTAATAGTGGTCGTAATCATTGGTATAGCTGCCACAATACCGTCGGCTAACTTAACGATTAAGTCAGTGCCGACCGCTACAATCGTTGGCAAGTATTGCGCAATTAGCCCCGATACGTTTTGGATCATTGAACCCAAGTTGTCAAAGACTTGCGTAATGCCGTCCGCGTTTATCTCGCCTGTTTTAGCCCATGCGGTCAAGAATGATACGACAACGCTGGCTAATAAGCCCCATGGACCTGTAATGCCTAGCGCTGCAATACCTAGTTTAGCCAGTACGCCAACAACGCCACCAGCTACGGCACCGATAGCCCCGAAGTTGCCACCTAACTTGTCAAGTAGTCCGCTAACGACTCCCAAGGCTGTGGATAGTCCTGAACCAATAGCCGACTTAACGCCCTCGATTGACGTGCCCATTTTAGCAAGGCCGGAAACAATACCCGCGCCAACGGCTGTTTTAAACCGCTCTAAGGCTGGCAACACTGTGCCGGTCATTAGGTTTATAAACGCTTCAAACTGCGTCTTGCAGAACGTAATAGCTGTTGCTAGCCCGTCCCGCAGTGCTGGTATGATACCGTCTACAAACTCTTTAAATGGTTGGCTAGTCCGGTAGAAATACATGAACGCGGTAGCTAACAGCCCAATAGCGGCTACTACTAAGAACACTGGGTTAGTTAGGACTGCAAAGCCGGCTTGCAAGCTAGCCAATGCTGTTCTAACGACCGCGAACCCGTTAGCGGATACGTACACCGCCGCAAAGGCTGCCGCTAGTGAACCAATAGCCCCCGCTAACGCAAAGACTAAATCGGGATCTTTGTTCAATATATCGGCAAACTCGCCCATTTTCGTTGTAGCAGCTGAAACGAGGTTGATAAACGGTTGTAAGAACGGTGTACCGATAGCGCTAGCTAAGTCCTGTACGGCTTGCTTAGCGTTACCCATAACGTTTTCTAAGCCATTCATTTCACGGACACCTTGCCCGGTTACACCACTGGCTTTTTGCACGTCTTGGACGTACTCAAGCAAGAATTTTTGTTTAGCCGCGTCCGATAGGTCGTCGAATGACCCCTTGTACTTCTCATTGTATGCTGTTGCTATTTTCGTCTGATTGGTATTAATACCAATGGCGTCCCCATTTTCATAGTTCATCTGTTATCGCAGTGGCTTTTTATCCGCTGCTTCTTATAGTCACCTATAAGTTCGGCATACATTTTAGACTTCTAAAGTCGAAGCCTCCGGGCACTCGTGGGAGAATTATATTCCGCTATGCGGGTTCATCTCCTATGCTCTACGGTGAGCCACGCCTATTACAACGTGCTTTACCTCGGTATTCTCTATTTTTGGAAACGTTTTTTAAATAGGTCGTCTATACTTCTAACGCCGTTATGATAGCGTTTCTTCAATAGTTATCCACCGATTTTACCCGGTTATCCTATCCACCTCACAGTGGTAGGGGGCAACTAAGTTTACCCATAAGGAAGCCTTTCAGACTAGCACTCGTTTCTTCAATGCTTGTATCGTAGAACGCAGCACTATCGGCAGCAACGTTCATTGCGTCACTCGTCATGGTTAAAGAGTCCTTGGCGCTAACGCCGGACCCTTTGAAGAACGAGTTAATTTGACTCATTGGACCCTTTAACCGGTTAGGTAAGATATTGAACTTATCTGATAACTGGTCCAACGCCTCATCTGGCGCATTGCCTAGCCCCTCAAAGGACTGTTGGAATTGGGCATTAATCGCCTGTAACTCGCCGGCTGCTTTAATACCAAAGCCACCAACTGCCGTAATCAACCCGCCTAATGCCACGGCTGAATTGCGGGCAATCTTAACAGACTCGTCACTCATCTGGTTAAAGTTCTTAATGCGGTCGCCGGCTGCTGATAAGCCCGACTTGACCTTAGCGCTAAAATTGGCAACGTGTTGCCCCATAGCTCCGAACGAACTGCCAAAGCTACTGCTGCCCTGTTTAGCCTTGTTGACCGTCTCGTCAATCTTCTTGTTTGCTTCGCCGTTGTCTACGCCGATTGAACCTAATAATTTAAAAATCTCTGCTGAAGCCAATACTCCACCACCTTTACTTAGCTGGTTTTATGAATTGGTCAGTAAACGCGAATACTTCTTCCTCTTTTTCCTTGGTCATAGCGGGCGCTTTGTCTCTGAATTGCTTACTAATATTCTTGTTCTTGAAGTCGTTAAACGACTCGTTAATATCTTTGGCAAGCCAAATTTGCCACAGCTCATCTTCTTCACGTTTTTTTAGTGTGTATACAATAAAACCCACTAGGTCCGTAGGCGTGTATGTCGCCAATAAGCCTAGTGGGTCATTGTAACGTTTAAAAAGCATGTCTTTAAGGGCGTGTTGTCCGTCCTTTATGCTAACAGTGAGCTGATAGATACGAAAAAATCTTTAAGCTCTGGTTTCTTAAAAAATTGTAAAAATAAAGCGGTATAGGCAGACAACGACAACGCTTGAATGTCCGCGACCTTTACGCCACATAAGTCGGCTAACAGCCCGTTAATATCGCCCTTAACTTTACCCAAGTTCATTAATGCCTTTTGGGCAATACCAGCCATAATCGCCATACCGCGGGTTTCGACTAGCTTAGCCATTTCAGCTTTTTGCTTAGCTTCGTCCGCTTTCTTGCCCTTGTGGTCATTAAGTTTAACAATCTTATCGGCGTCATTTCCGCCAAACATGTTGACTAACTCGTCTTTAATATCAAGTTTACCGATAATACCTAGTACAGTGAATAAATCGTCTCCGCGTAATTCTCGCATTTCAAGTTGTGTCATAGTCTACACTCTCCCTTTATTTGTTAGTCTTATTCTGCTTTTGGTGCATCTGGTGGTGTCAATTCAACGCGCGCTCCCTCTGCTGGGACTGTTCCGCCTTTGGCAGCTGGGAAGTAGAAACGCCAAGGGAATTTATCGGCTTCTAACTGTTCAAAAGAAGCATGCGCCTTGTATTCTTGTTCCACAACGGCTTCGCTAGCGTCTTCGGTTTCAATTTCTAAGCCACTAGTAACTAGTGCGTTATCCATAACGAAAATAATTGGTTCGTTGTTTCCGGATAAGCGACCAACGACCGCAATATTTTTAATATAATCGGTGTCTTCAACCATTAGTTTAGATTCAACAATCTTAGTACCCGTTGGCGCTTCTAATGCTGTTGCGTCACGTACGGTACCGTTTAATGCTTGTCGGATCGTTTCGGCTGTAAATTCCTTTAACTTAGCTGTTGCAGTACCGGAAACCGATTCTAATACATCTAAGCCCACAACGTCCATAACACTAGTGCCGTCAACTTCCATTTTACGGTAGCTAGCGTCAATCTTGATTGATACACCACCGTTAGTAGCACCTAATTTAGTACCGGTCCAGCCGGTGCCTTCTTCGTATTCCACATTAGCATACATTGCTGCTGAATTAATTAAGAAGTTCTTAGCGCTGTCTTTGCTAAATGAATTAGTTGTTAATGCCATTTATTGTTTCCTCCAATCAACTTTAAAATAGAATTGTAGGTTACGACGTTTAATGTTGTCGTCCCCTGTTGGTATCTTGTTCGACCGCAGATATTCAACTCGCACCAAGAACTCGTCTTCCAACAATACATAATCGTCGAAGTGGTCTTTTAAGGCTTGCTCCACGGTCAAAATATTGGCATAGCTACTGTTGTTGTCGAAAATATCAACATCAACGTTGTAGCCCTCTTGCCTACGATCCAGTGACTCGCTGTCGGTGGCTGAATAAGTAAGATAGGGATACTTAACTTTAGGCGCCGTGTTAACTTCGTTGTAGCTTTCGTCTAAAACAGCTTTAAACTCGGCGTATAACAGCTTGTAAAGCTCAATCATTACTTACCACCCACCTTTCTTAGTTTAGCACCGATCGTTACTTCTACGTTCTTTTTTGTGCGCCTGAACGCCGGCAACAAGAACGGCTGGGCAGCCATACCACGCGTGAAATGCCATTTACCAGCGGTGTCCTTATACTTCCAACCACCTTTACGACCGGCACCATTCTTGGCAAGCTCACCGGTGCCGTATTCAACGTAGATAGCGTGCATTAGTGGCGAACCAATACGACCAAGGTAACCGTTATTAGTCTGGCTAATATCGTAGCCTATGCTGTCTCTAAGCTCGCCACTGTCTACTGGGGCTAAAGCCTTAGCTTGCGCTTGAATAATCATTAAGCCGGCTTCTAGCCCGGTTTTCATCTGTTCATCAATAGCAGCTTTAGCTTGCCGTGAGTTGTCGGTAAACTTAACCTTGTTCGCCATTATCGCCACCGTCCTTGCTAAAGTTAAGCATTAACTCGTTGTGGTGTCCGATCCCTACTGGGTTATCGGAATAGGTAATCGTGTAGATACGCCCCACATCGTCAACCACACGCATTTTATCGGTAATGCCACCGTAATACTCTAGCGTAACGATAACGTGCGTTGATTGCTCCGTAATGGCGTTTTGAACGCTGTTAATGTCAGTACCGGTTAATAAGTCTAGGTAGCCTTTAATCGTCTTAAAAGCCACCCATTTGTCGATATAGCCGCCCATACCGTCGGACACTGGCGTATTTTGTTCAATCGTGAAAGTTTGCATGTTACCACCGCAGCTTTCTATACTTGTCCAAGAACGATAGCTTAGCAGCTGGGTAACCCTCGGCGTTGTCGCTGGCGTTTACGTCTAAATAGGTGTAGCTTAGTCGGCTAACGCTCATTGACTTAACGCCCTGTTTATCTGCCATGCTAACGTCGTACTTGATAAGCCCTAGAATGCCGATTGCTAGGTCTGCCGGATAATCAACTCGTGTCACATAGCCTAACGCCTGTTCTAACTCCACACGCTCCCTATCAATCGTGATTGTGTTGCCACTAACGGCAGTCACAACCCCTAACCCGTCGTTGTAGTCAGTCCCGTTAATATCGACGGTATCGCCTATCCGGTAACCTTTGACGTTATCAGCAGCCGTAATAACTGCCGTCCCATCGTTGTCGTCGATAGAACCGATTTTAATGCGAGTCTTTAAGTTTTGAAAGTTATTGTTAGTAACATTGCGTACCATTGTTTCAAATGCGTTTAAGGTGCCCTGTGTAATGCTAGGGTCAACCTTTTGTGCGTCTTCTAACTTGATAATCATAGCTTAGCCCCCTATTCAGCGGACTTTAGTAGCTCGATCAATTCAGCCTTTTTAATGTTATTGGCGTATTCTAG
>Ga0172377_10003137_pt1 | contig 16969 bp, 15 predicted proteins | sample Pumphouse3metaG_FD_119749 | JGI IMG/M metagenome (GOLD analysis project Ga0172377, IMG submission 119749) | Leachate microbial communities from a municipal landfill in Southern Ontario, Canada - Pumphouse #3 metaG | ecosystem: Engineered > Solid waste > Landfill > Unclassified | place: Canada...
AATGTATCAATTTTTTATTTGATCATTTGAACACTTTGTTTTAAAATGCTCAAAAAATCAAACCATAAAGCACGCCCTAAAAAATAGCCTAGTTGTTTAAGCTATTCTTTATAGGATGGTTTTTGTATAAAGATAAGAAAGATTTTAGAAACAAAGAGGTTTTATTTTTTGAACCTATTGTGACCATAATAAAGTTATCAAATGGTTTAGGTATATTTGAGCGTACAAGAATATTTGCATTTTTTAGCTCTTTGGAAATTTGTTCAACCATATAAGAAGACTTCAAATCAATTAATATTGTATTTGACATTTGACCATGAGTTTTAAACCCATGTTTGTATAGCTTTTTTTTAAGCCATTTGCGTGTTGTACAAACTGTTTTTGTATATTCTTGAAAAATAGTTACATTATCAATTGCCCACATAGCAATTTGACAAGAGATAGAACTCGTTTCGTGTGCAAATCGTTTAGAGGATAAATAGTTAATAAGATTATCATTACTTAAAAGATACCCAATTCGAATACCTGGCAAGCCAAACCCTTTAGAAAATGTACGTGCTACAATTAAATTATCGTATTTTGGAATCAAAGGCAGTGCAGTAGGTGCATCAAACATATAGTATGCTTCATCTACAAACACAAGGACATCATTTTTTTTAGCTTTTAAAAGAATCTTTTCTAACTCTTTTAACGTAAAAACATTTTCAATTGGTTGATGCGGATTTGGAAGAAATAAAATATCAATATTTTTATTTATTTGATTTAAAATTGTTTTTGGTGTTATTTTTAAGGTCTCTTTTTCTGTTTGAATTTCAATTAATTTTGTTTCAAAGACATCTGAATAGACATGATACATTGCATAAGTTGGTGTTAAACATAATACAGTAGAGTTTTTATTGGTGCACATTTCAAAAACGGTTTTGATACCACCATCAATACCAGATGTTATTAAAATATTGTTTTCATTGATATTATGAAATTGTGCAATTTTTTGATACAACTCCTCGATTTTTGGATATCTGTTTAAGTGAGTTAATTGTAAGTGTTTTTGTATTTCTTTTTTAATCTTTTTTGAGTAAAAATCAATTCTTGCAGCTCTGTGCATCTCTAGGTATTCATGGTTTGGTGACGAAATACGTACTCGCTCTTTTTTTAGATGCTTGAAATATTTATACATAACTAGTTGTTCTTTCGTAGTACAATAATTCCATCTTTATGTAAAATACTTTCATCAAAATATAAGGAAGCTTCTTTTAGTTGGAAAGTTTGTTTTAAATGTGTTTCAATATAGTTAATAAGACCTCCAAAGCCATTAATGATATCTTTACCATAATTTTGTTCTTCTAAAAATGCATTTACAATAATTAATGTTCCATTTTTATTCAACATGGAATAAAAATTTTCAAATACACAATCAAGATTTTCTAGGACATACCATAATGCTTGGTTAAAAAGAATAATATCATATTTAAAACTGTGTTGTAATGGTTTTTTTTGAATATCAAGATTAAAAAAATTGTACATTGGAAATGTTTCTTTTGCTTTTTTAATGGCAACTTCTGAAATATCAGCACCACTGCATGATAAGTGTGAATTTTTAGATATAAAATTTACAACATAGCCTAACCCACATCCTACTTCAAATAAGCTTTCAGCTTCATGTGTATGTTTTTTAATAAATGATACAATGTTATTTCTTGAGTAAATATAGTAGTTCTTAAGTCGTTCATCTGAACCATCTTGTCCCCATGGCAAATTTTCTTCAAGATATAATCCATCAAAGTCACCAACAAAGATTAACTTATTATTCTCTTTTTTAAAAATAAAATCTTTTGATACAAGTTCTGTAGACACTATAATTCCTTATGTTAAATTTTCCCATGCTTCAATATGATATTTTCCATGAAGAGTTCCTCTAGTATTACAATTACTGCAAGGGGCAATGATTCTTTTTCCTTGATGCAAAACTTTACGAAATTTTTCAAAGTTTTGTGATTGCCACACTTCAAGTAACGATTGGTTTTGGATTGTTCCCATTTTTATTTTTTTATTCCAATCTTGAACACATAACATAACATCACCATTCCAATCAAGCATCATGGAGTAAAAAGGGTAAAAGCATTGCTGAAATTGGTCAATTTTATCTTGATAGCCACTTGTAGTGGCTCCCGCTCTATTTGTTAACTTAACACCATAATCTTCATCAATATCATACCATCTATCACGTAATACATAGGAGTCTGAAGAAATATTAGCTTTTTTAAACATTTTTGTAAAAAAATCTACTTGATGGGGACCATCATACATACTTATTATCATCATATTTAAGCCATTTTCAAAGAGTGTTTTGATTATTTCAGAAGAAAGCTTATCCCCATTAGTTACCATTTCTAAATGTACATTTTTTCCTAGTTCTTTGACTAATTGTTCAATGTTAGGATGAAGCATAGGTTCGCCATATCCAGATAAGACAACACCACCTTTATAGTGAAGAGCATTTAATTCTGCATTTATCTTTTGCGCAAGTTGTACAGACATATTTAAATTTTGGTTTGGATAAATATTACTGTCTGCTCTTGGACAGAAGTCACATCTTCGATTGCAAAGCTCTGTTGGATTTATATCTATCCAGCTAAATAAAGGAACAGTGTTATAGAACTGTACTTGATCAACAAAAACTGATTTCCTTTTGATATTTTTGAGAATGGTTTGTTCAAAAATCTCATTTTTAGTTATAGCAGATGATTTCATAATGAGTCCTATAAGTCAATGAGTAAAGAACGAAAATCAAACATTCTTTTTTTGAATTCTTGATGATTTAAAGCTAAGCTAATTGTATCATAATAGATAAAATCAAACATATTTAAATGGGTATCAAATTGAAAACCATTGTATTCATTTTCATTCATTGTATAGTTGAAAAGTATCTCAAAATAGTTATAGTTTAGTGCCTTTATTGTGTCGAGCGTTAGGTTAAGTTTAGATGTATATTCAAGAATTTCAGATTCATTTAATTGCCTAGTGTACTCTTTAAACGTTATATTTTTCATAAATGAGAAGTATTGTAAAGCTAAAATATTTTGGCTATATTTTAAAATTGTTAAGAAAATTTTTTGATAATATGGGTTATCTAAATGGTGACTGATATAGATTTCAATTCGCTTGACAATTTGAATAATATTTTCTGGTTTGTAATACACAATATTAGCATTTTTATTAAGTAGCTTTTGGCACATATTTTTATCTTTTTCATAAAAATATATGAAACAATACTGGCTGTTAGGAAGCTTACTCATGAGGTTATTTATATAGTTAACAAATGATTCATCTTTTAAATTTTTTGCTGTAATTAAAATACCAATTTGATTAGGATAATAGATATGTTGAATTTGTTTATGTTCAATGGGATTATTTGCATTTTTAAAAAATACCAGTTCATTAAAGTTTTCTATTTTTGAAAAATCAATGGGACTGTTATTAAGCTCTTCTTGAGAGTCGTGACATTTAAAGTGTATGCTGTTGTTTTCTTTGAGATATTCATTGGGTACATCGTATTCAAAACATATATTATTTTCTTCAATATCGTAAATTGCTTCAAGCTTAATATTAGATTGATTACTCAAGATGGTTGTAATTCTTTTATTATTAATATAAACGTCAATTTTTTTAGGTATCGCTGTATTAGGCTCTAAGCAAAAACCTATAAAAGTTAAGTTGTCTTTGGTGTGAACAATACTTTTTGTTTTTTTATTCTTATGTGTTATAATCATTGATATATCTTCATGTAAAATTCATTTATTTTATCCAAAAAGAAATTAAAAGTTTGATAGCATATATTTTAGTTTACCATGCACTCCAACCTCCGTCAATGGCAATTGTTTCGCCCGTAATATAATCAGACATATTTGAAGCTAAAAATAAACAAGCTTTTGATATATCTGTAGACATTCCCCATTTTTTCATAGGAGTGCGTTCAAGTGTAAAGTTATAGAGTTCAGTTTTCTTTTTAAAGTTTTCAGCATAGGATGTTTCGCAAAAACCTGGTGCTAATACATTCACATTAATATTATACTGTGCCCATTCAATTGCTAAAGATTTTGTTAAACTAATAATAGCCCCTTTTGAAGCCGCATATCCACTTAATTCTGATAATCCTAATGTTCCAATTACGGATGCCATATTAATGATTTTCCCAGATTTTTGTTTAACCATATATTGTCCTACTTCTTTACAAAGTAAAAAGGTACTTCCTGCATTCGTGTTTAATACAGTTTGCCACTCTTGATATGAAATTTCTAAGAAGTTTTTTCTAAATCGCATTCCTGCATTATTAATTAAAATATCAATATGTCCAAATTTTTCTATGGTTTTTGATACAAACAGTTTAATCGTCTCTTCAGATGAAACATCCCCTTCCATCCAAAAAAGTTTTTCTTCATCAAGACTTAAATCTTTCTCAAGATTTTCTAAATCCTCTTTTGTCCGACTTATTAAAGCTAACTTACAGCCTTGTGAAGCAAAAGTTTTTGCCAAATCATATCCAAAACCTTTCCCTGCACCAGTGATAAGACATATTTTATTTTTTATATTCATAATATCTTGCATTGTACTTACTCTTTGATAACGTATTTAAAGGCAGCTCTTATCATATCAAAAGGAACTTCATTGAAAACTTTAGCACTGCCTATATTTTTTGATAAAACTACTCGAATATTATTATCTTTTCTTTTTTTATCTTTTTTTATATTTTCACAACATCGCTTGATTAAAAATTCTCTTTCAAAACCTAATGCATTGGCACTAATATTTACTGGTAATTGATAATCAAGGAAAAGTTGCTCATGCGACTTTAAAATATCAGTTGCTAATCCTAAATACTTCTCAGCTATAAAGGCTGCCGCAACAATTCCTACAGATACCCCTTCTCCATGTCGTAATTGTTCTTGATGGTTTTTCTCCGTAGAAATTTCTATCGCATGTCCTAAAGTGTGTCCATAATTTAAAAGTAAACGTTTTCCCCCCTCTCTTAAATCACCATTAACATGCACCGTTTTAATTTGAATACTTTTTAAAATGAATTCTACAAGATGTTGATTTGAACGTTGAAGGATAAATGTTTTTTCTTTTTGTAAATAATCATAGAAATCCTTATCATAAATAATAGCACATTTGATGACTTCGGCTATTCCAGAATAATAATCTTTATTGGATAAGCTATTAATAAAATCTAAATCCATAATATTATAAACAGGATGGTAATAATTTCCTATTGCATTAACGGTTTGTCTGAAATTAATGGCAACTTTTCCACCAATACTACTGTCAACCATAGCCATCAATGTTGTAGGTATATGCACTAACTTCATTCCTCTAAGCCAAGTACTGGCAACAAAACCCGCTAAATCACCAATAACACCACCACCTAAAGCAATTAAAACAGAATCTCTGGCAAAGTTATGTTTTTCTAAGATAGAATAGATCTTTAATATTTCATTAACATTTTTATTGCCTTTTCCTGCATTCATATAATATGTATATACTTCATATCCAGAATTGCTTAAAAGGTTTTTGATTTGTATGCCTTCAGTAAGTTGGAAAAAAATATCTGCAACAATGAGAACTTTTTTATTCTTTGTTATTTCATTTAAATATTTTGGAATATTATTAATAACTCCGTGACCAAAGACTATATCATAGTGGGTTGTATAAAAATTTATAGTTAATCTTTGAGGTTTATTCATCATTACATCTTCATTTAAAATTGAGTTATTTTATCCAAAAAGTAATTAAAATTCTGATATGATATGTCATTTACAAAAGTATTGAGTTGAAAAAGGGATGTTTTGAGTACGAGTGCACAGCAAATTGAGCAAGAGGTTGTTTCACGTTTTGTTAAGAATTTAGAGTTTTTTAAAGAGCATGAGCCTGAGTTGTTTCAAAAAGTCGAACTGCTTTCAAATGCTATTAATGATGGGCTGTATAAAGAACAGTATGCCTTAGAGTATGTGCAACAAATCAATGATTTTGATATTGTGCATCTTGAAACTCAAACATATTTGTACAATAAGAATTTCTCACAATTTAATCAAGATGAGATACAAACACTGAATTTAAACAAAAGCAAGATTTTTAGTAATTTAAATAGAAAATTTTACAAACAAGTTGATGTCTCTTATGAATTGCCTTTAACAAAATATAAACTGCTTGATGAGTACTTAGAGCAAGATATTTCTAATATGAGTGCGTTGTTTAAAGATATTACGTATTCAAATAAGTATAAGTATGTGGATAAGATGCTTTTTTTAGGAACGCTTTTAGGCAAACATATTGAAACTGGGGTTAAAAAAGTTTTGCCTAAGTTGTGTTTGATTATTGAGCCCAATTTAGAGCTTTTTAGGTTATCTCTTTTTATCTGTGATTATACAAGCTTAGCCCAAAAAAGCCATTTGATTTTTAGTGTGATGGATGAGCAAGCTGTTTTAATGCACAAACTTGATTTGTTTATTTCTCAACACTTTCAATTCTCAAATTACAACATAAAATACTCCAAAGTTCCCCATTTTAGCGATGATTTGGTTCATGCTATTTTAACCAAATTGCATTTGGAGAACCCTTTTATTTTTGATTATACCAAGGTGCTTTACGATACGGTTTACTTTGCTACAAAACATATTTCAAAGCATCAAATTCTTACATTAAAAACACAAAAAGACACACTTAAAGAGTTTTTTAAAGATAAACCCGTTTTATTTGTGGGTGCAGGTCCTTCATTGTCTTCAAATCTTGATTGGATTAAGCAACACCAAGATGTATTTATTATTGTGGCAATGGGTGCAGTGTATAAAAAGTTGTTTGAATCGGGTATTAGGGTTGATGTCGTTACTAGTGCCGATGCACAGCATGAAGTGCTTGATAGAACCCATTTTAATGAACAAGATGTCAAACTTTTAAAAGATACGATGGTGATTGCTTCAATTAGTACACCCACTAAAATTTTAAACCGATTTAATCAAGACAAACTCTTTTTATTTGAAACTTATCAAGCACTAAAATCCAATACCAATGTGTATAATGGCGCAAGTGTGGGAGAGGTGAGTTTAACCATTTTACTGGATTTAGAAGTATTTGATATTTATATGGTGGGGATTGATTTAGCCATTGATGAAAAAAGCGGTTTAACGCACTATGAGGGGTATGAGAATCAAAGAAAAGTGCTTGACAATATTCAAGCAGATGAGGTGTTTGCAAAGGGAAGCAAGGGGTTAAAAGATGAGTTTTTGTCCGTTAAAGGCTTGTGTAAAGACAAAGTGACCACTTCGCGGGTGTTTGCACTCTCAATTGCTAAATACGAACAGCTTATTGCACAATTTAAACAAGCCCATCAAAGCATTTATAACCTCTCAACTCAAGCCGCTTTTATACATGGGGTTGAATTTTTAGATAAAAAAGATATTAAGCTTTCAAGTATTAAAGACAAATCTGTTTTTGATATTTTAAAAACCCACAGTGAACAGGGCTTACAAGAGAATGAAAAAGCCACGATAAATCAGAAAATAGAGGCACTTTATAAGTTACTTGATTTTGTTCAAAAGAATTTAGAAAAAAACAATACTCAAAACTTACCTCAATTTTTAGGATTTGTTGAAACACTGTTTAAAGAGATTCTTCAAACCAAAGATTACATTGCTTCTAATTTATTGGCAAACTATTTTAAAGTGATGTTGCCTTATGTGTATGAATCGCTTAATGATGAAAAAATAAAACCTAAAATTATTGGTAAAAAAACAGCTCAAGCTCAACAGGTTTTTTTGCAACAAATAGATGCGTTACTTAAGGTCTATAAAAACTATCTAGCTCAAGCCATAAAGGAATAAGAATATGTCTAATCAAGAAGCACAACAAGCTTTGCAAGATGCTTTAATAAAAACCTACTTTGGGAATTTAGAGTTTTTAAACAATTGCGATAGAGAATTGTATGAGCGTGTACAAGGTTTGTCGGCTTTAATTGATGCTCAAGAGTATGAAGAACGATATGAACTAGAGTTTCTTATGGACAATGGTGAATTTGATATTTACGATACTCAAACACAAAGCTACATTTATCATAAAAACCCAAAAAAAATCAATCAAAAGATAGTTTTAAATACCAATAAAACAACACAAAGCTCTTTTGGTGTGGTGTCACAAAAATTTTATAATAATAATGTTCATATTGACAATGAGATTAAAAATCTCAAAGAGATTCAAGAATCGGATTATTCTATTGCAAAAACGGTGTATCATATTAATCTATTTAAAGAAGTTTTAAAAGAGACAATGAGCGAAAAAAAAGAGTTTGAATATATTGATAAATTTCTTTTTTTGGGTACATTGCTAGGACGACACATTCCAAATATTGTGGATAATATAAAAGCCAAACACTATTTTGTGCATGAATCCAATTTAGAGATTTTTAGGCTCTCTTTATTTGTGTTAGACTATACCATTTTATTAAAATACAATGCCAATATTACTTTTTCTGTTATGGATGAACCCTCTGTTTTGGAGTATAAATTTTATCAATTTTTATTAAAAAATGGATGGTGTAATCATTTTATAAAATTTTGCACAACCAATTATGATACACAAAACTCTTACGACACGATTTTAAATGCAGTCAGTACCTATAATCCAGCATCATTTAACTATAACATTATGCTTTACAATGGGTTTAGAAATACTTGTGAAAAATCGGTAGGGCATCATTTGTTAAAATTTCCTTTAAAACAAAAATCGGATATTTTTCAAAATAAACCCGTGATGTATGTGGGAGCAGGTCCCTCACTGGGTGATAATATACAATGGCTTCAAACCCATCAAAATAAGTTTTTTATTGTAACCATGGGCTCAGCTTATAAAAAGCTTTTAAATAACGCAATTCATGTAGATGCTATTGTAACCGTTGAATCGGCATACGAGTTGGTTGATAAACTGCAATTTGATATTGAAAGTACACAAAAGCTTCAAGATACATTAATTTTTGCATCTACCATAACACATAAGCGAATTTTAGAGCGCTTTAATCCTGAAAAACTTTTTTTATTTAATGTGATGACAACACTTAAAAAAGATGACAGACCCATTCAAGGGTACAGTGTAGGGGAAGCTGGGTATCAGATTTTGCTTGAATTGGGCGTACAAGAGCTTTATTTATTAGGAACGGATTTAGCTGTACATCAACAAAAAGGTTTTACTCATGATGAAGAGTCAAGCAGTGGCGTTGCCAAACAGCATGATATTTCAAACATTGAATCAAGCTTAGAAAAAGGCTCTTTTAGTGACAGGGATGATTTAGTTGAGGTTAAAGGAAATTTAGAACCTAAGGTAAAAACAACCAGAAATTTTAACAGTTCACTTACGTCGTATGTTCGCATTAATAAAGAGATTAAAACCCATACACAGCATGTTTATAACCTTTGTACCCATGGAGTGTTTTTAGAAGGCACAACACCTACAAAAATTGAAAAGGTTGATGTAAAATCTTTTACACCATTGAATATTGATTCTTTTTCAAATGAGATTAAAAACAGTTTGATGCAGTGTATATCAATGCAATTAAGTTCAGAAGAGATTGCATTATTGCTAGAACAATTAGAGCATACTAAGGCAATGAAAGAGTACCTAAATGGTTTTAGTGATTTCTCTTCTTATGCGATGTTTAAACTCTTTTTTGAACAATTTTATAAACAGTTTTTAGTTATTCGTGAAGATTCAAAACATAAAAACTACTACATTACAAATATTTTATTTAATTTTTATGGCATTATTACTGTTTATATTGAGTACTGTTTTAATACAAAAAAACTAAAAAAAGAGAAGCAAAAAGTTCAAAAAGTGGCACCTTTATTTATTGAACAAATGATGCAACTTATTGAAGATTATGAAACATTTTTAAAAAAAGCAATCCAATGAAATCGGTTATAATACAAACTACGCAAACACTTTTAGAGGCTTTACAGTTTTTAGAGACCAATAAAAAACGATTTTTAATTTGTATTAATGAAGAGAAAAAAACAGTAGGTACTTTAAATGATGGGGATATACGAAGAGCACTGTTAAACAATAAAACATTGCAAACGCCTATATGTGACATCATGAATCAAGATTTTATGTATTTAACCTTACAATCAAATTTTGATGAAGTGTGTGAGAAGTTTAAATCTCAAAAGATTGATTTTTTGCCCATTGTAGATGAAAAGATGTATTTTGTGAATTATATTAGTAAAAAACAGTTTCACGCCATGTTGCTTGAAAATATTAAGTTTTCAATACAGCATGATTTTTCGAAATTTGATGCAACCCCACTGGAACATGAGATTTATAATCGCCCATGGGGATTTTATAAAAGCACCATTTTAACGCCTTTGGCACAAGCAAAGATTATCACCGTTTTTCCAGGAGAAGAGTTAAGTTTACAAAAACATGAACAAAGAGAAGAGCACTGGGTTTTTATTAAAGGAGAGGGTAAAATAATACTAGAACAAAGTGTTATGAGTATTCATCCTGGAAAATATGTGTTTATTCCCAAAGGATGTAAACACAAAATTATTAATGACTCCAATGAAAATATCATTTTTTCTGAAATTCAATTGGGAGAGTATTTTGGAGAAGATGATATTATTCGTTATGAAGATAAATATGGAAGGGTAAAACAATGAGATTTCAGTACGATTATCAACAACCAAAAGTAGTAGCAGAAATTGGGTGCAACCACATGGGTAATTTTAATATTGCCAAAGAGTTAATTTTATTGGCAAAACAAAGTGGCGCAGGCTATGTGAAGTTTCAAAAAAGAAATAACAAAGAACTCTTAACCAAAGAGCAGTACAATGCACCCCATCCCGTACCATATAACTCTTATGGAGAAACGTATGGGCAACATCGTGAATTTTTGGAGTTTAGTAAAGAGCAACATGAAGAGCTAAAACAGTACTGCGATAGTTTAGATATTGTCTATTCAACCTCAGTTTGGGATATTACAAGTGCTAAGGAGATGATTGAATTTGAACCCCAGTTTTTAAAAGTACCCTCAGCATGTAATAATAATTTTGAGATGTTAAAAGTGTTACGTGATGAGTATGAAGGGCAAATTCAACTCTCTATTGGCATGACAACCAAAGAAGAAGTTGAACAAATTGTAGCATTTTTTGAACAAACCAACCAAGCCAAAACACGCCTTTTAATCTATTCTTGCACTTCTGGGTATCCAGTGCCATTTGAAGATATCTGTTTACTTGAGATAAATAGCTTGTATGAAAAATATGGTGAGCGTGTGAGTGAAATTGGATTTTCAGGACATCATAATGGCATTGCTATTGATGTGGCTGCTTATACTTTAGGAGCACGTTGGATTGAACGGCACTTTACAAAAAACAGAACATGGAAAGGCACAGACCATGCTGCTTCATTAGAACCAGGTGGTTTGGCTAAATTATGCCGTAATTTAGAAGCCACCTATCAAGCTTTACAGTTTAAACAAGACGATATTTTGCCCATTGAGCAAGTACAACGTGATAAGTTAAAAAATAGAAAGTAATACATGAGCTGTTTATTATGTCAAAGTACAAACCATAAAAAAAGAGAAGGAAAAGTCAGAGACAATCCCAGCTTAGAGATTTTGGAGTGCTGTGAGTGTGGATTGGTTTTTTTATCGCATGTTGAGCATATCAATGAAACGTTTTATGAAAATTCAGGAATGCATGAAAAATTTGATTTTGGAAAGTGGCGAAAGCAAACGTATGCGGACGATAAAAGACGATATGAGTTTGTGAAACCTTTTATTGAAAATAAATCGGTTTTGGATTTTGGCAGCGGCAATGGTGGATTTTTACAAAATGCTAAAAAAACAGCAAAAAATATTGCAGGTGTTGAGCTTGAAAAAGCTGTAATACCTTTTTATAAAGAACAAAACTTGCCTCTTTATTGCAATATTGATGAGATTGAAACATCGTTTGATGTGATCACTTCATTTCATGTCATTGAACATATAAAAAATCCTCATACCATACTCAAACAACTCAAAAAGCATCTTAATGACAAAGGAAAACTCATCATTGAAGTACCCAATGCCAATGATGCATTATTAACACTGTATAAAAGTAAAGCTTTTTCACACTTTACCTATTGGAGTTGTCATTTGTATTTATACACAGCACATACGCTGCAACTTTTAGCACAACAGTGTGGATTTGAAGTAAAGTTTATTAAGCATATTCAACGATATCCTTTATCCAATCATTTGTATTGGTTAAGTTACGCAAAACCAGGCGGGCATGAAAAATGGGGAGAACTGTTAGATTCAGAAGCCTTAAGTCAAGCGTATGAAGCTCAATTGGCTTCTTTAGAAGCAACCGATACGATTATGGCTTGTTTTACTAAAACAAATGAACAATAGAGGTAAAAATAATGAAATTAAATAATTATGATTGTAAAAAAATGTTTGAATACGAAAATGCCTTTTATGCAACATCAACGCAAGTCAGATTTGCAAAGTTATTGGCTCATTATGAATTATATAAAAAAATAATAAACCTCCCTGGAGATATTGTCGAGTGTGGTTTATTTAAAGGAAATTCATTTTTTAGGTTTGCTCATTTTCGAGATTTATTAGAAGCAAAAGAATCCAGAAAATTAGTAGGGTTTGATATTTTTGGTTCTTTTCCTACTACACAATTTCAAGAGGATAAAAAATATCTTGATAATTTTCTTAACAGTGCGGGAGAAAACAGCATTGAAATTGATGAAATGCATAAAATCATGGCGTATAAAAAAATTGAGAACTATCAACTCATCAAAGGAGATATTAACAGCACGGTTCCACAATATTGTAAGCAAAATCCTCACCAAAAAATTGCATTATTGCATATTGATACCGATGTTTATGAACCTGCTGTAACCATTTTAGAAAATATGTATGAAAAAGTGGTTAAAAATGGAATTATTGTGCTTGATGATTATGGAATATTTCCAGGTGAAACCAAAGCCGTTGATGATTTTTTTAAAGACAAACAAGAGATTGTTCAAAAACTCTCTTTGGGGCAAACCCCTTCTTTTATTATTAAGGCATAGACAATGAATATCGCATTTATTCCCGTACGCTGTGGAAGCAAATCCATTCCTTTGAAAAATATCAAACCTTTTTGTGGCAAACCATTGGTGTATTGGAGTCTTAAGGCACTGCAAGATTCAACAAATATTGATGTCATATTTGTAGCCACCGATTGTGAAGAGATTAAGCAAGTTGTCAATGCCTTTGGCTTTTCAAAAGTTCAAGTCTATGACAGACAAGCACAAAATGCCAGTGACAAAGCAAGCACAGAATCAGTGATGTTAGAGTTTATTCGCACACAAAACTTTAATCAAAACGACACGTTTATTTTAGTACAAGCAACATCGCCTTTAACTCAAACCAAAGATTTTGATAACGCATTAAAAATATTAAAAAAAGAAGATGCCGATTCATTGCTTACATGCGTACGCACTAAACGTTTTTTTTGGAACAGTAATGGAACTTCAATCAATTATGATTATAAAAATCGCCCACGACGACAAGATTTTGATGGGTTGTTAATGGAAAATGGAGCTTTTTATATCAACACGGTTGGCAATATTGTAAAAGATAAAAATCGACTCAGTGGTAAAATCGCAATCTATGAAATGCCTGAATACACAGCAGTTGAAATTGATGAAGAAGACGATTGGCAAGTTGTCCAAACGTTAATGCAAAAATATGTATTAACTTCAAAAAAGAGTCAAAAAATCAAACTTTTTTTAAGTGATGTGGATGGAACATTGACAGATGCAGGCATGTATTATGGAAACAATGGTGAAGAGTTTAAAAAATTTAACACACACGATGGCAAAGGATTTGAACGTTTAAGAAAAGCAGGAGTGAAGACAGGATTGATTACCAGTGAAAATACACGTATTGTTGAAAATCGTGCTAAAAAACTCAAAGTGGATTATGTGTATCAAGGGATTGAACATCTTGGAAAATTAGAAATTGTAAAACAAATGTGTAAAGAGTTAAATATAAGTTTAGAAGAAGTTGCTTACATTGGGGATGATGTTAATTGCAAGGAGCTTTTAGAACATGTGGGAATTGCTGCTTGTCCTGCTAATGCGCTTAAAGAAGTTACGCAGATACAAAATATACTACTGCTTTGTAAAAATGGTGGAGAGGGTGTTGTAAGAGAGTTTATAGAGTTTTTATTTGAAAAAGGTTATGTATAAATATTCATAAAAAAAGCCCAAACCTTGTGGTTTGAGCTTTAAATAGAGAATGAGTTGTTTAAAGACTATTGTAAAAGTCTTAAAACATTTTGTTGAGCCATGTTGGCTTGACTTATCGCATAAGCACCTGCTTGTGAGATAATGTTTTGTTTGTTAAAATTAGCACTCTCTTGCGCATAATCAACATCTCTAATAATAGATTCCGCTGCTTTAACATTCGTAGCTTGGGTCATTAAGTTACGAACCGCTGATTCAACTTGGTTTTGAGTAGAACCCACGTCTGCTCTAAATCCATTAAGGGTATTAATTGCTGTATCAACTAAAGCCATTTGTGTTTCGGCGTCACCTTTTGAAATGGTTGTAATATTATTTAAAGCAGTTAATCCTAATCCTGTTGTATTAGCAGTAATTGCACCTAAAGAAATGGTACCTGTAACGTTATCTTCACCAACTTGAAAATCAAGTGCAGTTGAAGCACCTGTACCATTCGTTGCTGAGATTAACTGAGTTCCATTATAGTTGGTTGATTTCCCAATATTATCCAATTGCTCTAATAATTTAGAGATATCTTTTGCAATTGATTGTCGCCCTTCCGCAGAAGTTGTATCAGTATTTGCTTGGATTAATTTGGCTTTAACCGTATCTAAAATATTCGATTGCTCTGCCATAGATTTATCCGCAATTTGTAATAAAGCAACCGCTGAATTTCCGTTATCAATCCCTTGATTAATAGAAGTAGCTTGAGTTCTAAGTTTATCAGCAATTGCAAGACCAGAGGCATCATCACTTGCTTTGTTAATTCTAAGACCAGTACTTAATTTTTCCAATGAACTTTTCATTAAACTGTTGGTGTTTGCTGCTGCTTCTTGAGCATTTAGAGATGAAATGTTAGTATTAATTCTCATAATAGATCCTTTCTCATTATGACACATTGAAAATTTCAAGAGAAATCTTCACCCAAAACGTTCTTGTGTGACCAAGCATAGAGACAAACTTAAAAAGTTTAACTCTTCGGAATCAATTGACCCCTATGTTTTATAAGAGAAGTATGACATACCAATTCTTATAATTAGCTTAAATATAAACGAAATTTAAGAAATGTTTTAAATATTTAAATAAAAAAAGCTCAAATCAAAAGATTTGAGCTTTAAGAGAAGGTTTAAGATGGATTTGTATTGATTACTGAAGTAATCTAAGAACGTTTTCACAGAAACGTATATCGTAGCAGTAAAACTGCTATTTTAACGACTTATTGTAAAAGTCTTAATACGTTTTGTTGTACTTGGTTGGCTTGACTCATAGCAAAGGTTCCTGCTTGTGCTATGATGTTTTGTTTGTTAAAGTTTGCACTTTCTTGTGCATAATCAACATCTCGAATAATAGATTCCGCTGCTTTTACATTGGTCTCTTGAGTCATTAAGTTTCTTACCGCACTTTCAACTTGATTTTGAGTTGAACCAATATCGCTTCTGTAACTATTTAAAGTAGTAATTGCATCGTCAATAGTTGCTTGGTGTGTTTCTGCTTGAGTAGTTGTAATACTACTGGCATCAACAATTGACTTAAGAGCCACTAATCCCAAGCCGGTTGTATTTGCATTAATTGCTGCTGTTGAAACCATGCCTGAAGTAGCACTTTCACCTACTTGAAAGGACAATTGCGGAGAGGGCCCAGTTCCCGCTGTATCAGAGATAAGTTGTGTACCATTATAATTGGTTTGTTTGGCAATATTATCCAATTGTTGCAACAGCTTTGCAACATCTTTTGCAATAGCAACACGACCTGTATCAGATGTGGTTGAAGTATTGGCTTGAATTAATTTTGCTTTAACTGTATCTAAGATATTAGATTGTTCTGCAATTGATTTATCCGCTATTTGAAGTAAAGATACTGCTGAATTTCCATTATCAATCCCTTGTCGAAGAGATGTTGCTTGAGTTCTTAACTTGTCTGCAATAGCCAGTCCTGATGCATCATCAGCTGCCTTATTGATTTTAAGACCTGAACTTAATTTCTCTAAAGAGTTATTCAATTTACTGTTGGTTTGACTGTTTGCTTCTTGTGCATTCAGTGATGCAATATTAGTATTAATTCTCATCTTGTACCCTTTTTCATTTTATGCTATAAGATTAACCTATCCTCTTATATTATGTCAAATGAAATTAAGTATATTTTTGATAAAAACATAACAATTTAATAAAAAAAATAATACATAAAGCTAATCTTAAGAAAAGTTCACTCAAAGAGCTATAAATGTTATACAATTCTTTATTTTTGTTTTTCTAAAATAACTCCACACTCAATGTGTTTGGTGTAAGCAAATTGGTCAAAGAGTGCAAAATGTTTGATGGTATGTGTTTTGATTAATTCACTTAAGTCTCTTTGTAGGGTTTGGGCGTTGCAAGAAATATAAATAATTTGTTCAAACTGTTGTGCTAATTTTTGGGTTGTTTCATCTAAACCTGCACGAGGAGGATCAAGAAAAATAGTCGATGGCTCATAGTTGATGGTTGATGGTGCAAAGGTGTAGTTGTTTAGGTTAATATTTTTTAATCGATTAAATTCACGTTCACCGTTGAGTGCTTGAACAAACTCTTCACTGCTCATACGAATAAATTCTATGTTATTTCTATTATTGAGAACACAACTCTCTTTGGCTGACTTAATGGAAGTTTTTGAAATTTCTGTGGCTAAAACT
>Ga0172377_10003138_pt1 | contig 16968 bp, 12 predicted proteins | sample Pumphouse3metaG_FD_119749 | JGI IMG/M metagenome (GOLD analysis project Ga0172377, IMG submission 119749) | Leachate microbial communities from a municipal landfill in Southern Ontario, Canada - Pumphouse #3 metaG | ecosystem: Engineered > Solid waste > Landfill > Unclassified | place: Canada...
GTCGGGTGCAGCACATGCCACCGTGGAAATGCCGTGGTTCAATGTGTCGTACACCCTGCTGTGGTCAGGCATACGGTATGCATTGGCGGAAAATATTCCCCAAAATCGACTGCCGGCCTATACCGATCACAGCTTCTCGCTTTCGAAAGTCATCAACGCCAAACGGCTCACCTGGCATGTTTCGGTTGAGGCATTGAACGTAGGCGACAAAAATTACGAGATTGTGCGTAACTTTCCCATGCCCGGCCGTTCCTACAGAGGAACCCTGTCGATCGATTTTTAATTCACCATTTAAATAACAACGCATATGAAAAAGAAAAATGTTTTTATTTTAGTACTTCTGGCTGCTCTTTTTGCAGCATGCAGCGATAGCGACGATTTAATCGATCCAACGGAACTTCCGCCTTCGGAAACCCAAAAGATTCTGGTGCTTTGCGAAGGAATTATGGACCACGACAACAGTACGCTGGCTTTTTACGATTTGAAAAGCAAAACCAAGGACTTTGATTATTTTACCACGGTCAACAAAAGAGGCTTGGGCGATACGGCAAACGATATGATCAAATACGGATCGAAAATCTATATCGTTGTCAACGAGTCGGGCACCATAGAAGTAATCGATGCCGCTACGGGTAAATCGTTGAAACAGATTGAGATGAAGGAAAAGACAGCCGAAGGCAAAGAAATAAACAAGCAGCCCCGCTATGCAGCTGCTTACGGGGGAAAAGTGTACGTTACTTCCTACGACGACACCGTAACCCGCATCGATACCGTTTTGCTGGCAATCGACGGCTCAGTGACGGTTGGACGCGATCCGGAGGGTATATGCATCAAAAACGGCAAAATCTATGTGGCCAACTCCGGCGGATTGGATTTTCCCGATTACGACAAGACGGTTTCGGTGATCGATCTGAACAGTTTCGAAGAAATAGAACAAATCGAGGTCGGCCTCAATCCCTATCAGGTGTTTGCCGACAACCAAGGCGATGTGTACGTGAATGTTCGCGGAAATTACGACGACATCGCACCGAGTTTCAAAAAAATAAAGCCTTCGAAAGATTCGTACGAAGTGTCTACGCTTACCGGCGTGTCGATTTCGGAATTTACGATCGTCAACGACAAAGCGTACATTCTGCACAACGATTGGGGAAAAGAAAGTGAAGTGAAGGTGTTTGACTGCAAGACCGAAGAAGTGGTTACCGAGAATTTTGTAACCGATGGCACCTCCATCCTGAACGGATATAAAATTACGGCCGACGCATACAGTGGCGATGTTTACGTTACCACATCCGATTATACTACATCGGGCAATGTGTTGTGCTTCGACAACAAGGGAGAATGTAAGTTCACCCTCCCAAGCGTGGGAATAGGACCAAACAAAATAATTCTCCTCGATTAATTGGCAGGCTTATTATTTAGCACGCTTTCGTTATACAGCAGGAATTTCGTTATATAACGAATAGAAATTAAACAGCAATTATCATTATTTATTATTTCGGTTTCAAACGAAAGGGGATGTCCCAAAATCGGGCAACCCCTTTTTTATTGCTTCCGAAAAGTTTAAAGATGCAGAACACACAATAAAGTAATCTATGCGTATACTAAATAATATCTACAAACAATAACAATATTACGGAATTCTTTTAAATACTTAATAATAACCACTGGGTAGGTTCCGTTATTCTAAAATTAAATATTTTCTTTGCGTTTTTATGTCGCAAACTTTTTCGATATCTCTTTTTTATTTATGAATATTGTTTATCTTTGCTATACGCTAACAATTCATAAAAACGAAATTCTAAAATCAAAATGCCTTTATATACTAATAAATAAAATCATACATTTAAAAGTAGAAAAAGCTGATTTAACACTACTTGTCTGCAACAACAGAGATGAAGACACACCAATGTATATTAAAATTCAACATGGTAGCTGTCTGATAAAATGTACACAATGTAGACATTGTGACCATTACAAAACTGTTTTCTACAGTTGAAAATGGGCCTTAAACGCTTAAGTTAACTGATAAAGTTATAAAATGTTATATGCGAAGAAAAAATGACAGATATTGTCTTGAATTATGAAATCAAAATACAAATAAAAACAAATGCAAAAACTTCCAAAGAATATAGCAAAAATCATCGATGAATTAATAGACCAATACTTAGAAGAGGATCGATATAATCGCTCTTGGATAATTGGTTTCAGTGGGGGTAAAGATTCAACCGTCCTGCTTACTTTAGTTTGGCTTGCCCTAATCAAAATAAGAAAAGACAATCCTACTGAAATATTAAAGCGTCAAATATTTGTTGTTTGTAATGATACAATGGTAGAAAATCCTATTATCGATGAATATGTAAATAATGTATTGCAAACAATTGAAAAGGCTGCAAAAAAACAACAGTTACCCATTACAGTAAAAACAACCACTCCTCAAATAGAAGATACTTTTTGGTACTGTGTAATTGGAAAAGGCTATCCTGTACCAAATAATTCTTTCCGTTTCTGTACTGAAAAAATGAAGATAAAACCTACATTAAATTTTATTACCAACCAAGTAGCAGAAAACGGTGAGGCAATTATTTTAATTGGTACAAGACTTGACGAAAGTCAGCAACGGGCAAAATCGATTAGAAAGCACGGCGTTAAAGGACACCGACTTTCTAAACATCCTCTAAACCCAAGTACATACACTTATGCACCAATTAAGGAATTAATGTTGGAAGAAATATGGTATATTATTAATGCGATACCTTCTCCGTGGGGGTTTGACAATCAAATACTTTTCAAAATATACTCTGATGCATCTGCCGACGATTATGAATGTCCGACCATAATAACTAGTGATTCACACCGTTCATGTGGACAAAGCCGTTTTGGCTGTTGGGTTTGTACGGTTGTAAAAGAAGATAAATCAATGACCGCCCTTATTAAAAATGGTATGGGATGGATGAAACCTTTGCTTGAATTTCGCAATAAATTAGTTGCAAATAGAAATGTTTCTAAATATCGAAACAAAACTCGGCGAAATGGTCAATTAGCCGTTGATGAAACAGGACATAAGCAGGGCAATTATACTATAGAATACCGGATACAACTATTGCGTGAATTACTAAGTATTCAAAAAGATATACAACAGTATCGTGCAAGTATTGACTTGATAACAAGTCAAGAATTGATTGCCATTCAAGTGATATGGTACCGGGACGGAAATTTTACAACAACTGTTAATGACATTTACAATGAGGTGTATGGCTATGATTTGCCAAATAATAATATTGGGTTGGAGGAGCGGTTATTGCTCGAAAAATCGTGCAACAATTCTTCTCATTATTTATTAATTCAGGAATTACTTGCTCTGCAAAAAAACAAAGTTTTATTAATGAAAAAATACGGGCTACAAACTGATTTAGAAGCCAGACTAGAGAGATATGTAAAGGAGACAGAAACATGATGATAAAAAGTATAGAACTTAATAACTATCGAATCTATAAAGGAATTAACAAAATTGTTTTCCAAAATGGAAATAACAAAAATTTGTTTCTAATATCGGGGGAAAACGGTTTTGGAAAAACTACATTTTTACACTCATTACTTTGGTGCTTATATGGTCGTTTAATGGCGGATATTGATAAAACATATCGTAAAGAAATGTCAAATAAAGAATATAACAATACTCTAATAGATAACTTAAATGAAGTTTGTAGAAAAAAACTATTTTCCGAAGTTGCAGAAGACACGCTTTCTCGGATAAAAAAAAATGGTTATTCAGCTGATACTGAATTTATAAAAGAATGGTCGCGTTATCATGTTTCATTGGAATTTTGCAATGTGTTAATTCCGTCAATTCCCTGCCAATCATTAAAAATAACTCGTTCCTACGATATTCTTTTGAATAAAGAAAATGTTGAAATTTTGATTGATGGCGTACCCAATAAACTCACTGATACTATTAGACATGAAATTTTTATCAATGATTTTATTTTGAAAAAAGATATTGCACGTTTTTTCTTTTTCGATTCCGAAAAAATTGTTTCGCTTGCCGAAACCAATACTATAGAAGAAAAACGTAAACTGTGTTCTGCTTATAATGAAGTTTTGGGTATAAAAAAATATGAGGATTTAAAGAAAAATCTTGAAAACTTGCGTTTGCGTTTCCGTCGAAAATCTAATGATATTGAGAATAGAAATAAATTAAACAGTTTGCTTTCTAAAAAGAGATCCCTTAATAAAACTATTAAAGCACAAGCAAGACAAGCTGCTGACTTTGACAGCAAATTATTATTATTAAAGAAGGAAGATGAATATTTGCAAGTGCAACTTTTGCGTGAGGGCAACGAAACAACTCTCGAAGAACTTAATCGACAGAAAGCACTTTTGGATACTACACGAAAGAAAGATGCCGAATATAAATTACAATTAAAACAATTTTTAGAATTTGCCCCCTTTGCAATTTCAGGCAAACTTTTACGGCAAACAAAGAACCAGTTAGAACGTGACTTTAATATTTTGCAGTCGGAAAGCAATGTAAAAAATCAAAATTTCTTGCTTTCAAAAATCGCTTTAGAAATGCAGGAAACTTTCAAGAATGTTTCTATTTCTGAAGAAATACAGAATGAGTTAATCAATTCGTTCCACGATATTATCGCAAAGTACCAAAAAAAAACCACAGATGAGACCCCTTTGTTGAACGTGAGCAAAGAAGATTTTGATGAATTTATCGCTATTTATTCAAACATAACAACAACTTATCGTATAGAATTTGAACACCTCGCTGACGATTACCAGAAAAACAAGCAAGTCGTTAACCGTACCGCACGAAACATTACCAATATGCATAGCAAAGAAAATGATAATGTAATAAAAAAAATTCGAAAACAAAAAAATGAAATTGAGCTGGAAATTGCAGATTTGGAGCAAAAAATCCGTTATTTACACGAAGAACGAGGCGCAATAAATAAAGAATTAGCGGTTCTGAACGAACAAATTACAGAATTAAGTAAAAAAATAAGTATAGATGATAACAATGGCAAAAAAGATAAATTGGCAGAACAACTTATTCAAGAACTTAATACATTTCTCGTTTCATTAAAAAAAGAAAAAAAATCGACTCTCGAAAGACGAATTAAAACTACAATGAATACTCTAATGCATAAAACTGATTTTATTGGTAAAGTAGATGTAATAATTGCTGATGATATGATTGATATCAACTTATATTCCAAAGATAATACTTTGATTAAAAAAGAATCATTATCAAAAGGGGAACAACAGCTCTATGCCACTTCGCTACTCAAAGCTCTTGTAGAAGAATCGGGTATTCAATTTCCTGTGTTTATTGATAGCCCTTTACAGAAATTCGATAAAAATCACGCAAATAAAATCATTACAGAGTTTTACCCATCTATTTCAAAACAAGTAATTTTATTTCCATTACTGCATAAAGAATTAACAAAAAGCGAATTAGAAACGATGAAGCCATATATAAATTCTGTTTTTTTGATTAAAAATGAAAACTCATATTCATATATTCAGCAGGTTGATATTAATAATTTAATGAAAGAATAAACTATGTTTTCACAGATAAAAACAAGTAGTATAAACCGTGGAATCGTTACGGAATTGACACGTAAATTCAATTTGGGTACAGAAAATATTATTGCACGGATTGCTATTGCTTGTTCTTTGCAGTCGGGTATAAAGTTTTCCCCACTCGATGTAAAAGACTCAGGTGGAAAGGAATACAGTAAAAAAGTTCTTTTTGGCAATTATTACCCTATTTATGAAGCATTAATTTGCACGCATTATCAAATAAATGCTAACGATAAAGATTTGCCACGTTACTTTAAAATGCACTTAGATCATGGTTTAGAACTTATTTATCAAGATGTATCGGATAATCCTAATTTGATTGGCTATGATTATTTATTTGAAAAAATTCATGATGGATTAAAAGACATATGTTGAGGGAAAAGCTGAAAAATATTACAATTAAAGACTTATTGAAAGATGGCAAAATATCCGTCCGCGCAAGTAATTGTTGTTTGAATGCCAACTTCGATTCCCTTCTCGATGTGATTGAATTTTACGAAAATGGTCACTCTTTCTTAACTATTAGAAACGCAGGTAAAAAGACTTGCCTTGAGTTAGAAAACTTATGCAAACAATATATTTCACAAATAGAATACTTAGAAAGTACAAATAATACCTTTGAAAAAATAGAAAAAGATCTTCAAAAAAAAATTGAATTAGAAAATTTTATAAAAACAGATTTACTTAATACTAGTAACAATAAATTAATTGAGAGTAAGGATATCCTTTCATATTTAAGCAATGCCAAAAAGGAAATACTTAAAAAAAAATTTGAAAATCATATTAGTAACTACTCTATTCGTACAAAGAATAAATTAAAATCAATTGGCTATAAAAATTTTGTATCTAATTATTTATTTGAAACCAATGATAATTTGCTAAATATTAGAGGTATAGGTGGGGGAAGTTTAGAGGAAGCTATTGATTTGAAAAACAAAATGAAAGATGATCTTTTGAGTTTAATTAATTTATCCGAAGAAGTAACATCAAAATTAAACGTGGTTCGCGGAGAAAGTGAAATTATTCTAAATGATTTTGTTACTAAATTTCTTAAAGAAAACGATCATTTACCTATGTTTTGGATTTTAGAAAAACAACTTGTTGAAAATAATAATCGCAACATTGGAATTTTAATTGATACCTTCCCCATTTTTCAAAACTATCAATCTAAAACATTAAAAGAAATAGCTAAAAAATATAATTTAACAAGTGAAAGGATACGTCAAATTCGGAATAATGTTTTTCACAAGACCTTTAAAATAAAAGATGAAACTATTAAATATAAAAAAAATGACGATTTGATTAGTTATATTCAATTACTTAAAAATAAAAATGAATGGACATATGTCTTAGAACTCATACCTGAAACACATATTGTTAATCGAACTTCTTATGATATAGAATGTTATCTAAAAAAAGAGCAATGTCATTTTTCCGTTGAATTTGTGATGCAAATTATTGGATACATCTTTAGAGATGAATTTACACTTTATGGAGGTTTTGACATTAACAATAGAAATAAATCATGGAAATCTGTATTTTTGATAAGAAAAGAATTTACTGATATTTTTGATTTTGAAAAAATAATAGAAGAATTTGACAATATCTTACTAAATAATGAAACCGAATATCTTCTAAACATTGAAGATTATATTGTTAATTCTAGAAATTGGATAAATTTTAATTTTACTAAAATAGATGAAGTAACAAGCATTGTAAGAGATATTTTGCTACACCAATTTGGCTTGTATTCTGAAGATATTAATGGACTAATAAAAATACCAGCAACCAAGGAAAAAAATCCTTTTGATGTAGTTTATGAAATTTTGCAACAGAAAGGAAACCCGATGCACTTAGACGAGATTTTTTCAGAGTTTAAAAAAATTTTACCTGAACATAAATATACCAAACCTGAACAATTGCGCCCTTATTTGCAAAAACATAAGTCCATATCATATAGAAATAGAAATAGTGTTTACACACTCAAGGAGTGGAAACATATTCGAACAGGAACAATTCGCGATGCAATTATAGAATTTTTATTGAAAAATGAATCACCACAAACTGTGGAAGATATTGCGAATTATGTTTTACAACATTTTCCTAGAACTAACATTTCAAGTATTAGGACAAGTATGTGCAACGATACTCTAAAAAGGTTTTCTTTTTATGACAACAACTTATTTGGATTAGCAAGTAAAAAATATTCAGCTGAATATAAAGAAATAGAAGCAAAAAAAAATAAACGCAGAACTTTTGAACAACGATTAATAGATTTGGAAAAATTTATCGTTGAAAACAAGCGTTTCCCTTTTTCTGTTTCTAACAATAAAGAAGAAAAATCTCTCCATCATTGGTGGCTTAGAATCGTAACTGGTAAACAACAAATCAATGCAAATCAGCAAAAAGAAGTTGAAAGAATCAAAAATCAATATATTGATTATGAGAAAGATGAAAATAATTATAAATGGAATCTAAATTACAATAAATTAAAAAATTTTTTACTTAAGAACAAGCGTGCTCCTTTCCCTAAAGGAGATGAAAAATTCCTCTATAGTTGGTTACAACGAACAAAGGACGATTTCTTAAACGATCGATTAAGTGATGAACAACGCAAGAAATATATCGCGCTTACAAAATTGATTTGATATGTTAAAAGACAAAGATTTCAAATACAGATATTCAACAGGTAGAAAAGATTCTCCAGTAGATTTTTGTGAGTTGGCATTATCTAACAGTACTAAATTTGACATTGGATTAGGCTATTTTAGCTCAGCTTCATTCAATATCCTTTCGGTAGGTTTTGCTCATTTTATAAGTAACGGAGGAATAATGCGTATGTACATAAACCAATACCTTACCGAAGACGATTACAATCTTTTGAAAAATGACCAAAAAATTGATTTTGAAGAATATATTCTTCAATCTTTTTATGTTTTAAAAGCAACTCTGTCAAAAAGAGATGAACATTTTTTTAAATGCTTATCCTATTTAATTCAGAATGGACGAATTGAAATAAAAATTGTTATACCTAAAAATGGAGGACTTGCACACGAAAAGTTTGGCATTTTTACAGATAAAAATGGTGATAAAGTTGCTTTTACTGGATCAATGAATTTAACAGCAACTGCATTAGTAAAAAATATTGAAACAATTGAATGTACTTGTTCGTGGAAAAGTGAAGATAACCGTCAACGCATTGAAATTAGTGAACAAGATTTTACAGAAATTTGGAATGGTTCAAATAACAATGTGTTAGTTTTTCCGGCAAATAAATTTTGCCACGAAATAGCGAAGACCTATCCTAATGTTGATATAGACGAACTATTGATCCAAGAAAAGGAAATTATAAAAAAACTCAATACCAGTACGAAAATAAGACAAGAGGAAATTTCAAATAATATTCAAATGATAAAAGAACCACATTTTCCATATAAATACCCTGATGGAGCAAGACCATATCAAATTGAAGCATATGAAGCATGGATAAAAAACGAGAAGCGTGGTATTTTTGCTATGGCAACGGGAACAGGAAAAACAATCACTGCGTTAAATTGTGCTTTGAAAGAATATCAGTTAGATGGCCTATATCAACTTTTAATTTTAGTCCCAACAATTGCATTGGTTGAACAATGGATTGATGAAATAGCTCTATTCGATTTTAAAAATGTAATTACTGTTTCTTCTCAAAATTCGCAATGGAGACAACAAATTGTAAAACTGGCAGACAAACTTACCAGGGGCAAGAAAGTGAATTTTGTTATTATTTCTACTTATCAATCTTTTACGAATAAAGATTTTCAACAAATATTGCCTCAACTGTCCGAAAATATGATTTTAATAGCAGATGAAGCACACAATATTGGTTGCGAATCAGTTCGTTCTGTTTTCAGAACATTGCATATTAAAAGAAGAATCGCATTGTCTGCAACACCAAATAGAATTTATGATAAAGAAGGAACAGCAGAGTTGGAAGGTTTTTTCAATGATAAGCCCCCTTATGTTTATAACTTTCCGATGAGCAAAGCAATTGACGAAAATCGACTTATGAAGTATTGCTACTATCCTAAAATTGCTTATCTAAATGACAATGAAATGCAACAATATACATCAATTACAGAACAACTTTTGCGATTACTCGATAATACTACAAAACAATTTAAAGATGAGCAAAAAGCAAAAGAATTATTAATGTCTCGTAAACGTATTTTACATAAAGCAGCCGACAAAATGCGTGTTTTCAAAGAAATAATTACTGAAATAGGACAAGAAAAATTAAAGTATTGCTTTGTATACGTACCAGAAGGTAAAAAAATGTTTGATTCAGATGAAGCTATTTTATATTCAAATTCAGATTATGATTCTGAAACAGACACTTATGAAGAAACCATTATAAAAAAAATGCTTGATATAACCAAAGAAATTTTTCCGAATACAACGTGCAATACTTATACAGGCAAAAACAGTAAAACTGAAAGAAAAGCTATTTTACAGGGATTCGAAAACGGTCAAATTAATGTTTTGTTCGCAATGAAATGTTTGGACGAAGGAGTTGATATTCCACGAGCCGAATATGGAATTTTCGTTTCAAGCACGGGTAATCCCCGACAATTCATTCAACGTCGTGGTCGTTTGTTACGCAAACATCCCGCGAAAACTTTTGCTCATATCTATGATATAGTTGTCGTTCCTAACTTTCAAACATCCTATTACTCTAAGGAGTTTTGGAATATGGAAAAAAACTTAGTAAAAGGTGAATTAAAACGTGTAGCTTACTTTGCAAACTTAGCAACCAATAATTACACTGGCGCTCTTCAATCTTTAGATGAGGTTGCTCAATTTTACAATATAATCTTATCTGAACTTATTTTGAATATAAATCAATAATTTTTTAAAAACATGACATCTGAGGAAATTTTCAACGAAGTATTAAAATCACCCGAGCTACAGGAGATCTTTCAAATTCCCAAAGAAGACTTGGAACAAGAGAACTTTTTTACAAAATCTGAATATCGGATTATCGAAATAATAAAAACAATAATAAGTGGTCAAGAAAATTATAAAAGTAAAGAACAAATTTTTCAAAACATTCAAAAATTAATAATGCAGTTATAAATATGGGAACAATAATTAAATCGATTAGTTTTCAAAACTTTTATAACTATTATGGAAGTTTTGATGAAAATACTTATTATTTCAAAGAAGGTATTAATATAATTAATGCCGATAATAATATGGGCAAATCCAAATTCTATAATGGCATTCTTTGGATTTTAAAAGATAAAGTATATGATTCGGATTTAAAAAGAATGGTTAGTGCTTCATCTTCATTCCAGAAAATGGCTTCAGGAAAAGCGATAAATGAAAAAAACAACTTTGATATGGGAGTAAATATATCATTTATAGAAAATGATAATAAATACTCTGTTACCAAGATTGTTCAATTTAATAAAGAAGGGAAGAGTTGGAAAACCAATGAAAAATTAGAAATTATGCAAACTATTGAGAACCGCGACATTCCTGTTTTAGACGTTGCGGATAAAGAAAAAATTATAAAAAAAATTATCTCTCCCGAATTGATAAACTATGCCTTATTACAAGGAGAATCTATTGAAGAATTGGTAGATTTATCTTCCCACAAAGGTTTGTCTTCTACTATTGAAGTATTGGCGGGTATTAAAAATTTAATTGAAATTTGCGAAATTAGCAAAGATTTATCTCGAAAAGCTAAAAAACTCTCAAATGACAAGGAAAGAGAATTTAATGCAACGAATAACAAAGTTAATGAGTTAATTCAAGAAAGAGAATTACTCGAAGATCGTATAGAAAACACATTAGCACAAATTGAAACCTATAAAACAGAATTGTCTGAGGCTAAAAAGAAAAAAGAAACATTAGAAGCAATTTTATTAAATGCCAAAAATAGGGAAAAGTTTCGTGAAATTAGAAGAACTTTAGAAAATGAAATCAATCAACTAAAAGAAAAGAAAAATAACATGGAGAAAAATATCACCTTTATGTTATTTTCTGAAAATTGTCCATGGATATTGATGGGATTGGAAGATCAGATTACATTATTCGACAAACGCAGGCAAGAATTGACTGCCGATATTGCAACTCAGAAAGCAATAGATAACCCAATTAAGCTTCCAGAAGGCTCACCGGACATTCCTTCATTACAAAGAATGCTGCAAACAGAAAAATGCGAAGTCTGTGGACGTCCAGCCCCTAAAGATTCAGAATTTTGGAAGCATATAAAAATGGTAATGGAACGCCCCACGAGCGAAAAAAAATTAAATAAAAACGATTTCAACTCATTTTACAGCAGTATCCAGACAACTGTAGGTGCATTCTCTTTAAGCATTCCTAAAATCGCACAATCAATTAAAGAATACAGAGAAGAAATTGATAAATTGGAAGATTTAATCTTACAAAAAGAAGAAGAAAAAGAAAATGCTAAACTCGAATTTTTAAATGCAGGTGGTAGTGAAACTAACTCAGATATAACTGATAAACGATATATTTCAGATTACACTCTTGCAGAAAAAACAATTGAAAAAAAAGATAAAGATATTCGAAAGGCGGAAAAATTAATAAAAAATTGGAGCGCTCGGTTGAGACAAATTGAAGAAGAAATTAAAAATATCAGCACAAACAGTGAAATTGAACGTTATCGACAATTCAAAAAAACAATGTTAAACGTTGAGCATATTTTTCACAATACAAAAGAACGAATTTTTGATGAAATTTTAAAATCATTAGAAGAAAATGCCAACATAAAATATGCAGAACTCACACAAGGTAATTTATCATTGGGTGGTAAATTAAATTTCTCGAAGCAGGCAGATGGAACTGTTCAAGTTTCTATAAAAAATGTCAATGATGGAGAACTTACTGGGCTTGGTACAGGGTTTCAACGAATGAAACAATTATCTATCATTATGGCTATAATATCTTCAAAAATTGGGAACCAACGATTTGATTACCCGTTCATTTCAGATGCACCGTTTTCGGAGTTTGGCGATAATTTCATAAACAACTTTTTCAAAGTCGCACCTAATGTTTTCACACAAAGTATAATTCTTATCAAAGAATTGTATGATTCAACTTCCGAAAACTATTTAAATGATTTAGGCAACAAGATTTTGAAAAGAATGGAAAATGGTGAAATTCCTGGTACTTTCTATGTTAATTATATTGAAGAACAAGCCGATACAACAAATTTAGTAACAAAAAATAAATGCTATAAAGAATAAAATTATGGATAGTTCACAATTAAGAGATTTAATCGGTCAGAAAAGACCAAGATATAAAGAACAATATCGCTCTTTAATTGAGAGTATTTCCAAAAAAGGCGATGCAAGCGGAAAAGGCAATTTTTCTTCTTTCGGTGCATTTTACCAAACCTATATGTATGCCTTCATAATTGGATATAAATTAGGAGAGCAAAATTTTATTAAACCAAACGAAAAATCGAATGATTTTTTTGTTTTTTCTCAGTGGAATCCGACTTCTATACGAGATTATATTGTTATGCTATTACTCAACAAATCAGAAGACTTTGGATTCAAATGGATTGAATTAGAAAATGCAAGTTCCGAAGCAATTGATGCATTTGTCGCAGAATTTATAAGACAATTGGAAGGTTATGCCAATGCTGGTTTTGAATATCTTCAAAAAAAGTGGTACTACGAAAATATGAAATTTCACAACCCATTTGTATTTGTTAATATTTTGGAAGAATTGAGTATTTAATTAAATTTTACGTCCGTTAGTCTGTTGTTATCTGCTAAAAACCTTATATCAACTTCGGAATTCTGTTGTACGATCTGAATAGTTATACAATATCAACAGCTGCCTTACAAACCTCAATATTGTAACAAGTAATTAGAAATACAGCAAAAACGGCAATCACAGAGCAGCGAAAATGGTAACAAGAGTACAACAAAAATGGTAACAGTGGTGCAGCGAAAACGGTAACAACAATACATCGTTTTTAATAAATTAGTTCCACCTTTGAGTCATAATTTTAAATCAAAAGTATTATGACAGAGAAGGAAAGAAAATTATTAGACCGCTACATTATGCATGACACCATTCACAAGCTTTATCACGAGCACGACAAATCGATGCGATGGATCGCCAGTTACCTGGGTATAAGCTTCAGAACCGTAAAGAAGTACCTTTCGATGGATCATAACGAGTTTCAAAAGTACTCGGAGAGTATAAGCTACCGCGAATGTATTCTCGATCCTTACAAAAGTTTTATCGTCGAGCGTCTTAACCAGTTTCAGGATACGCCGGCAGCGCAGATGCACGACTGGTTAAAAGAGAACTATCCCTTTTTCCCTGATGTATCTCCGAAGACTGTATACAACTACGTTATGAAGATCCGCCAGGAGTACAACCTGCCAAAGATAAAGCCCGTCAAAGGGCGCGAGTACGGGCCACTTCCCGATACACCACCGGGAAAGTATGCCCAGGCTGACTTTGGAGAATACAACCTTCGCAAAGGCGATGGCTCAAAGATCAAAGTGTACGTCTTCGGCATGATACTGGAACATAGCCGCTACAAGTTCATTTGGTTCCTGGACAGGCCTTTTACCAGTGAAGATGCCGTTTACGCCCATGAACTTGCTTTTCGTTTCTTCCACGGGATACCGAAGTTTATTGTCTATGACCAAGACTCTGTTTTCCTTTACGATGAAAATATAGGAGATTACCGCATGACAGACGTCTTTGACAGCTATATCAAGAGCCGCCCGTTCAAGCCTGTCTTTTGCCGGAAGGCTGACCCTGAAAGTAAAGGAAAAATAGAAAACGTTGTCAAGTATGTCAAACAGAACTTTTTACTGAACAGGCCTTATAGCAGCCTCGATAATCTTAATGAAGAAGCTAAAGGCTGGCTGAGCAGAACCGGTAACGGCATGGTTCATAACACCACCTGCAAGGTTCCCTACGAGGTGTGGTGCTCGGAATGCAAGGAACTGCAACCCTATATACCCGTTACCTCTTCAGCTATTGAAACAGGCCATAAGGTGTTAAGCACAAACAAGCTCCGTTATAAGGGCAGCCTTTACTCCCTTCCCTTTGGCACGTACCGTGGTGAAGAAACCAGGGTGCTTGTCGATGAAAAAGATGATACCCTGGTTATTAAAACCATGGATGGGGAGCTTTTGACAAAGCATCTTATTGCCGCCGGCCGAGGAGAAAACATTGTAAATAATAACCATCAACGCGACAGGTCAGCGAGTATTAAAAAGCTCGTTGACGAGGTAAAGAGCCTGTTCACGGATCAATCCGGTGCGGACATCTTCGTAACTAAACTAAAAGAACGTTATCCCAGGTATATAAGAGACCAGCTGACGGTTATGCTGAACTGCCTGGCAAAATATGAGCAGGAAGACAGTGACAAAGCACTTGACTTGTGTATAAGTAAAAAGCTCTTCAGCGCCAATGACTTCAAATCGATACTCTCCTCCTGTACGGCTGCCCCCGGGAATAATGAAGAAGCAGAAATTAAACCACTCGGTACACCTGAAACACGATTAATGGTTAATATCAAGCCCAACAAATCCTCTATTGACGTGTATCAAAACCTCTTTAATGCCAAATGATATGATAACGGATAAAACAACTACCATACGAGGATATGCAAAGAGGCTAAGGCTCTCCGGGTTGACTGCCAATGCTCAGGATATACTTCTTCAAGCACAAAAAGAGTCGCCGAGTTATGATGATTTTCTAAGCCGGGTACTGGAAATGGAAATAAAGGGGCGTGAAGAAAGACAGAAAATATTACGTTTAAAAGCTGCCAGGCTTCCATTGGCACATGATCTGGATTTGTATGACCACAGCATATCGAACGGCTTGAGTACTACCCAGCTAAATCAACTAAGGGAGCTGCATTGGGTTGATGGGAACTATAATCTCATGCTCACGGGGCCTTGTGGCGTGGGTAAAACATTTATTGCTGCCGGCCTTTGTGCCGATGCCATTGACAAGGGATATAAAGCCTACTTCAGGAGCATGGATGAAATACTAACCACCCTGAAGCTGAAAGATATAGTTGCCAGTGCAAAAAGGGAACATAAAAATCTTACTAATGCAGATGTTATTGTTATAGATGATCTGATGAATATACCTGTCAGCCGTGATGACGGGAGCCTTCTCTTTGTCTTTATAAACAGCATATATGAATCCACATCGCTTATAATCACCACCAACAAATCACCCGCGGAATGGGCCCGCTCACTTGACGATGAGGTGCTGGCAACAGCGCTGCTGGACAGGATTTTATTTAAATGTGAGCTCCTGCAGTTATCGGGGAAAAGCTATCGTCTGGCTAACAGAAAAACAATTTTTAAAAAAGAACAGGAAAAAAAACAAAGAAAAGTAGAATGAGAATATTAACGAATAAATTATCTTTGCAACTGATGCACTATTGTTACTGAAAATGCTGCATCATTGTTACCGAAAGTGTTGCACTCTTGTTACCAAAAACGCTGCACTCGAAATTACCGAAAATGATGCATTCTTAATTACCGTTTACAAATATTCTTTTTCGCTCTCAAATCATAGGAATAAATGATCTTTTTTATCAACCTGATAAGTTCAAATTAGAAGTGCGAATTTCCCGGTAAGTTTTATATATCTTTGTGACGTTAGCTTCGTTTAAAAACCGTAATTAAATTTTTCGTTCGCTGTTCTTTTAAATTTAATATCAACACAGTAATAAGGATTTGTAATCCAAAAAAATAAATTGTTTTACTAGTAACCATTTAACATTTAAAGAAAAACGTGTGTATTTCGGTCTGATAGTGCCACTCTTGATATTCCGGTGATATCCACCCAGTGATTCCGGTGATACCCACCCACTGGCTGAACTATCAATTTGGCAAAGTTAATAATTTTATTTAGTTGTACTTATTTTTCCTTTTCTAAGTGACTCACCTTTAAGTATTATTCTGTGTGATGAGTTTACTATCCTGTCTAAAACTGCATCTGCTATTGTTTGTTCTCCAATCAGATCATACCAGGCTGATACCGGTATCTGTGAGGATAATATAGTTGATGCCTGATTATGCCTCTCATCAATAATATCCAACAGTATCTCTCCGGCTTGATTGTCAAAGGCATGTAGGCCAAAGTCATCCAAGATAAGTATATCTGTTTTTATTGGTTTTGAGAGTTCTTTCAAGTAAGTGCCATCTATTTTACTGAGTTTGAGTCTGCCTATAAGCTTGGCAGTGTTTGCATATAATACTTTGTATTCCATTAAACAGGCCTGATATCCCAAAGCCTGAGCAAGATAGCTTTTTCCCGTGCCGGATGCTCCTGTTATTATGATGTTTTCTTTTCGTTTAATAAAGTCCA
>Ga0172377_10003139_pt1 | contig 16957 bp, 10 predicted proteins | sample Pumphouse3metaG_FD_119749 | JGI IMG/M metagenome (GOLD analysis project Ga0172377, IMG submission 119749) | Leachate microbial communities from a municipal landfill in Southern Ontario, Canada - Pumphouse #3 metaG | ecosystem: Engineered > Solid waste > Landfill > Unclassified | place: Canada...
ATCATAATTATTCCTCCTGATGTGTGTTCTTATCTAAAATTTCGCGTATAAACCGAGCCCGCTCTTCGTTGATCTCTGTCAAACCCAATTCCTGTCCCGCTCGGCGCTGGACGCTGCCGGCACCGCTTTCGATAAAAAGCTGCTGCCAGCTCTGGAAGTCAATATCTTCTAGTATGCCTAAGGCAATTCCCAGACGTACAGAAGACAAATGGTCCATCGTTTCATCGAAACTGATTCGCCTTGCTGTACGGAGTAGGCCGTAAGCACGATGAACTTCGTCCTCCAGACCGACAGGATCTTCATCGTACAGATCCTGACGGAACTTTCGTTCCTGCCCGATCAGCCCTTGGCTGAGCTGACTTAGTCCTTTTACGATATCAGTTTCAGTAAATCCAAGCGTAACCTGATTGGAGATCTGGATCATGTCACAAATGGCACCGGATCCTTCGCCTGTTGCTCCCCTGATCGTGTAGCCGGTTTGGCTCAATTGTTTAGCCAAGGGATTCAACATATTTTTACGCATCAAAAGCGGAGCATGCAGCATGACGGATACCCGCAAGCCTGTTCCTGTATTGGTGGGACAGGTCGTCAGGTAACCTAGCTTATTGTCATACGCAAAGGGCAATAGCTTCTCCAGCTCTGTTTCGATTTTATCCGCTTCCTCCAGCGCCTCGTCCAGAGCAAAACCTGCGCGCATAGTTTGAATACGCAGATGGTCTTCCTCATTGACCAAGACGCCGCCTTTTTCATCGGAAAAAAGCAGCAATGATCGTGGCAGATCGTCTTTCAGCATATTGCGGCTGATTAGACGACGCTCTGCTAAGGCAAGTTTATTGATATCCCCCACCGAATCCAGCGGGACCTTTAAGAGGCCGCGCTCACTGTCTTCAGCCACGATGGCGAAGGCGTCTGCCACCCTCTCTGCCACCCCCCTAGCTTCTGCGCCGGAGAGACGCCACGGAAAGTGAGTATCGCTGAGGTTGCGTGCTAAGCGGACACGAGAGGAGACAACAACATCCGCGTCAGTTCCTTGTTCTAAATACCAGCTCATTATTTTTCCTCCTCTTGCTCACCCTCATCGTCAACGTCAGTTTCGGCGTCGGAATCGGAAGCAGCGTCGACTTCCGCATCTGAGTCAGCTTCGGCCTGATTTTCGGTCAGCGCTTCTTCACTTTCAGCCAGCGCGTCATCCTTGGCTGCCAGTTCCAGCTTCTTGATTTCATCACGCAACTGTGCCGCCTTCTCGTAGTCTTCCGCTTCAATCGCCCGCTGCTGTTCAGAGCGCAGTTGACTGATTTGGTCCGTTTCATCGGCGGTTGAAACTGCAAAGCCTTCAGGACTGATCTTAATTTTCTCCGCTTCAGCTTGAGCAGTATGTCCCTGAACTCGCTGGAATACAGGGTTCAAAATGTGGGCAAATACTTGATAGCAGTGTGGACAGCCCAAGACGCCTTTCTGGAGCAACTCTCTCTCAGTCAAGCCGCAATTGGGACACTTGAGACTCTCCGTAGCTTGAATTTGCTGCTTGGGGTAGGTAAAACTTGAGGGTCCCCAAAACATCGAATTGAAAATACCACCGAAGAAGTCATTTAAGGCTGCCTGTCCGCCTTTATCTAATTCCTGTGCACAGGCAGAGCAAAGGTTGTACTCTGTCACTTGATTATTGTGCGTACGTTTAACATGCACGCTAGCATCGCGCGACTGACAATTCTCACATAGCATTCTTATTCCTCCTTCGCTAACGCAGCTAAGCTCGTCAGCATATTACGAAAAATTCCGGCTCGCACCAGATCGCGCTCATCTGTCTCTAACGCATTGAGCGACTTGTTGGACATGGCGGCGCGCATCACTTGCTCTACTTTGGGAGTGATGATCTCTTGCTCGCTCAGACTGCGCAAGGCTATAAAGGCCTCCTGCTGCCCGAGGTAGGTACCACTTTCTTCCACCAATTGCATGAGTTGCTGCGCTTTCGACGCATTGGTAACTCTGCGAATGCGAATGGAACCACCGCTGCCGCGCCGGCTCTCAACCAGATAACCGTGTTGCGTTTTGAAACGCGTCTCGATTACGTAGGAAATCTGAGAGGGCACGACGTTTAATTTTTCTGCGAAAGAGTTGCGAGAAATCTCGTAGTAACCGCCATGCTCCAAGAGCAATTTCTTTATCATTTGTTCAATATGATCGGATTTACTTGCCATGTAGATCCTCCTCGATTATTAAGAAATATTTAAAATATTTAGTCTTTAACTTTTTTTGTCCTTTACAATATATCACTACGAAATTTGATATTCAAGAACGTTGTGGAAGCATGTAACTTCAGTTACTCGCTAAAAAAGGGGACTGTTCTCTAGCGAAAACAGTCCCCTTGAAAGCATTGATTTTACTAGCTTTTACTCGTCAGCAGGTAGGGTAAAGAAGTCCTCCATCAGCAAGGAAGTTAAAGACTCATCTTCTACTTCTTCAGCCTCAGCCTGAGCTTCTATAGGATCGTAATTTTCGATCAATTCCGCTTCCCTTCCACTGGGTGGAACCGGCACTTGTTCTGCGGTTTCTATCAGCAAGGGCACGTTTTCATTTACTACCGGAACGGCGCTGATGTCGCGATAGCGTTTAACACCTGTTCCTGCGGGGATTAATCCGCCAATGATTACGTTTTCTTTCAGACCGTCGAGGTAGTCAATCTTGCCTTTGACCGCAGCATCGGTTAGGACACGTGTGGTCTCCTGGAAGGAGGCGGCTGAGAGGAAAGATTCTGTAGCCAGTGAGGCCTTCGTGATACCCAGCAAAATACGAGTACCTGTAGCGGGGTTGAGTCCTACTCTTTCCGCTGCATGGTTATCTTCGACGAATTTCGAGAAGTCAACGGTACTGCCTGTAAGCAGGTCGGTATCTCCCGGATCGTCGATTCTAAGTTTACGCAGCATCTGTCGTACGATGATCTCGATATGCTTATCGTTGATATCGACGCCGTTGTTCTTGTACACTTTCAAAACTTCTCTAATGATATAGTTCTGAACGCCGCGAGCACCTTTGATCTTCATGATGTCATGCGGATTGACCGAGCCGTCAGTGATAAGATCACCGGCTTCAACTTGATCACCGTGTTCCACTAATAGCGGAATCGACAAGGAGATTTGATGCTTCTTAACTGTGCCGTCGGCAGCAGTAATTCTGACTTCGCGGCGGCGCTTGTCAGTCTCTTCGACTTCAATAACACCGGACACGTCGGCAACCACTGCCTGCCCTTTGGGCTTTCTGGCTTCAAAGAGTTCTTCAACACGCGGCAGACCTTGTGTGATGTCACCCGCTGAGGCGATACCACCCAAGTGGAAGGTTCTCATCGTCAGCTGCGTTCCCGGTTCACCGATGGACTGAGCTGCCATGATACCAACAGCTTCACCCACAACGGCAGGACTGCCGGTTGCCAGGTTTTTGCCGTAGCATTTGGCGCAGACACCTTTAGGTGAATCACAAGAGAGGACGCTGCGAATAGGAACTTCCTTGATCCCAGCCTCTTCAATGTGACGAGCTTGATCCATTGTGATCATCTCGTCTTTGAAAGCTAAGACTTCATCAGTTTCCGGATGCAAAATATCGGTAGCGGCAAAGCGACCCTCAATTCTGTCAAAGAGAGAGGCTAAGACGCGCTGGTTTTGTTTGCCGTAAGCAATTGTATGCGCAACGATGTATTCTTCGGTGCCGCAGTCTTCTTCGCGGATGGTGACATCCTGTGAGATGTCGACCAAGCGGCGTGTGAGGTAACCTGAGTCAGCAGTCTTCAAGGCTGTATCTGACAAAGACTTTCTCGCTCCGTGTGAGGAAATAAAGAACTCCAATACGTTCATGCCTTCACGCAGGTTGGATTTAATAGGAATTTCAATCGTGCGTCCTGAAGTGTCAGTCATGTTACCGCGCATACCGGCCAACTGTTTGATTTGGTCGATACTACCTCTGGCTCCGGACTGAGACATCATGTAAATCGGATTGTACGGATCAAGGTTCTTCTTAAGGGCTTCCGTAATGTCATTGGTCGTCGTACGCCACGTATCAACTACTGAGCGATAACGGCCTTCATCATTCAGGAGACCACGCTGGAACTGGGTGTTGATCTTATCAACACGTGTTTCAGCTTCCTTGATCAGTTTTTCCTTAACTTCAGGAACCACCATGTCGAAAACACCGATAGACACACCACCGACGGTTGCATAGTGGAAACCGAGTTCCTTTACTTCATCCAAGACTTCAGCTGTTTTCGCTGTGCCGCAGACTGTAATGCAGCGTTCGATAATGGATCCAATTTCTCTCTTTCCTACGACAAAGTCGCATTCCAGAGCGATCTGGCTTTCAACACTGTCGTCACGCTGTACAAACCCGAGGTTCTGAGGAATGACGCTGTTAAAGAGAAAGCGTCCGAGCGTAGATTCGACTAGACCACGATAGGTCTTGCCCTCAAGTTCAACAGTACGTCTGATGCGCACCGGTTGTTGCAGGGTAATCTGCTTGTCTTCGTAAGCCATCACGGCTTCATCCATATTGGAGAAGACACGCATGGGAGCGTCTTTATCTGCTTCAGGGTTCTCACGTTCTAATGTCAAGTAATAGCAACCGAGTACGATATCCTGAGTCGGCACTGCAACGGGTTTGCCGTCCTGAGGTTTCAGGAGGTTATTCGTTGAGAGCATCAGGAAACGAGCTTCAGCCTGCGCTTCAGTTGACAAGGGAACGTGTACTGCCATTTGGTCGCCGTCAAAGTCGGCGTTAAAAGCGGTACAGACCAGCGGATGTAGTTTAATAGCCCGACCTTCGACCAGCACCGGCTCAAAAGCCTGAATACCCAGTCTGTGCAAGGTTGGAGCGCGGTTCAAGAGGACCGGGTGATCCTGGATAACCTCGTCTAGGGTATCCCAGACGACGTCTCCGCCGCGCTCGACCAAGCGTCGAGCAGATTTAATATTTTGAGCGTAATCGTGTTTCACCAGCTCACGCATGACGAAAGGCTTAAACAGCTCCAGAGCCATTTCCTTCGGCAAACCGCACTGATGCAGCTTGAGCTCCGGACCGACAACGATTACCGAACGCCCAGAGTAGTCAACGCGCTTGCCCAGTAAGTTCTGGCGCAAACGGCCCTGCTTACCTTTGAGCAAATCGGACAGAGACTTCAAGGGACGATTGCCCGCGCCGGTTACGGCACGACCGCGACGACCATTATCGATCAGGGCGTCGACAGCCTCTTGCAGCATACGTTTCTCGTTGCGAACAATAATGTTCGGTGCGCCGAGTTGCAAGAGTTTGTTCAAACGATTATTACGGTTGATTACACGGCGATAGAGATCGTTCAAGTCTGAGGTTGCAAAACGGCCGCCATCCAGCTGCACCATGGGGCGCAATTCGGGTGGCAGTACCGGCAGCACTTCCAGAACCATGTCCTGCGGACGGTTATTGGACTGCTGAAAAGACTCTACAACTTCCAGACGCTTAATAATGCGCTGTTCTTTCTGCCCGCGAGCTGTCTCCAGGTCCGCATGCAGTTCTATTGCCAAAGTATCGATATCGATCTCTGCCAAGAGATCGCGAATCGCTTCCGCGCCCATTTTGGCAACGAACGAATTACGGCCGTATTCAGCCAACGCTGTACGATAGTCGCGTTCATTTATGATTTGCTTTCTTGCAAAGTTTGTTTCCTTCGGATCGATCACAATATACGCAGCAAAATAGAGAATCTTCTCCAAATTGCGCGGTGACATATCCAGTAAGAGGCCCATGCGGCTCGGGATTCCTCGGAAATACCAGATATGTGAGACCGGAGCAGCGAGACGAATATGTCCCATACGCTCACGTCTTACTTTGGATCGAGTGACCTCAACACCGCACTTGTCGCAGACAATACCGCGGTATCTGATCTTCTTGTATTTTCCGCAATAACATTCCCAGTCCTTGGTCGGACCGAAAATCTTCTCACAAAAGAGACCGTCGGCCTCCGGTTTCAGCGTTCTATAGTTGATGGTTTCCGGCTTTTTTACTTCACCGTGAGACCATTCTAATATTTTCTCAGGAGACGCCAGGCCGATCCCGATTGCTTCAATATGATTCAAATCTGCCATTATTTACTCCCTATTCCTAATCCTCAAAATCGCCTGCGTCCAGACCATCTGCGGGATCCGCAGTCATCTGTTCGTCGATTCCGCCTTCATCTGTAAGTCTACCGGCAGAGAATCCTGCTTCACGCAGTCTCTGATCGCTTTCTTTGAAGCGGCCTTCCTCGAATTCAGACAAAGCGTCAGCTTCGATTAGACCTACATCGTCATCATCCTCCGAAGAATCCGGCAAGTACACTTCTTCTTCCTCTGCGCTTAAGACGCGAGCATCAAGACTGAGTGACTGCAGTTCCTTGACCAAGACCTTAAAGGCCTCCGGAACGCCGGGTTCGGGTACGTTCTCGCCTTTGACGATAGCTTCGTAAGTTTTAGTACGACCCTGAACGTCGTCTGACTTGACAGTCAGGATTTCTTGCAGGGTATAAGCTGCGCCATAGGCTTCAAGCGCCCAGACTTCCATCTCTCCGAAACGCTGACCACCGAACTGAGCTTTACCGCCCAAAGGCTGTTGCGTTACTAAGGAGTACGGTCCAATAGAACGAGCGTGAATCTTGTCATCAACCAGGTGGAGCAACTTCAAGTAATACATGATGCCCACGGTGACAGGGTTTTCAAAAGCTTCGCCGGTACGACCGTCGTAAAGAATAGTCTTACCGTTTTCTTCAATGCCAGCCTCTTTGAAGGCTTCAAGGACATCTGCTTCACCAGCTCCGTCAAAGACAGGAGTAGCGATCTTGATACCCTTCTTGTGTGCGGCCAGTCCAAGATGGACCTCGAGCAACTGACCGACGTTCATACGCGAGGGTACGCCGAGAGGATTCAGTACGATATCCAATGGTGTTCCGTCCGGCATGAAAGGCATATCTTCTTCCGGCAAAATCAGTGATACAACACCTTTGTTACCGTGTCTGCCCGCCATCTTGTCACCGACGGAAATCTTGCGTTTTTGAGCGATGTAAACGCGAACAAGTTTGTTGACGCCATGCCTGAGCTGGTCGTCTTGTTCACGTGTAAATGTCTTAATGTCTACGATGACACCGGACTCACCATGCGGTACACGCACGGATGTATCTCTGATTTCGCGGACTTTCTCACCGAAGATAGCACGATAAAGTCTCTCTTCAGGTGTAAGTTCAGTTTCACCCTTAGGTGTTACCTTACCCACGATGATGTCGCCGGCATGAACCTCAGCACCGATGCGGACTACGCCGTCTTCGTCAAGATCCTTCAAGGCATCATCGCCTACGTTAGGAATCTCTCGGGTGATCTCTTCGGGTCCGAGCTTGGTATCTCTGGCTTCACACTCGTATTCCGTTATATGGATTGACGTGTACACGTCATCGCGAACCAAGCGCTCACTGATGAGTACAGCGTCCTCAAAGTTGTAGCCTTCCCAAGGCATGAATCCGATCAGTACGTTACGACCTAATGCCATTTCGCCCTGATCCGTCGAGGGACCATCAGCGATAATATCGCCGGCCTTAACCTTTTCACCTTGTACGACCAGCGGACGCTGGTTAATACAGGTTCCTTGGTTGGAGCGACGGTATTTCGACAAATGATATTTATCGCGAGTCTGATCTTTTTTCTCTACTTCAATGTAGTCAGCTCTTACGCGCTTGACCACACCGTCGTTTTTGGCCACGACACAGACACCGGAGTCCTTAGCGGCACGGTATTCCATACCGGTTCCGATAGTAGGAGACTCTGATTTAATCAACGGCACTGCCTGACGTTGCATGTTTGAACCCATGAGTGCTCGGTTAGCATCGTCGTTGCCCAAGAAAGGAATCAGCGAAGTTGCCACTGAAACCAGCTGCTTCGGTGACACGTCCATCAGATCGACCTGATCCGGATCGAGCTCTAAGAATTCGTCCAGATAACGACAGGAAACTTTTTTGTTGACAAAATGACCTTTTTCATCGAGAGGTTCGTTCGCCTGTGCGATATTGAAATAATCCTCTTCGTCAGCGGTCATATATTTGTAATTCTCAGTTACGATGCCTTTCTTCTTGTCGTAAAGGCGATAAGGCGTCTCTAAAAAGCCGAAGCGGTTCACGCGTGCGTATGTCGATAGAGAGTTGATCAAACCGATGTTCGGTCCTTCAGGAGTCTCGATCGGGCACATTCTTCCGTAATGGGAAGGATGTACGTCACGCACTTCGAAGTTAGCGCGCTCACGCGACAGACCGCCGGGGCCCAAAGCGGAAAGACGACGTTTATGCGTCAATTCGGCTAGGGGGTTAGGCTGATCCATAAACTGTGACAGCTGGCTGGAGCTGAAGAACTCCTTAATTGCAGCCGATACAGGTCTGGTATTTACAATATCTTTCGGCGTAGCCTGAGAAATATCCGGAATTGTCTGCATGCGCTCACGCACGACACGTTCCATCCGTGAGAAACCGATGCGCATCTGATTCTGCAGGAGTTCACCCACTGAACGAATGCGGCGGTTGCCGAGATGGTCGATATCGTCCGCTTCGCCAACACCGTACTCTAGGCCGATAAAGCTGCTACAAGAAGCTAAGATATCGTCCACAGTCAGGTGACGCGGAATCAATTCGGATTTGTGCTGGCGCAGCAGCTGACGTAAAGCTTCCGCTTTGTCGTCTTCTTCTCGCACCTGCGCAACGATATCCCGCAGTACGGGAGTATAAACATATTCCTCATAGCCAAGTTTTTGGAAATCTAGTGACGCTAAATCTTCCTGAGGGAAATAACGGCTAAGGAAGGGCTCCAACATGACTGTGTTATTACCGACAACGCGCAGCATGTCATCATACTGAATGACGCTTTCTCCGACTTTTTGGATCGGAAAAACATCGACGCTGTTAATGCCTGCGTTTTGAATGGCTTCCGCCATTTCACGGGTAATAATGTCGTCTTGAAGAGCTAGAACTTCTCCGTCTTCACTGAGGATATCTGTAGCGGCACGGTGTCCTTCCAGACGCCTAGCTAATGATAATTTTTTGTTAACCTTAAATACACCGACATGAGCCAAGTCATAGCGGTTGTCTACGAAAAACAAATTCTGCAGCAAGTTCTTGGCGCCTTCGCGAGTATAAACTTCGCCGGCTCGCAGCTTACGGAACATCTCTTGATACCCGTCATCTACGCTATTGCAGCCATCTTTCGCCATTGTATTCATTAGCGCTTCTTCTTCGCCCAGCACAGAAATGATTTCCTCATCTGTACCCAGACCCAAGGCGCGCAGCAAAATTGACAGGTGGAATTTACGGGCGCGATCAACTCGTACCCACAACAATCCCTTAGCATCTGTCTCGAACTCTAACCATGCTCCACGGTTAGGAATAATTTGTCCTGTATAAATGGTATTGTCGTTCTTATCACGCTCAATGCCATAATAGACACCAGGAGAACGTACTAACTGACTAATGACAACCCTCTCAGCTCCATTAATAATAAAGCTTCCGGTATCAGTCATAATCGGGAACTCCCCGATGTACACATCCTGATCTTTAATAGTATCGCTGGCTTTGTCATGAAGCCTAACTTTTACGTATAACTTTGACGCAAAGTTTGCGTCCTTTTCTCTACATTCCTCCAAGGAATGTGTTGGATTATTGACGTCGAATTCTCTATCGATAAACGAAAGTTCGATATCTCCTGAGAAGTCAGTAATTGGTGATGCCTCTTCCAGGACTTCCATAAGTCCTTCTTCAAGGAACCAATTGTAACTACTCAATTGAATATCTAATAAATTTGGGATATCGAGAATCTCGTCAATCTTTGAATAAGACAATCTCTGAACTCGTCCATATTGAACGGACTTTGACATCAGTAGCCACCTCACACGATTGTACCGGTCATCCCATTGAGAAACCGTCGCGGACCGGTCTTGACGGCATCTCTCTACATGATATAATCGACCTATCAACTGCGCCTTTATCAGTGCGCTTGATTGCGCGACAAAAGTCGCACGGGTCTATTGACACATTAAACAAGTCTATCGCATTCGGGCGTTCCCGTCAAACACTTTTGCGAATTTGTATAGAAAGTAGTTAATCCAGGATGAAGAACCGTAATATACGTTTCTTAATAACAATTTTTGTTGTTCGAATGACTACGCTTTTCATGAAATTAGTCGGTTTAAACGCGACCCACTTCCCCGGACAGCTAGCCAAGCGCCTCTGTCCCGACTTCCTTTCTCGCCTGGAAAAACCGGAAAAAATCATCGGTATTACCGGAACTAACGGCAAAACTACCATCTCTAATTTACTGGCAGACCTAGCCAGACATTTCGGACTTGATTTCGCCCACAACGCTTACGGAAGTAATATAGAAGAAGGTATTATCACCACCTTGCTGGAAGCTAGCAGTTTTTTCGGCAAGCGTAAAAAAAGCCTAGCTATCCTCGAAATCGACGAACGCTTAACACGCATCGTTTTTCCTGATATAAAGCCCGACTATCTCATCGTCAGCAACCTCTTTCGCGAATCGTATCTGCGGAACGCTCATGCTGAGTTTATCTACGGGATTCTTGAAGACAATATACCGGCCGAGACCAAACTCATCTTGAACGCCGATGACATGCTGTCCTCTAATCTGGCCACTGGGCATGAATCAGTCAGCTTTTCTATTGCCCGCTTGCCCGACGAAGCCAGAATTAACAAAAACCTGATTCGAGACGTCGTCCTTTGCCCCAGCTGCTACCAACCGTTGGTAGATGACTTTATCCGTTATCACCATATCGGCCGCGCCCATTGCGATAATTGCGGTTGGCGTAACGGTCCCGCTGACTATGAGCTGACCGTCTTGCAGCGGCGCTCTGAGCCGGGCCAAGAAATCAGCGCTAACGATCTGGCCGAGGCAGATGCGGTTGTGATCGAATCTCAACGCTGGCAGAACAATGAGAGTAAGCAAGTCTTCCCCTTTGTCGGAGAAAACATGTTGGACCTTTATAACTCCCTAGCGGCCATCAGCCTTTTTTCCGAGCTTGGTTATCAGCCGGAGCGCATTGCAGAAGCTCTCTCGCAGGCCGCCATCGGGAAATCGCGCAAAGAAATCATCACAGCCGGTCCGCACACTATCTACAGGATGCTGGCCAAGGGCAAAAACCCTATCGCCGTTACCCGCGTCTTGGATGCCATGATGAGGCGTCCGGGAGATAAGTACATCGTCCTCTTGGTGGACACCAGCCTCAAGGAAATGAGCCCCGAAGACAATGTAGCCTGGATCTTTGATGCTGACCTTGACCTGCTGAACTCGGACGAGGTCAAACAAATAGTCGTCGCCGGCATGCGCTCAGAAGACATTCGACTGGCCTTGCTGCTGGCCGGAGTTCCGGCAGCGAAAATCGTCACCACGCGTGACAAGGAAGCCAGCTTTGAGCAACTGCACTTGCCCGACAAAGCGGCGACAGTGGCTGTTCTTTATGAGCTTTATTCGGAAAGTATCTCGCGAAAAATTGTTCAGGATCTGCAGCGTGAATGGGACGGTAATTAGCGATGCGTATTGAAATCATCTATCCGGAAATTGCCAATCTTCTAGGCGAACACGGCACGCAGCAACTGTTGCAGGCATGCTTCAAGGATGAGGAAATCATCTGGACTCATTATCCTGAGCTGCCTCAATTTTTCACTAATGACGTCGATTTCGTCTACATGGGGGGAATGACTGAACATAGTCAAGAGCTAGTGCTGGAACTTTGGCGCCCTCATGCCGATCAGTTCCGCAGCCAGATCGACAAGGGATTGTGTGGCTTTTTTGCAGGCAATTCCCTAGATCTGCTGGGCAGAAACATCATCCATGAGGAGGGAAGGACAATCCAAGCCTTGGGCCTGTATCCTTTCGACACCTACTGCAATCAGTTTGACCGCATTAACGAAATCGTGACCGGAGATTTCCGAGACTTTGAACTTATGGGCTATCGCTCGCAATTTACCTCGCACAAAGGAGACAGCTCCGCCTACCCCTTTATAGAAGTCAAAAACGGCAGCGGCATGAACCCATCTGTGCAGACAGAAGGAATCGCTGAGAAGAATTTTTTCGCCAGCAGCCTGACCGGGCCCTTCCTCATACTCAATCCGGAATTCACTAAATGGTTGTTCAGCCTTTTTGCTTATGAGGGAGAACTTCCCTTCGAAGCCGATCTCATGGCGGCAGCGAAACTGCGCCGCGAAGATCTCAGCCGTCATTTCGACAAGAAAGTACTGAAGAAAAAGAAATAAAAAATTATCACTTAGATTGAAAAAGGCCGAAATCACACGATTCCGGCCTTTTATAATGCTTAATTGTTTTGAGTCTAATCTTCAGTCGTTGGCGTCTCAGCAGGCTCAGGCGCTCCGGCAAATAAGGATTGGAAGAAGGACGTTCTACCTACAAAGCCGATGCCCAAATCATGAACTTCGATTTCTGCGCCTTCTACTAGACTCTCCGACCAGTCAGTAATCTTCTTGGTCATAAGGGTTGTTTCAACGCGCTTGTCGATACTCTTGCTCTCGCCTAAGCCGACAAAATACATTATATGCTGGCCGTGTGATGACTTAACGATGCCTGTGTCACCTGCTTTGCGTGCATCATCCAGACTCCAATCCTGGAATGCTGACACCATCATGCCATAAGGAACATCTTCGTAGAGACCGCCATTTTCAACACTGCCCATATCGCTGCTATATTTGCTAGCCAACTCAGCAAAGGCATCCTCAGTCTTCTCTCCGGCTTCAAACTCGGCCAAGATTTCTTTGGCGCGCGCTTCGAGTCGCTCATCGAGATCATCTCCAGTAGCATCATCACCAAGGGCGCTATTATCAATCAAGATATGACGGACACTGTACACGTTGTACTCTTCGAGTTCTGCGCTATGGAATGCCAGTGCGATTACTGAACCTTCGCTCTCCACAACTGTAGTATCGCCGGCTTCGCGCTCTTCATCGATCAACCAGTCCTTATAGGTGGCGGACAGGCGATCTCCTTGAAGCTTGAGATTTACGCTATCAGGGTTTTCCAAGAGAGTCTCAACCCTGCTTTCGTCCTCTTCGTACTCAGCCATGGCTTCGGCAAATTCCTTCTCGCCACTGCGGTAAAGTTCTAATGCGGCATTGGCATCTTCAGCCAATGCAAGCATGGCGGCATCATATTCGGCATCAGTACGATCTTCTTCGCCATCTTCGATTTCGGGCAATCTGAACATGTAGTAGGAATAATCATAGTTCTTGAGTTCCGCAGCATTCTCTGCCTTGTACTCTTCAATCTCAGCGGCTGATACTTCGGTCGTGTCAGCTAAATGCTGATTGTACTCCTGCAAGAGAAGAGATTGACGCACGAACTTCATATAGCGGGAAGAAGAAACCCCCGGGCCAAAATAACTGTTTAAAATTACGCCGGCACCGACGCCTTGCTCTTGCGCACCGCGAGCCAGATCTTTTTCAAAGCTATCAATGGTTTCATCCAACTCAGCCTGCTTTTCTTCTGAGAGAACAAAAGTATCGTCGTTATTCATGGCCAGAACCATGGCATAAGTTGTCTTCATCTGTTCCAAGAGCATATCGGTCAAATCATCTCTGACAGTACGCTCCCCTCCTGTAGACGAACGATCCAAGACATCTTGAGCCTCATCTGTAAAGGCATAGCCTAGTTGCACCTGCATGGTTAAGTTGCCGAATTCGACGTTTAAGTCCGCAGGACTCATCTTCATGCTGGCTCCGGGTAACTCGGAGTTAGTGATCGTTATTGCCGGCAAATGTCTCTGTAAGATACCAAAGCGTGCAATAGCCCAGACAGCTGCTACAAGTAGCAGAGCCACGACTATGACGATGGTGACAATGCGGCTAGCGATGCTCTTGGTCGAGATCTTCTTTTTCTTCCCGGCACTGTCCTTAAGGTTTGCCAGTCGCTGTTTACGTTCAGCTCGCTCGACTTTAGCTTTCCAATCGCTTTGTTCAGTAGTTTTTTTGGCCATAATTTAACCTTCCTATATTGAAAAACCACTCAGAGTATGCCCTGAGTGACTGCTTGTTTAGCTACAAACAAGAGTGTATCACAAATGTATTGAAAAACGATCAAACACAATCAAATCCGTGATAATGACAGTGGTAGATCACTGGCCTTGTAAATCCACAGATCCGGCTGCAAGGCTCTCAATTCATCTTTATCCATGCTGGTCCAGTCTACGACTGCACTGAGGCAGCCTGCTGCTTGGGCACTCTTCACGTCGTGAACACTGTCACCAACATATAAAATCCGGGACATGTCAGTGATCGACATGCGTTCTGCTGCGGCCAGCAAGGGTTCCGGTCCCGGTTTGTGGCCGTGAGAATCCTCCTGTGCCAGAAGGATCTCAAAATAATCATCTAAACCATATACCCGCATGCAGTCATCTATGCCTACACGAAAGCGTGATGTGACCAAGCCCAGTCGAAAATTCATCTTCTGCAATTCTTCCAACATGGGAACCACACCTACGTAAAGACCGGTGTGTGTATCTGTTTTGCCTGCGCACCAGTTGCGATAGGTGACAAGCATGTCCGGAGTCTCTTCTTCCCAGCCCGGATAGGCTTGTTGAAGAGGCTTGCCGATCTTAGAAAGTATGTCCTCGCGTGGAGGCACCGCTCCGGTATGTTCCTTCCAGGTGTATTCGTGTCCTGCAACAATAAGTCCAATTGTGTCAATTAGTGTGCCGTCCATATCGAAAAGCACAGCTTCAACTTCAATCTTCTTCTGATTCGGGTTCTTTGTCATCCATTTCTCCATTAGTTTTCTATTGTCAAACGCAGCTGCTCAATACGATTGTCAGCCACGGAAAGTACTGTAAAGGTCAAGTTGTTGTATGTGGCCTCGACCTGTTCACCTTCTTCCGGAATTCGATCCAGAAGGTCAATCACAAAGCCGGAAACCGTATCATAATCATCTCCGGGTAGCTCCTGTCCAATCTCATTTGACAGTAATTCCAGAGAGCACCAACCTGAGATTAGCCAGCTGTTGGGACTTTGGACTTGTAGCAACTGTTCTTCTTCGTCGTACTCGTCTTCTATGTCACCCAGAATCTCCTCAATCAGATCTTCCAGAGTAACAATGCCGGCCGTGCCGCCGTACTCATCAATTACTATCGCTAGCTGTACATGCTGTCCCTGCATCTCAAAAAAGAGATCTTTAACCACACGAGTTTCCGGAGTAAAGATCGGCTGACGCATTTCACTTGCCAAGGAAAACTTACTTTTGCGCTCCTCATCATTCAATAAGGACAAAAGATCCTTAACATGCAATATCCCCACGATCCTGTCGATAGTATCTTCGTAAATGGGCACACGTGTATATTTTTCTTCTTTGATTACTTCCAGGGTCTCCTCAAAACTGGCATCAAGTGGCAACGCAACTATATCTGTGCGGTGCGTCATCACATCGGAGACGCTAATATCATCGAAGCGGAAGATATTGCGGATAAAGGCATGGTCCTTAGCTTCTTCGTCCCAATTGGCTTCATCAGAATCCAAAAGCATGAAATATTCTTCCACCTGCATCTTTTCTATTGTATCCTCTGATCTGCCTGTGAAAAGCTGGGCCAAATGCTCTGTCAAAAAACTGATCAACCGCTCCAATGGGCGTAAGAGGAACATAAGCGGTCTGAAAATTATCAAGCAAAATCTTAAAAAGCGGATTCTGCCTTTTGTGTCGCTTTTGCTGCGGCGCACCAAACGAGCAGGCAAGCCTTCGCCCAAAAAAGCATAGATGAAAACAGCCACTATGAAATAAGCCACAAAGATCAGTGTTCTCAGCCATACGTCCATAGTTTCCGGCATAAGCAGACGCGGCGCAAAGCTCAATGTCCAAAAGAAATAAAGGAAGACAAAAAACAAGCGCAGGAGGTGTAGCTCGCGCAACAAAAACTCCATGGTCTCTCCTTCACAGATTTCTATTAGGGACTTCGGCAGTTCAATCTCTTGTTCTGCAAATTGTTTCAGACTGGTGCTGCGATTAAAATCGAGCAGGCTCATGTCATAAGCTTTCGACATGGCGCTCAGCAGCAAGAATAGCAGGGAGAGCAGCATGGTGCCCAAGTAATTAAAACTAAAGACCGCGCTCGTAGAGTGAGGGTCCATTTTTGTTTTCTCCTATGTGGGTAGAGTCCAAGACTCAATGCCCAGAGGAGCGCAAGCAGATTAACCGCTAAACGCTCCTCTCTTAGTGTAACAAACTACATTTTTATTTATCTAACTTATTCTTCTTCGTTAGCTGCAGCAATAATTTTGTCTGCAATATTCTGAGGCACGGGTTCGTAACGTGCCATTTCTCTTGTAAAGTGTCCGCGACCTTGAGTCATCGACTTCAGATCCGTGGCGTATCTGGCGATTTCAGCTGCTGGAGCTTCCGCTTCAACTACCTGGAAACCGGGGATTGTATCCGGATTAATGCCGAGGATACTGCCGCGACGTTTACTCAGATCGCCCATAATGTCTCCCAAGAAATCATCCGGGATATGAACGCTTAATGAGGAGATCGGCTCGAGCAAGATCGGGTTCGCTTGAGGCAGACCGTTACGATAAGCCAGTCGTGCCGCCAGCTTAAAGGACATTTCGTTCGAGTCTACATCGTGGTAAGAACCATCCACTAGAGTTGCCCTCAAATTCACGACCGGATAGGATGCCAAGGGGCCTTCAGAGATAGCTTCGCGTAGGCCTTTTTCAACAGCCGGGAAGTAATTCTTAGGCACTGAGCCACCAAAGATTTTTTCCTGGAAATCCAGATCCAATTCATCTCCGGGTTCAAACTCAATCCAGACATCACCAAACTGGCCGTGACCGCCGGTTTGTTTCTTATGGCGACCTTGTACCTTCACCTTCTTCGTGATCGTTTCGCGGTAAGCTACTCGAGGCTCTGTCAATCTGGCTTCAACACCGAATTTA
>Ga0172377_10003141_pt1 | contig 16941 bp, 20 predicted proteins | sample Pumphouse3metaG_FD_119749 | JGI IMG/M metagenome (GOLD analysis project Ga0172377, IMG submission 119749) | Leachate microbial communities from a municipal landfill in Southern Ontario, Canada - Pumphouse #3 metaG | ecosystem: Engineered > Solid waste > Landfill > Unclassified | place: Canada...
ACTCAGGACGATGTAACTGTTGTTACACATGAGGCAGGTCATGCTTTTCAAACATACCAAAGCAGACATTTTGATGAGCCTGAATATAGTTTCCCTACGGCTGAGGCTGCTGAAATTCATTCAATGAGCATGGAATTCATTACATGGCCTTGGATGGAATCTTTCTTTGAAGAAGACATAGAAAAATTTAAATTTTTCCACTTGGCGGATTCTTTGTGCTTTATACCCTATGGCGTGACTGTTGACGAATTTCAGCATAGAGTTTATGAATCTCCAAATATGACTCCGGATGAAAGAAAAAAAGCATGGAGAGATATAGAAAAAAAATATACTCCTTATAAAAATTATGATGATAATGAATTGTTAAACAAAGGTACTTTTTGGTTTAGGCAGGGTCATATTTTTGCTTCTCCTTTTTATTACATCGACTACACCCTTGCACAAATTTGCTCTTATCAGTTTTGGCTAAGGTTTAATGAAGACAAAGAAAAAGCATGGGAAGACTATTTAAAGATATGTGAAATCGGTGGCAGTAAATCTTTTCTTGAAATTATAAAAGCCGGTAATTTAGATAGTCCTTTCGAAGAAGTGACCATCAATAAAGTTGCATCAAAAATTAAAGAATACTTAAGTACGATTGATGACATGAAGTTATAAGGAAGGGGGACACACTTCTATTGTATAGAGAGTCTCTGGAGAAAGCCAATAGAAGAATGTCCCCGTTTGGGGAGGGACACACCTCCTTAGTTAGGGCAAGTCTTTGTGGTAGGAGGAATGTCCTTGTACTTAAAGGGGGGCATTATAAAAGGGACAGATTAAAGCGTTCATATACGCTTTAACTTGTCCCTTTTATTGATTTATTATTCCTGTTGAGGAGCCTCCACAGGGCATACACCAGCACATGCTCCACAGTCAATACAAGTTGCAGCGTCTATTTCATATTTGTCATCACCGGCTGAAATTGCACCTACAGGGCATTCTGGTTCGCATGCTCCACAGCTTATACATGCATCAGTTATTTTGTAAGCCATTTAAATTCACCTCCCCCAATATGGTCATCGCTATTTATTGTAACACTATTTAAAATTATTTTAAAGTGTTTTTTTATAAAATGTGAAATAATTGTTAATCCTCCAATTCCTTTAATTCATCCATATCTATATCTTCAGGGTTATTATGTTTCAAGACACCCTCTTCCACAACTTTCAAGTCTTCGCCTTTTATTTCTTCTACTTCTATAGTCCCGTCACTTTTTAAAATATTTACTCTTGCAGTTACAAATAATGGATTGATATCTAAAACTATTCCCGTTTTGTTTGTTCCCAGAACCTCTACTTTATCTCCCAAGTCCGGAAGCTTTTTAATATTTTCTTCATATACCTGATGCTCATAATTTAAACAGCACATAAGGCGTGAGCATATTCCCGATATTTTAGCGGGATTCAAAGACAATTTTTGCTCTTTGGCCATTTTTATGGATACGGGATAAAATTCACCTAAAAATGATGAGCAACACATATGCCTTCCGCAAGGACCAATACCGCCTATCATTTTTGCTTCATCTCTTACACCTATTTGTCTTAATTCTATTCTTGTTCTGAATATTGCAGCCAAGTCTTTTACCAATTCTCTAAAATCTATTCTGCCGTCTGCCGTGAAATAGAAAATTACTTTGTTATTATCAAAGGTGTATTCTATATCAATAAGCTTCATTTCCAGCTCGTGTTCTTCTATTTTCTTAAAACATATATCGAAAGCTTCTTTTTCTTTTTCTGAATTTTCTTGATTTGTTTTAATATCTTCTTCTGTTGCAAGCCTTAATACTTTTTTTAATGGTTGCACTATATTTTCTTCCTTAACCATTTTTGGGCCTACAACAACCTGTCCGTACTCAATTCCTCTTATAGTTTCTACTATTACAAAATCTCCATTGTTGATCCACTTTTTTTCAGGATCAAAATAGTATATTTTGCCGGCTTTTTTGAATCTTACGCCAACTACTTTTATCATTTAAAGTCCTCCTGAATCTTTAAAAGCATATTATCTATTGCCAATTTATAGTTAACATTATTCTTAATATTGTCACTGATATTTTGCATGAACTCGATTATATCTGAATCCGTCTTCATTTTCTTACCATGAGTTTTTAAGAGTTCGATACAATCTTTATTTATTGTAAGGTTTTCCATGTTGTTATTCACAAACATTATATCTCTTATCCACATTATCATAATTTCTATTATTAAATCTATATTATCTTTTTTATCTTCAAAGTAATTTTCTAATTCATAAATTGTTTCAGAATCTGAATTTACAATTCTATCAAAAATTTTAATGACTTCTTCACGTTTCTTGAGAGTGTCATCATTACCGTTAATCATATTTATTGCTTTATTAAGTATCCCTTTTGAATAATTTACTGCTAATTCAACACAATCAGAATCATTGTCTTTTAAATATAGCTTGATTGTTTCTTTGCTTACATTTCTAAATTTGACCTCTTGACATCTTGAAACAATTGTGGGGAGAAGCAAATTTGAATTTATGGTCAAAAGTATCATAACTGAATCACCTGGAGGCTCCTCTAAAGTTTTTAAGAACCCATTGGCTGCCCGTGGAGTCATTAAATGTGCATCTTTTAATATATAGACCTTCCTGTTAGCTTCATATGGCTTATTATATATTGAATTAATCAGCACATCAATGTCTTCCCTTTTAATACTGTTCCCATTTTCATTTATAATGTGCAAATCGGGATGGTTGTAAGAATTTATTTTTATACAGCTTTTGCATTCATTGCATGGCTCCTTATTAAAATTCAAGCAAAGCAATGACTGTGCAAATATTAATGCCAATTCAAATTTACCCACCCCTTCAGGTCCTTCAAATAAATAACAATGAGATACTTGATTGTTATTTATTGACTTAATTAAAGATGTTTTGATTTCTTCCTGTCCTGCAACTTGGCTGTAAAGCATATAAGCCCCCTTAAATCTTTTCAAATCTATCTACGGGAGTTACAAACACAACAGCTCCCCCCACTGTTACTTCAATAGTTTGTGGTAAATATCCTCCTACTGTACTGAATGAACTTGGAGGGATGGCAGCAGTCACTTTCTTTTTAGTCTTACATATTCTTCTAATTATTTCAATTGCTTCATCAACATTGTCATCCTCAATCCCTGAAATAACGGTTGTATTTCCGGAGCTTAAAAAGCCGCCTGTTGATGACATTTTAGTGGATGAAAACCCGTTTTCTCTCAATGCGGAAATCAACTTGTTAGCATCATCATTTTGCACAACTGCTGTTATCAGCTTCATAAGTACCTCCTTATATTGTTAATAAACCTTTTATCTCTTCAAAAATTTCATCAATTGTCCTTTCACCATCAATAGTTATTATTTCAGGAAAATGTGATGAAAGTTCCTTATATCCTTCATATACGCTTTTGTGAAAAGTAATATCCTCGTTTTCCAGCCTGTCTCCCCCATCAATACAAAGCTTTCTTTTCAAAGCTTTTTCAGGATCAACATCCAGAAAAATCACCAAATCCGGTTTAATTCCCGCTGTTGCAAAATCATTAATTTTTTTTACCTCATCGATACCAAGACCTCTACCAAGACCTTGATATACCAAACTTGAATAAACATATCTTTCGCTTATTACTACTTTACCTTCTTTAAGCCAAGGTATTATTTTTTCAGATATTAACTGTGCTCTTGATGCAGCATAAAGCAAAGCTTCTGTTCTGTAATCCATTTCAGTGTTATCTCTGTCTAAAATCAATTCCCTGATTTTTTCACTTATTTGTGTTCCACCCGGCTCTCTGGTAAATTCAATATGATGACCCTTTTCACTGAAATATTTCCCTATTCTGTCTGCCATGGTACTTTTGCCTGAACCGTCAGAACCTTCTAATACTATAAATCTTCCTTCCATTTAACAACTCTCACTTGATTATTTTTGTTAACGCCATTTACATTTATACCATTTTCCAACATAACTTTTACATAATCTATGGTATCTTGAACAATTATTTCCCCGGGACAAACAAGAGGTATTCCGGGCGGATATGGTATGATGAATTCTGCTGCAGTCTTGCCTATGGCATCGTCCATATTAAGCAAGGTATTCTCCGCATAGAAAGCTTTTCTCATTTTCCTTTCATGCTGTAGCTGAGGAAATGCTTCAATTTGAATAATTTCTCTTTTTTCCTTGCTTTTGGATTCCTCTATATAAATTTCCTTTACAGCATCAAAAAGTCTGTCAATATCTTCAGGCTCATCTGTTGCCGTAACATAACCTACAGTATACTGCAAGTCAGCAAATTCCATCTGAATTTTATACTTATACCTTAATATATCCTGAAGCTCAGTACCTGTTATTCCGAGCTCACTCATGCTGATAACGGCACGTGTGGCATCAAAATCATACAATCCTTCACTGATTAAGAAATCATCTTCCAATACATTGATTCCCAAATTTCTAAGTTCCAATGTTCTTCTTTTAAATACTTCAATATTTCTTTTTAATCTTTCTTCTCCGTGCTCATCCATCCAGTGAACTGCATTTTCAATTGATGCCATCAAAATATATGATGGAGAAGTTGTCTGAAGCATTCTCAGCATTGTATCAATATTGTTGACATTTACCCTGTCTGAGAAAATGTGTAAAATTGAACCTTGAGTAAGACAAGGCATGGTTTTATGCGTGCTTTGAGTAACTATGTCTGCTCCAGAGCTTTCTGCAGAAGGAGGTAATAGCTCCTTACAGAAATGAAGATGTGAGCCATGCGCTTCATCTATCATCAGAATTTTACCGTGTTTATGAACTATTTCTACTGCCTTTTTTACGTCAAAGCAAATACCGTAAAATGTCGGATAAGTAAGCACCACCATTTTTATGTCCTGATTATCTGTAAGCATCTGATCTAACTTATCTAAACTTATGCTAAAATTTAATCCGTATTTTTTATTAAACTCCGGATAAAGATAGAACAACTTCAAATCTCCTAATATACAAGCATTGTAAACCGACTTATGACAATCTCTTTGTACAAGTATCTTATCTCCGGGGTTTGTACATGCCATTATTGCCGAAATAATTCCACATGAAGTCCCGTTAACAACCATATATGATTTTTTACTTCCATAAACCTTGGAAATATATGTCATAGCATCCTTCAAAAAGCCTGTAGGATAATGCAAGTTATCTGTTCCAAGAGTTTCTGTAATATCATAAAAATTAAGATTTTCACTCATCTCTCCCAAAATATTATCTTTACCCTTATGACCGGGCATGTGGAAATTTGTATCTACTTCACTTCGATACTGCTTAATGCCTGAAATAATATTAAGTTTTTCCATCTTTTTATCTCCCGTTAATTAATAAATAAATTCTTCTATTTATGTGGTTGTTGGGATTAGTACTCAGCTCCTTTAAATTTATAGTTTTTTATTTCTTTTTTTAGATATGCTGTTGGTGGTATGAACAGTTTCAACTGTAAGTACCACCGTTATTGATAAAAACATCATTGCAATTGAAAATAGTACAATATATTCAAGCCACATACAATCACTCTCCTGTTCATATTATATAACAGCACATTATTATTGTCCAACAAAACTTATTATTCTCATATAAGCAGTTTTACCAACAATATAGCAAAAAACCCCGGTATACCTAAAATTCCTATAATAAGAGCGGTAAATTCATTTACTCCTATATAAACACCGGTATACTGTCCAAAATAATTGAATATTATTAAAATTAGAGCGCCTATAAGAGAATTCAAAATTATTTTCCCTATAAACTTAAGCGGTTTAAAAAATATCCAAGATATCATGAAAACAAGCATTATTCCTGCCGTATAAGCTAATATTATACCTAAATCTGCTCCAGTCACAATACAACCTCCATTACTAAATAATCCGAAAAACCCGGTTTCTTAATTTTATGAAGTTGTCCTTATATTTATGTCATCAATATACATTAGGCATATCTTATTAGCGCTCAGAATGTACGTCTGTTTCGGTCAGTTCATCATCTTCTCTAAATTTAGTTTTTAGTTTCTCAGGTATTTTTACATATTTGTTGACTAAAAGAGCAATTATAATGCCAATTGAGGTATCCAATACTCTGTTATACGTATAAAGTAAATAACCTTCTTCGTGGTTCATGGAAATCATTACAGCTAAAAACACAACACAGCAAATAACCACTGCTTTCTTCATATTGATAGTTACGCAAATATGAATTAATAGCATAATTCCTAAAGGTATAATAAAAATTACTACTTTTTCATTTAAAAACGTGTTGACAATAAACAATGTTAAGGCTCCCATCAAGCCTCCGATTACTGTTCCAATAATCCTTGAAATACCTATTTCCTTTGAGTCAACAATCGTATTCTGCACACATATTAATGCAGCTATGCAGGCGAATATGGAATTATCTCTGTTAATAGCTTCAAAAACCAACAAGCATATAAAAATCGAAAGTGATGTTTTTAGATTACGCATACCTATTTTTATCACGAAGCTTCCTCCAAGTGTAATCAATAATAAACATTATGATTTTTACAATATTGTAAATAATATTTAAAGATTTGTCCAGTAAATATATAATAATATTTTACACATGTCTTAAAATGTATTATAATGAATACAATCAATGAAGCAAAGACTTTGGTCTTTGCCCGGATGTATTCATTGTATCGGTGTGAAGCAAGCCGATTTTGCGGCTTGCACTTATGATATAATGAATACTATCAATGAAGCAAAGACTTTAGAATTAAAGATTAAGGAGACAAAGATGGAAAGAATGGTAGGAACTGTTGTCAGAGGATTAAGGGCTCCAATAATTACAAAAGGTGATGACATAGTAAAAATAACTGTTGACTCTGTGCTGAAAGCTTCCAAAAATGAGGGCTTTTCCTTAAGAGATAAGGATATCGTAGGTCTTACGGAAGCTATTGTCGCCAGAGCACAAGGTAATTTTGCTAATATTGAACAAATATCAAAGGATGTAAAACAAAAATTCGACAGTGATACTGTAGGTTTAATATTTCCAATCTTAAGCAGAAACAGATTTGCTATTTGTCTTAAAGGAATTGCTAAATCATTCAAAAAAATATATTTGATGTTCAGTTATCCTTCAGATGAAGTAGGTAATCCATTAGTTGATTATGACCTGCTTGATGAGGAAGGAGTTAATCCTTGGACGGATATACTTACTGAGAATGAATTTAGGAGCCACTTTAAGAATACCAAACATATTTTTACGGGAGTGGATTATATTAAATATTATTCTGATATTATAAGAGAAAGCGGTACCGAAGTTGAAGTCATTTTTGCAAATAATCCCATAAGTATTTTAAATTATACCAAGAATGTTATTACTTGCGATATTCATACAAGAAAAAGAAGCAAAAGATTGTTAAAATCACAAGGTGCAGAAACTGTTTACGGCTTGGATGAAATTTTGAATCAATCGGTAGAAGGCAGTGGTTTCAATGAAAAATACGGTCTTTTAGGAACGAACAAGGCAACCGAAGACTCAGTGAAGCTTTTTCCAAGAGACTGTCAAGTTGTGGTTGAAAGAATACAAGAAAAACTATTTGAGCTTACAGGTAAGAAAATTGAAGTCTTGATATACGGGGATGGAGCTTTCAAAGATCCTGTAGGAAAGATCTGGGAATTGGCAGACCCTGTTGTTTCTCCCGGATTTACAGAAGGATTAATCGGTACTCCTAATGAATTAAAGCTTAAGTATTTGGCAGACAATCTATTTCCACACCTTAAAGGCGAGGAACTTGAAAAGGCTATCTGCGATTATATTATGAATAAGGACAGTGATTTAAAAGACAGCATGGAATCTCAAGGAACTACTCCAAGAAGACTTACAGACCTCATAGGCTCACTTTGCGATTTAACGTCAGGAAGCGGAGATAAAGGGACACCTATAGTTTATATACAAGGTTATTTTGATAATTATTCGGTATAAAGATGACTTGACCCGCGGGTTTTGTCATTCTCAACGCAGTGAAGAATCTCATGAGATCCTTCGCTTTCGCTCAGGATAAGCGATCAACACCAAATTTTTTAAAAACCGAAAAATTTGGGTTGTCTGCTTACTTGAAGCTGTAAATAGATATTAAATTTTGCTTGCAATCCCATAAATTTTTAGACAAGTCTACATAGTAATTATGAGGATTTGAGAATCTTTTTATTTCTCCCCACAGGTTATCGACCTTTATTTTGCAATATGCTCTGATATCATTTAAGCTTGGGCTTTCATATACACATTCCCCGTTTATAAAAACCGGCACCTGAAGATTTTTTGCATAAAACCTTGTCACTCTCTTCTTCTTCCAAGTATGTATTTCATCAAATATTGTATATGGCTTTGAATCATCGATTATTTCATCAGCCAATGTTATTACATCTGCTATGGGATTGTGTGTTTTTTTGTCATATAGTCTAAACACTTTTTTATAGCCGGGATTTGTTATTTTTTCTTCGTTTTCCGATATTTTAATCTTCGGAACAATCATTCCATCCTTTTCAACAGCCACAAGTTTGTAAACGCATCCGAATACAGGCTCTGACTTAGCTGTGATTAATCGCTCTCCAACACCGAAGGAATCTATTTTTGCACCTTGGTCCAATAAATCGGAAATAATGAATTCATCTAAACTGTTTGATGCAACTATTGCACAGTCGTGCAACCCCTGTTCGTTAAGCATCTTCCTGCATTTCTTGCTCAAGTATGCTATGTCGCCGCTGTCAATTCTAACTCCTTTAAGTCTTTTGCCCATAGGCTCCAATACTTCTTTGGATACTCTGATTGCATTTGGTATTCCGCTTTTTACAACATTGTATGTATCAATCAATAAATTGCAGTCATCAGGATAACTTTCTGCATATGTCTTAAATGCTTCATATTCACTTTCAAACATTTGAACCCATGAATGAGCCATGGTTCCCAGCGCTGGAACACCAAAGGCTTCATCAGCCAATGTTGTGGCTGTTCCAACTACTCCACCTATATAAGCAGCCCTCGCTCCATAAATTGCGCCGTCATAGCCCTGGCTTCTTCTTGCACCAAATTCCATTATTGGTTTACCCTTAGCTGCTCTCACTACACGACTTGCTTTAGTAGCAATTAAGCTTTGATGGTTCATTGTTAACAGCAACATTGTTTCTATTATTTGGGCATCAATTGTTTTAGCTCTTACAGTAATCAAAGGTTCATTGGGAAATACCGGAGTTCCTTCAGGAATTGCATATATATCACCTGAAAACTTAAACTCCTTCAAATACTGTAAGAATTCTTCCGTAAATAATTTTTTGCTTCTTAAGTATTTAATATCCTCTTCACAAAATTTCAATTCCTTTATATATTGAATTATTTGCTCTAAACCTGCAACTATTGAAAACCCTGCACCATCCGGATTCTTTCTGAAAAATAAATCAAAATATACTATTTCATCCTTCATTCCGTTAGAAAAGTATCCATTTGCCATTGTAAGTTCATAAAAATCCATAAGCATAGATAATCTTCTTTCGCCAAAATTATTATAATACATAATATACTCCTATTATTTCATCATCTTTTTATATTTTTATAAAGTTTAACATTATTATTATAGTGCTAAAATCGATATTTGTCAAAAAATAAAAATAAGTCCCCCAACCGAAGTTGGGGGCTTCTCTAAAAAATGGGGTTAGGTCATACTACATAGCCTGTTTTTTTATAGTTAAGTCTCCTTCTATTACCTTTGTAGGGCATTTTTCTACACAAATCATACAATGAGTACATTTGTCATAGTCGACCTTAGCTAAATTGTTTGTAACATGTATTGCATCAAAAGGACAGTTCTTTTCACAAATTTTACATGCTATACAACCAATCTTACAAACATCTTTGACTGCTTTGCCGAAATCTCTGTTGTTGCATCCTACAATAACACTATTCTTGTAAGGAACGAATTCTATTACTGCTTTTGGACATTCTTCTATACATTTGCCGCAAGCAGTGCATTTTTCTTTGTCTATTACTGCTATTCCGTCAATTATCTCAATAGCATCAAAATCGCATACATCAACACAATTTCCAAATCCCAGACATCCTTTGTCACAAGACTTATTTCCGCCTTGGACAGCTGCTGCTGCCTTACAGTCTTTTACTCCACGATATTCATATTTCTTTTTTGCCAAGCTGTCACATCCTTGACATAAAACATGAGCTACGTTTTTTTCTCCTTCTTCAGTTGTAGTACCCATAATGTCTGCTATTTTTGCATGAGCCTGAGCATTCGCTACCGGACACCCGTTTACAGGGGCATTGCCGCTTGCTATTGCTTCAGCCATAGCATCACAGCCTGCATATCCGCAAGCACCGCAATTAGCTCCCGGTAAAACATTTCTTACATCAATAATTTTCTGATCAACATCTATATGAAACAGTTTAGCTGCGACTGCCAATAATAGTCCGCATATGGCACCAAGGCCGCCAGTGACTGCAACTGCTTTTACTATAACCATAATCTACCTCCTATAGTTGCAATCCTGAAAAGCCAAGGAAAGCAACCGACATAAGACCTGCCGTAATCAATGAAATAGCAGAGCCTTTCAATGAATCGGGCAAATCAGCATAATCAACTTTATCTCTTACACCTGCAAATAATACTATTGCGAGCAAGAAACCTGCAGATGTACCAACAGAATAAACTAATGATTCTATAAATTCATATTCGTAAATAATATTATTTATAGCAACACCTAAGACTGCACAGTTTGTAGTTATAAGAGGAAGGAAAATACCTAATGCCTGATATAAACCCGGTGCTGATTTTTTAAGAAACATTTCAACAAATTGCACCAACGCAGCAATTATCAGTATAAATACTATTGTCTGCAAATATTCCAATTCAAAAGTAACCAAAATAGTATGATAAATAATGAATGTTATTATGGATGCTAATGTTATAACAAATATAACGGCAATACCCATACCAGCTGCTGTATCAATTTTTTTAGAAACTCCAAGGAAAGGACATGCTCCTAAAAACTGCATAAATATAATATTATTAACTATAAATGAAGTTATAAATAAACTAACTAAATCCATTTCTTACCTCCTAAGCTTTCTTACTTTTTGAAACATAATTTACGATGCCTATCAGCAATCCAAGGAGAATAAACGCTCCGGGTGGCTGTACAGCCATCATCATAGGCTCATACGCTTCGGGAAGAATTCTAAAACCAAGTATTGTGCCATTGCCTAATATTTCTCTTATTGAGCTGAGTAAAATCATAGCAACTAAGTAACCCACACCCATTCCCAAGCCGTCTATTATAGAATCAGACAAGCTGTTCTTTGAAGCAAATGCTTCAGCTCGGGCAAGAATAATGCAGTTAACTACTATTAATGGAATAAACACTCCTAATGCTTTATATAATTCAAATGTATATGCATGCATCAATAAATCTATTATGGTTGTAAATGCAGCAATTACTATAATAAATGCAGGTATACGAACCTCATCGGGTATAAACTTACGCAATAAAGAAATCACTATGTTTGAACCTGTCAGAACTGCTATAACAGCTACTCCCATTCCTATCCCGTTTAGAAGTGATGTTGTAATTGCCAATGTAGCACACATACCAACTTGTTGAACTAAAATAGGATTTTCTTTAGTAACACCATTATTAAATATTTGTAATTTGTTCATTTCATCCTCCTATTTCAAATAATCCGAATAAACTTTTATGGCATTGTTAACAGCACTTAAAAACGATTCTGAAGAGTAAGTTGCGCCTGTAACAGCGTCATAATCACTATAAGAAATTTCACTGCTTGCATCCTTGCCAATAAACTGTTCTGTAAAAGCGGGTTCAGCAGTTTTTGAACCTACACCGGAAGTTTCCTGATGAGAAATTACACTTACTCCTGATATTTGACCATCGGAAGTGAACCCAACATACAATTCCATATCTCCGTTAAACCCTTTAACTGTACTCCATGTTCTTACTACCTTGCCAAGTTCATTATCAGATGCATCAACTGCCGTCATTAAATTTATTATTTTATTATTTTCAGCTTTTACTGTATCTATTAAAGCAGTGTCTTCAAAATCATAAAACATTACAGAGCCTGGCATAACAGCTTCCAATATGGCTGGGTCCATACTTGCCATTGCTTCATTTTGAGCTATTATATCCTTTGTTGTATCATTTAACCAAGCTAATATGCCTGCAGATACTGCAGCTATTATAAATAATATACTTACTAATTTTACAAAATTATTTTTCATTTTTCTTACCTCCTGTTGCAACTCCAAATACGTGAGGTTTAATATATTTATCTATCATTGGAGTTAAAATATTCATAAGAAGTATTGAATATGATACTCCTTCGGGATATCCGCCCATTTTTCTTATGAACATTGTTAATAACCCTGCTCCAACAGCAAAGATAACTTTACCTTTATCGGTAACAGGACTTGTTGAATAATCTGTTGCCATGAAAAATGCACCTAAAATTAATCCTCCACCCAATATGTGGTAAGGTAAAGTGCTTGCGTCAGTAATTAAAGCAATTACGGCAACCGTACCAATATAAAATACAGGGATTATCCATTTAATTGTTCCTCTGTATATTAAATAAATCCCGCCTGCTAATAGTAGTATTGCCGAAGTTTCTCCAATAACCCCCGGTATATTCCCCATAAACATATCCCATAATGACGGTAGCTGCCCGGAAGCTGTCCCCTTCAGCAATGCAAGAGGTGTTGCAGAAGAAACTGCGTCAACTGCCGGGTCAATAAAACCCCCTGATAAATAATGAGGCCATGAAGCCATTAAAAATGCTCTTGCCGCTAATGCAGGGTTTAAAAAGTTAAATCCCAATCCGCCAAATACCTGTTTTACTATTCCTATTGCAAATGCAGAGCCAACAATAGCTATCCACCATGGTGTTTCTGCAGGTAAATTAAATGCTAAGAGTATTCCTGTTACAACCGCACTTAAATCTGTAACGGTTATAGGTCTGTTCATAAATCTTTGACAACAATATTCGGTAACAACTGCAGATATTACGGATGCCAAAACCAATACCATTGCTTTAAATCCAAAATAATACATACTTGCTGCCAATGCCGGCATTAATGCAATTATCACATCAAGCATTATCTTTTGTGTTGTTTCATCTGACCTAATATGAGGTGACGATGAACCAATCAATTTAATTTCCATCAATATTTCCTCCTATTTAGCCTTTTTTCGTCTAGTTAAAATCTCTTTTTTTGCAACACTTATTGATTCTTTAAGTGGTCTCTTCGCAGGACATACATACGAACACGCACCACATTCGATACAATCAGTTGCATGATATTCATCAGCACCGTCAAAATTTCTCAACAAAGAAAATCTCCCTATTTTATAAGGCATTAAGTTAACAGGACAAGCATCAACACATTTACCGCATAAAATACAATTTGAATGCTCTGGAATATTTGCTTCTTTTTTATTTAAAACCAGTATTCCTGATGTTCCTTTAATAACAGGGACTTCGTCAGTATATTGTGCAATTCCCATCATCGGTCCGCCGTTAATTATTTTCCCCGGCTCTTCTTTGTAACCTCCGCACATTTCAATACAATCCTTAAATAAAGTTCCTAGTCTTACATATAGGTTCTTAGGGTTTTCAACAGCACTTCCTGTTACGGTTACAACTCTTTGAACGCAAGGCATACCTGTCTTTATTACATTTCCAATTGTAGCAACGGTACCAACATTTTCAACCACACATCCAACTTCCATTGGAAGACCTCCTGAAGGAACAACTCTTCCGGTGATTGCATTAATTAATCTTTTTTCATCACCTTGAGGGTATTTAGCTACCATTGATACAACTTCAATACCTTCTTCATCTTTAGCAATTTCCCTTAATGTTTTAATTGCATCAGGCTTGTTGTTTTCGATACATATATAAGCTTTACTCACTCCCAAAGCCTTCATAATAGTTTTTGTGCCAAGAAGAACAATCTCAGGTTTTTCCAACATAATTCTATGGTCAGCTGTCAAATATGGCTCGCATTCCGCTCCATTTACAAGCAATGTGTCAATGGGTTTGTCTTTTGGAGGACTTAACTTAACATGTGTAGGGAAAGTTGCTCCTCCCATTCCTGCCATGCCTGCTTCTTTGATTATTGAAAGTATATCTTCTTTGGAAAGATCCTCCAATCGGCCTTTTGGCTGAACTGATTCATGCACTTCATATTTACCATCGGATTCTATAATAACACTGTTTACCTTCGCTCCGCCCGGTACTTGTCGATTTTCAATTTTCTTTACTGTTCCGGACACGCTTGCATGAACTGGCGCTGAAACAAAGGCTTTTGATTCGCCAATTTTTTGTCCAACTTTTACTTTATCTCCTACAGCCACCAAAGAATCACATGGTGCTCCAATATGTTGTGACAATGGAATTACAACAATGTCTGGAGCCGGTGCATCTTCTATTGGCACATTCTGTGTAAAAGACTTATTATGAGGGGGATGAATTCCACCCTTAAATGTAAACAATTTTGTGCTCATAATACCACCTCGTGAAATTAATAATTATAAATTATAAAAAAAGTTATAATCTAAAACATAAAGATTATAACAGATTGTTTTCGACTTTTAAACACCTTTTTTATTTATTTATAAATTTTATCATTATTTATCAAATTAAGCAAGAACATAATTTGTCAATTTTTGCCTGCTAAAACAATATTTACATTTTCATTAATATATTCCTTTATCCATAATAAAACGCCGATGTCTTTAATATCAATTCCTTCAATCATTCCTTTCACTTCACTTGTATCAAATATAAATTCACCTGTATCTGTCTTATGAGTATAAATAAGTTCAAAATTATCACCGGAGTTAATAATTGCCATAATTGTTTCTCCCATACTTCCAAGAGGTGCTCTATCTATGTTATCCCTTTCAAAATTACAGAAAACCTTAGTTCCAACGCCTATCTTTGATTCGATTTTTAAATAACCGTTACATCTCTCACAAGCTTCTTTCAACATTGGAATTCCTAATCCTACTTTTCTGGTACTGCGAGTTGTGTAAAAGGGATTTGTTACTCTGTTTATAACATCTTCGCTCATTCCTTTGCCATTATCAGCAATAGTTATCATCAACCGGTTATTTTTTATACTGTCTTCTATGTTTATTTCAACTAATGAAGCGTCAGCTTTAATGCTGTTCATTGCTATATCCAATATGTGCATGGAAATTTCCTTCATAATTCCAAGTATGGGGACATTCCTTCAAAAGCTATTCCTCAAAGGATAACCCGATTTTGAAGGTGTGTCCCCCCTCCTTTTATTAAATACGGGGACATTCATCCAAATAAATACTCATATATCTCTTCGATATCATCCAATTCAAAATAATTTACCGCTTCAGCTATATCAATAAGCTGATGAGCATCTGAATTGTTTAGCACCTTATATTTCTTTGTTATCTTATTGTCAATAGACATTTTCGAATATACTTCTACAAACTCTATTTTCGGATTAATAGGCATAAACCCTAATACTCCAAGAATACCGTTGGTCATCTTATTAATATGGGCAGGAATCATCACTCCATTGAATTTCTTAACGATAGAATAAATATCTTCAATGGTATATTTAGAAGCATTGATTAATAGTTTTTCCAAGGTACCTGTTATTTCATCTTTTGAATTATATATATTTTGCTCACCGAATATTTCCGGATTATTTTTTATAAAAGGAAGCGAATCATAAATTATCCTTCCAAATTCCATGGCCTTGTCCAATTTTTTGAAATAGCAAAGAACATGTACTTCTTCCTTAGTAGTTACTTCTAACCCGGGTATTATTTTAATGCCTGCTTTATGGCTTAATTCCATTACTGCAGGCAAATTATCCGCAGTATTATGGTCTGTAACAGATATGATATTCAACCCTTTTATTAAGGACATGTTAATAATATTATTAGGAGTCATATCCCTTGAGCTGCAAGGAGACAAATCCGAATGAATATGCAAATCGTAGTAAAATTTCATTTTATTCCCATGTCCGACATTCTGCATGCCATTTGGTATGCACTTTCAGAAGTTGTAAAAATAGGTATTTTTAATTCGCTTGCTTTATCAAGTGTGTCATTGTCCACTTCCATATTTTCAACAACTATAATGCAAGAAAGATCCAAAAGCTCGGCAATAGCTACAATATTAATATGTGTTTGTATAGTTATCCATGCATAGTTCTTCTTTGCTTTTGACATTACTATACTTAGCAGGTCACCGATATACACACCTTCAATTTCAATGTTTTTTTCTTTTTGGCACAATGGTGTAAGCTGTAGTTTTTCCGCAAATTCTGAGCAGTTCATGTTTTCCCTCCTGTTTATTTTTTAACTCTTAGTACAACACAGTCATCAAACTCAGACTCATTATTATATACGTCTTCAGCGTGAGCTAAACATGTAGGTGCTCCGCAGGAGCCGCAGTCTAATCCCGGAAGCTTGTCACAAATTTCCCTTATTTTTTCATTTTTTTCAACAGCTTCCTTTAAGCTAAGCTTGTTAAATTTTTCTTCTTCCTTCAGCTTATAATTGAAGATACCGGATTCATACATTTCGTCAAATCTGTCAATATCAGGATTTATGCATTCATCAGGCAGACTTTCTGAAATATAATTAATGCTGCTGCTTGCGATAAATGGATTGACCACATTAAATGTTCCGCCTACACAACCGTTAACGCATGCTAAAGCCTCAACAAAATCTATATCGCTTAATTTTCCGTTTTCAATTTCATCTAAAATCTGGATAATGTTTTCCATACCATGAACAGCAATATAATTATTCAATCCTGCATGTTTAGACTGGCCGCCTGCCACC
>Ga0172377_10003142_pt1 | contig 16939 bp, 13 predicted proteins | sample Pumphouse3metaG_FD_119749 | JGI IMG/M metagenome (GOLD analysis project Ga0172377, IMG submission 119749) | Leachate microbial communities from a municipal landfill in Southern Ontario, Canada - Pumphouse #3 metaG | ecosystem: Engineered > Solid waste > Landfill > Unclassified | place: Canada...
ACACCTCGACACCTCGACAATCTTTTGATGTCCAATCCGCTGATACCGGACGATTCCTGTTCCGCATTGTGCTATTTTAAGGGCAAGTATTTCAGCTTTCATTAATCCTTAGGAGGAAATGAACATGCAGAAAAAAAAGCGTATTCTTATTACCGGAGCGGGCGGAACGATCGGAATGGCATTACTGAAAGAGATCTTTCAAAGCAAGCGGGATTATGAAATCAATGTTTTTGACATAAAGACCAAAGCCTTGCAGCGCCGGTTTTCCACTTATAAAGACAAAATTCATACTTTCTGGGGAGATATTTCACAGCCGGGCGACCTCGATGAAGCCTGTCGCGAACGCGATGTGGTCATTCATCTGGCCGCATTGATCCCCCCAAAAGCCGATGAATTCCCCGCACTGGCACAGCGGGTAAATGAAGAAGGCACCCGGAATCTCATCCGCACTCTGGAAAGGCTCTCCCCCGGGGCTTTCCTGTTGTATGCCTCTTCGATCGCCGTTTACGGTGACCGCCTGAACGATCCGGACATCCGTGTTACGGATCCCCTGAAATGCAGTAAGGGCGACATGTATGCACGAACCAAGATCAATGCGGAGAAACTGATCCAAAATTCCTCCTTGAACTGGAGCATTTTTCGTCTGACCGCGATCATGGGGGTCAACAATCACAAAATCAGCAAATTGATGTTCCACATGCCGCTGAACACCCCAATGGAGATCGCCACGCCGGAAGATACGGCAAGGGCTTATGCCAATGCAATTGAACATACGGCGCAGTTGTCACATAGAATTTTCAATCTCAGCGGCGGATCCGTCTGCCGCATTCAATACAATGACTTCCTTGCCCGTTCATTTAAGATCTTCGGCCTCGGCAAACTCAATTTTCCCCGCAATGCCTTTGCCGGAAAGAATTTCCACTGCGCTTATTATGCCGACGGAGATGAGCTGGAGGATATCCTGCATTTTCGGCGTGACAGTATCGAAAGCTATTTTTCGAGGGTCAAACGTTCGATATCATCGGCGCAACGCAACATCACGGGAATGTTCCGCATGCTGATCAAAAAACAGTTGCTTAAGCAGTCGGAACCCCTGCAGGCCGTTCGCAGACACGACGTCCCTTTGATACAGCGTTTTTTTGGCAAGGAGATCCGTTCCGCGAAGTAATGCGGACCCTGATAAAAACCTGTTTTCCCTCACTGACCGTTCTATCCGTTTAAGGTAGAATCCGTTTGATTTTAACTTAATTTTACGTATAATTCACAATGATAATACAAGGGCAAAAAATGAAAAAATCCTTTTTTGTTTTTATGGGTCTCATGCTTGTTCTGCTTCTTGTCTTTATCCTGATCTTCTCCTGCAGTTCCCGAAGATATTTCAGCGGAGATTTTCAACTTGTGGCTGAAGGGCTGAATTTTCCGGAAGGCCCTGCATACTTCCGGGACAGGCTGGTTTTTTCCAACTGCTACGGCGGCTGGATCGGGAATATGCAAATGAACATGCTCGATACGCTGATAAGTGAAAAAGACGGACTTGTCAATACGAACGGTACCGTTTTTGACGGGGAAGGCAATCTTTATATTTGCGAATACGGAAAACCCGCCATTCTCAAATACAGTCCGGAGGGAAATCTGAGCATCCTGAGTGAGAGCGATCAAGGCGGCAAACGTTTCAACCGTCCCAATGACATAACAATATCGCCTTCCGGCATGCTCTATTTTACCGATCCCAAATCCTATAGCCGGGATCTGCATGACGGACGACTGTTCCGTATCGATCCGCGTAGCGGCGAGACCGTCTGGCTGATCGAAGGCTTACAATTCCCAAACGGGCTGTGTTTTTCACCTAAGGGCGATATTTTGTACGTGGGCGAATCTGTAAATAAGAATATTCTCAAAATTGACTGCAGGCTGGGCATTCTTGATACGCTCATCACCTTGCCGGCGGGCAACCGGGATCCCGACGGGATGGATTGCGATGTAGAAGGAAACCTTTACATTGCCTATTTTGGCGGCGGAATGATCTATGTCGTTTCTCCGCAGGGAATCCTGCTGGACAGCCTTGCGACACCGGGAAGAAAACCCAGTAACGTGGAATTTGGCGGCGAAGATATGAAAACGCTGTATGTTACCGAATGCGAGACAAACGCGGTTTATGCCATTCGCACAAACCGTCCGGGACTTAAAAAACAGTAAAAGGACCTAAAATGGGAAAACGCCATAAAATTATTATTGTCGGCAGCGGGCCTTCGGGGCTGACAGCGGCAATTTATGCAGCACGCGCCGGTTTGCAGCCCTTGATCTTTGAAGGTGCACAACCCGGCGGACAGTTGACCACCACCACTGAAATTGAGAATTATCCGGGTTTCCCCGAGGGGATCAGCGGCCCGGAACTTATGGACAAAATGCGGGAACAGGCTCTGCGCTTCGGCGCCGAAAGCCTCTTCCGCACCGTAACAGAGGTCGACCTTTCTCAAAAACCTTTCCGGATCCGTGATGATGAAGAAGAAAGCTACGAGGCAGAAACACTGATCATTTCCACGGGCGCCAGCGCCAAATATCTGGGACTTGAGTCCGAGAGCCGGCTAAAGGGATACGGTGTCAGCGCCTGTGCCACCTGCGACGGTTTTTTCTACAAAGATAAGGATATCGTTGTGGTGGGCGGCGGAGATACAGCTCTGGAAGAAGCCTTATATCTGACGCATTTCGGGAAGACGGTTACTATCATTCACCGCCGGGACGAATTCCGCGCCTCGAAATTCATGGCCAAAAAAGCATTAAACAATCCGAAGATCCGGATCAAATGGGATTCCGTCGTCGAAGAGGTGCTGGGCGAATCCGGTCCCACAGGTGTAACGGGCGTCCGCATCCGAAATGTCAAAACCGGAAAGAAGGAAGATCTGCCCTGCTCCGGTTTCTTTGTAGCCATCGGCCATCATCCGAATACGGAACTCTTCAGCGATTATCTCGAACAGGATGAAATCGGGTATATCATCACCAAAGGGAAATCAACACAGACCAGCATCCCGGGTGTTTTTGCCTGCGGCGATGTTCAGGATCCCGTTTACCGGCAGGCGGTCAGCGCTGCAGGTTCGGGCTGTATGGCGGCGATGGACGCCGAACGCTGGCTCTCGGAACAGGAGCCATAGTTTTCCTTTTGAAACCCCGTATCAATGCTTTAAATTACGCCGGAAATATAAAAAAATGGAGGTAATATATGTCTACAATTATTGATGTTTTTGCACGTGAGATACTGGATTCACGCGGCAATCCAACCGTCGAATGCGAGGTCCTTCTGGAAAGCGGGATCATGGGACGCGCTGCCGTGCCGTCCGGTGCATCCACCGGAGAACATGAAGCACTTGAACTCCGTGACGGCGGCGAACGCTACATGGGAAAAGGTGTCCTGAAAGCGGTACAGAACATCAACGATATCATTGCCCCCCGCATCGTTGGCGAAGATGCCCTGGAACAGGCTTTTATCGACGGCATTATGACCAATGAACTCGACGGAACCGAAAGCAAAGAAAAACTCGGTGCCAACGCCGTTCTTGCCGTCTCCATGGCAGTTGCCCGCGCCGCTGCGGACTTTTTGGGCCTTCCCCTTTACCAGTACCTCGGCGGCGTCAATGCGCGTATCCTGCCGGTTCCGATGATGAACATCCTCAACGGCGGTTCTCATGCGGACAATAACGTCGACCTGCAGGAATTCATGATTTTCCCCTGCGGCGCCAAAAGTTTTGCCGAAGCACTGCAAATGGGTGTTGAAGTTTTCCACAATCTTAAAAAAGTTCTGAAGGAAAAAGGTTTGAACACCGCTGTCGGCGACGAAGGCGGATTTGCACCGAACCTTCGATCCAATGAAGAAGCCATTCAAGTCATTTTGGAAGCCGCAGGCCGAACTCCCTACAAAGCCGGAAAAGATCTCTTTATCGCCCTGGATGCCGCTGCCAGCTCTTTTTATGACAAAAAAAGCGGCAAATATCATCTTGCTTCTGAAAAGCGTATGCTGAGCGCGGATGAAATGATCGCGCTTTATACATCCTGGATCGAAAAATATCCGATCATTTCCATTGAGGACGGTCTGGATGAGAATGACTGGGAAGGCTGGGCAAAGCTGACTGCCAAACTTGGGAATAAAGTCCAACTGGTGGGCGACGATATCTTTGTCACCAACCCCAGACTGCTGCAAAAAGGGATCAATGAAAAATCGGCCAATGCGATCCTGATCAAACTCAATCAGATTGGTTCGGTAACCGAGACACTCGACACCATTGAACTCGCCAGGCAAAATGGTTTTGCCTGCGTGATCAGTCACCGCTCCGGTGAGACGGAAGACACCTTTATCGCCGATCTTGCTGTGGCAACGGGTGCGGGGCAGATCAAGACCGGCTCGGCTTCCCGTTCCGACCGCATCGCCAAATACAATCAGCTGCTCCGCATAGAGGAAGAACTGGACGACGTGAAGAAATTCCGCGGCCTTTCTGCACTTTCCGGACGCAAATAAATACGGATCATATCGCCGGGAGCGGGGATATCTCTCCGCTCCCCGGCCATTAAAAATGAGTCTGAAGCTTGAAAAAAATTCTCCCTTTACTACGCCGGTGCGTATTAAGATCCTGCTTATTCTGTTAATTCTGTGCTTTGCCTTACTGATCCTGAACAAAAACGGGATCATTTCCCTTTTTAAGGAAAAACAGATCCAGCAAACGCTTGTGGAAGAAAAACTTCTTCTGGAACAGAGCCAAAATTCCCTTAAAGAGGAAAAGGAAAAATTACTGAACGATAAGCAGCATATTGAAAAGATCGCAAGAGAACAATATAATATGGTATTCCCCGGTGAAACCGTGTATAAGGTCATCGAAGAATGATCCGTCGCCGGGATATTCTCCACTCAAAAATATCCCCTTGAATTTCGCTTTGATCATTTACATTTGATCAAATATTCACTATCTTCAGCCGGTTTGGGAGTGCTGAAATGAATCAAAGCATCAAATATCCGGATCACGATGTACCGTCACTGTGGTTTCGCATACGTTTTTATATCATCATTTTTCTGCTGACCGGATTATTGCTGGCATTGATGATGATGCTGAACCATGCCGCCTATCTGCGAGAAAATGCGGTCCCGGCCATGATCAGCATGCTGAATGCGCTTACGGCATATATCATTGCAAAACGCAAGGAAAAAAATGCGGCAGATTACAAAAAGATCATGAAGCATGTTTACATAGTAACGCTTGCCCGCTATATTTTTATGACTTCCCTCATCCTTATCCTGATCCTTGGCAAATTTGTGGAAGCCCTGCCCTTTATTTTCTCATTCATCGCTTTCTATGTTCTTCATCAGATCATTGTGATCCGCATACTGCAACTGGAAACAAAATGAAACCATTCCGGCGATTATTTGCATTCCTGCCGCTATTTTTGTTGCCTGCCGTCATTTACGCAGGAACCGAATCCAACATGGTACATCAAATGATGATGCTGGTCTTTCAGCTCACCGTCATTATTTTTGCGGCAAAATACACCGGAAAACTGTTCCGGCGCATTCATCTGCCCGATGTGATCGGAGAATTGTTCGCCGGCATGCTGATCGGTCCTTATCTCCTGGGAGGTATTCCCCTTCCCGGTCTGGCCAACGGACTTTTCGGGGACTTTCTGATCGGGAATCCCGCTGCCACATTGCCGGTATCTCCGGAACTTTATGCTTTCTCGGTGGTTGCCTCCATCCTGCTGCTCTTTATGGTCGGACTGGAAACCGATATTAATCTCTTTATGCGTTTTTCTTTGCCGGGCTTCGTGATCGGCGGCCTGGGCGTGGTTGCGTCTTTCTTTAGTGGCGCTTATGTCGCTTCCCTTTTTCTTAATGCAGCTTTTATGGATCCGCGCGTTTTGTTTTTGGGTGTAATGAGCACTGCTACGTCCGTAGGCATAACCGCACGCATTCTGACAGGCAGGAAAAAGATCAATTCCCCCGAAGGCGTCACCATTTTGGGAAGTGCCGTGATCGATGACGTGCTGGGCATTATTCTTCTTGCTGTTGTAATCGGTATCTCTGCCGGGCAACAGGGCGGCTTGGACTGGGGCTACGTCGGACGCATCTCGCTGAAGGCACTCGCAGTCTGGGTGGCATTTACGGCATTTGGACTGATCTTTGCTCCCTATATCGGCAAGTTCCTTAAAACGTTTAAACAACAAAGCACCATCGGGATCATGTCCTTCGGACTGGCCTTGCTGCTTGCCGGAATCTTTGAATCCGCTGGACTGGCCATGATCATCGGCGCCTACGTAATGGGACTTTCGCTTTCCAAAACCGACCTCAGTTACGTGATCCAGGAAAGCCTTCATAATATCTATGCGTTCTTTATTCCCATCTTCTTCTGCATTTCCGGCATGTTCGTCAATCCGCGGGTCTTCAGTTCCGGAGAGGTCCTTCTATTCGGACTTGTCTATGCGCTTAGTGCTTATCTGGCAAAAATCCTGGGCTGCGGACTGCCGGCCAGGTTCTTTAAATTCAATGTTCTGGGCGCTGCACGTATCGGCGTGGGAATGGTACCTCGCGGAGAAGTGGCACTGATCATTATCAGTATCGGACTTGCGCATGGCATTTTAAGCGAAGAACTGACCGGGGTGGGCATTCTGATGGTTCTGCTGACCTCGGTACTCGCACCCGTACACCTTGATAAACTGCTGAAAAAAAAGCAATCCGGCGTTGAAAAGGGGCTTGTCATTGACGAACATGTACAAACGGATTATCATTTCCCTTCCGCGGAAATCAGTGACTTTGTCGCCGGCAAGCTGGTACGCTACTTCCAGGAAGAAGGCTTTTACATCAACCTGATCGAAGGCGATGAACACATTTACCACGTACGGCGGCAGAACATTTTTCTCTCATTTCATTTCTCCGATAAAACCATCTCCTTTTTCTGCGATAACGACGATGTTGCATATATCAAGAACATCATGTATGAGACGCTGGTCAATTTGCATCAAACCATCGAGAACCTGAAATCGCTGGTTAAACCGGATGAACTGCAAAGGGAAATGAAACGCGATATGATCTCCAAGGAGGGAAAAGTTCGCCTGCCTCTGGAGAAGATCTTAAATCCGGATGCCATTATCATGCATCTTGCGGTCAGCAGAAAAGAGAATATTATCCGGCACCTGGTTGATAAACTGGATGAACTGGACCTGTTAATCGACCGTGACGAGGTTCTAAAGACGGTCCTTGAACGCGAAAAAAGCATGAGTACCGGCATGCAGCACGGAGTTGCATTGCCGCACGGCAAGTCGGATGCCGCAAAAAAAATGTGCATGGCGGTCGGACTAAAACCCGAAGGCTGTGATTTCGGATCTCTGGACGGAAAAGATTCCCGGGTCATTATCCTGGTCATATCCCGGAAACAAAGCTCCGACCCGCATATCCAGCTTCTGTCCGAGATCGGCAATAAATTATATTCCGACGAGGCCGTTGAAAAACTGCTGAAATGCACAACCAAAGAAGAGGTCTGGAACTTCTTCGTAAAATAGGAACAGGAAAAAATGAATATCACATCGTATTTCAACTTTGCCGCAGGCGCTTTGCATACCCCGGCAAAGAACAAGCAGGACATTTTGACTGCCATCGCGGAATCTGCCGTTAAAAACGAGGTCCTGAAAAAAATGGATAAGGCAGCGATATTCAAAAAGCTCAGCGAACGGGAATCCATTGGTTCCACGGGTTTCGGTAACGGAATAGCCATCCCACACTGCAGTCTGGACAATATTTCCTCCTTTGTCATCGGTGCCCTGATCGCCAAAGACGGAGCAGATTTTCGAGCTATGGACGCCCGGCCGGTTAAACTCTTTATCTACATCATTGCCCCGACCAAATACCGGAATGAACACATTCGCATTCTCTCGGAAATTTCCAAAGTTCTGCGCAACAATGCCAATGTAGCCAAACTGCTGGAATCCGCAAACCTCAAGGGATTTTTTGACACCTTTACCCGCATCGGGAACTGGGATATCAGCGAAGAACTGCCACAAGAATTTTCACAATTGACCGTACATATCCAGGATTCCGCCGCTTTCAGCCGCATTCTTGAACTGTTTACGGAAATGAAAAGCTGTCGGATTTCGGTCCTTGAAGCCGGGAATGCCGGCAAGTATCTGTACACCCTGCCCCTTTTTTCGCATTTTATGAACGAGGAACGCAAAGGCTTTCACCGGGTGATCCTGGCGCTTATCAATACCGTTTATGTGAATGACAGCGTACGAAAGATTCTGGCGATCTGCGAAGAACTGGATTGCGTTGATAAAGTCATGGTGACAGCCAATATGCTGACATATTGCAACGGTTCAATCGATATATAGGGAACAGGGGACTATGAATACCTTTCTGGATCTGGTACGGCAATGGCCGGTATTGTTACTGGTCGGCATCATCATTCTAACAGCCTTTTACTTTGGAAAGGCTGCGCGTCGGGTCAAACTCCCATCCCTGATCGGGTTTATGTTGCTTGGTGTTTTTCTGGGCCCTTCTTTACTGAATGTCCTGGGCGAAGCGGCGCAGGTACAGCTGAGCTTCCTTACCGAAATTGCACTGGGATTTGTTGCGCTTAGCATTGGGCTTGAATTGAAATTTTCCGCCCTAAAGCAACTGGGCAAAGGCATGGTGAGTATTATCTTGCTTGAGTCGTTCGGGGCTTTTATACTGGTGACCGTTCTGATTTTCTGGATTACCGGAAATTTGCCACTGGCTCTGGTCTTTGGGGGCATTGCACCGGCCAGCGCTCCGGCCGGAACGGTGGCAGTTATTCAGGAATACAAAGCAAAAGGACCCCTGACCAAAGCGCTATATGCCGTTGTAGGATTTGATGACGGACTGGGGATCATCCTCTTTGGTTTTGCCGCTGCCATCGCCAAAAGCATTCTGCATCAGCAAGCCGGCGCGGAAGCTGCGGGATTCGGGATGATGCTTTGGGAACCGATGAAAGAAGTGCTGTTAAGTGTCTTGTTCGGCAGTCTGCTGGCCTTTATTTTTACACTGTTTGCCCGGAAACTGGATAACTCCGGCGACATAGCAATTTTGCTTACGGGCATTACCTTTATTGCAATCGGACTGAGTACGGTGTTTCATTTGTCCCTGATACTGACAAACCTCATTATCGGGATGATCGTTGTCAATACGCAATCGTATGAACTGATCGCAAAGATCCATGAACGCCTGCCTTCTTTTATGCCGCTGTTGTTCATCCTGTTTTTCACGCTTGCCGGAGCCAATCTGCACATTGATGCGCTCCCGGCTTTGGGATTAACCGGAATCATCTATATTTTTGCGCGTTCCGCAGGCTTGATATTCGGTTCCCGCCTCGGTGCCCGTATCGGAAAGGCCGGAAAGACCATCCGGGACTGGATCGGCTTGGGTATTCTGTCCCAGGCGGGTGTTGCCATCGGCCTTTCTTTGGTCGTGGCAAACGATTTCCGGGGTATCGGCAAGGTTTTGGAAAACGGCCAGACCAGCGGCGATCTGATCGCGACCGGTGTATTGACCACCATTACCGCAACCTGCCTTTTCTTTGAGATCATCGGACCCATTCTGACCCGTATCGCGCTAAAAAAGGCGGGAGAGATCGAGGCGTGATCCAAAATTGCGAATCGTGAGTCGTAAATCCTCAAATCTTCCTTATTCATTTTCTTTGCCGGAAATGCAAAAGCCCGTATGAGAACGGACTTCTGCAATGAGAGAGAGAGACTTAAAATCAGATATCTTAGAGGGCGCCTTCCAATAAGACCTTGATATTTAATTTATAAACGAACTTTTTTGTCTCGCCATCAATCTCAAATTCTCCCTTGTGATTTTTTGGGGTTATCGTAATAAAATATTTTTGATCGATACTCGCGGGAGGATCCGTATGGGTCTGGTTGACCGTGTAGGACTGTCCGTTTATTTCCAGTGAGGTAATAAAGTTATTTGTATTGAATGATGTGATCTTCCCATAGGTATAAACACGGGTTACACTGCTACCGATATAACTCCAGGGCATTTCGATAAAGCTATAGTCATTCCCGTTCCAGTTGATAATTTCAGGATTCTCCGGAGTTTTTTGGAGCGTCATGGCTGCGTCTGAATTGACCGCATGATAATAAATATAGTAATTTCCGTTTATCTTTTCGGGTAAATCATTGGAAGTTCTGTTTTTAAAGTCAATTCCGTTGATGTCCAAGGCAAGCATACCCGAAGACGAGATCTCTCCGATCTCTTCGGCAGTCACATAATACTGCTCGCCGCTGCCCGTTTTGGTGAAGGGTAAATGAATGCTGACGGTATCCGGCGGCGCAGCGCCGAGGCTCATGTTTGCCGTTTGCTGCGATGCCGAATAATAAATATAGTATTTTCCGTTAATGTCGGGCGGCAGACTTGTTATGGTGAGATTTGTATAATCCTGATCATTGATCAGCAAGGTATCCATATTTTCCGATGAAACGGAGTAAAGGTCTTCGCCGGTAGAAAAATAATATTTTCCCGACCCGCTTGCCCGGTAGGGGATCCCGACTTCCAGCGTATCCTTTTCGACCGGTTTCGGCAGGTAAAAAGATGCTGTAGCGGAGGGTAAGGAGGAACGATAGTAAATATAATACACACCGTTGATCGCAGGGGGAATATTCGATGTGTTCTGATTACTGAGATCGACACGGTTCACCAGCAATTCATCTACCGAGGAAGAACTTAGGGAATCAAGTGCATTGGTCGTTGAGTAATAGTATTCACCTGCTCCGTTAACGGTAAATGGTAAATCAATGGTCACGGTATCGATCGGTGCGGGATCTTCGAGGGTACTCCAATCGTTGATACCGTCAATATTAATCGTGGAATTACCTCTTGCTCCCTTGAAATGAATAAAATATTTCTTTCCGTCCTCCGGATCCGGAAGTCCGGAAGCATTATTCATATTCACACCGTTGATCTCAAATATATTCAAGGCATTGCTGCTGTAGGAAGAGATCGTTCCGGATACGGCAATATAGTATTCTGTGTTGCCTCTGTAGGAATAAGGCATCATTTTAACGGTATAGTCATTCCCATTGTAATGGATGAATTCCGGTACCTCCGGTTCGGGTTCTGCCGGAAATTCGATCATCATTGCTGCCGTTGAAAGCGAAGCGCTGTAATAAATGTAATAGTATCCTTCTTCTTTTTCCGGGAGATCCGTTACCGTTTGATTGCTAAATACCCGATTATTGATCAGGAGCGTATCCATGTTCACGGATGTGAGCGACCCGATATTATCCGTGGTTGAAAAGTAATGTTTACCGGCTCCCGTTTTTGTATAGGGAACGGCGATTTCTGTGGTATCGATATCCGGGGCAGGCGGAATGCCGAAGGGCTGCAGCTTCATTTGAGCCGAAGCAGATGTTGCACGGTAGTATATATAATAATGACCCTCAACGCTTTCCGGCAGTTCAGTGCTGCTAAGATTTGTATAATCCGATTCATTGATCAAAAGCGTATCCATTCCGGACGAACTGACCGACGCTATCTGCTGATTGGCTGAAAAAAAGTAACGTCCCTCTCCCGTTTTCGTAAAGGGAAGAATGATCGCCGTCGTATCAAGAGGCTGTTCAACGCTCCAGTCATTAATACCGCTTACGGAAAAAGAAGCATTTTTATTCTGACCTTTGAGGTGAATAAAATATTTCTTTCCGTCCTCCGCGGCCGGAAGTTCGGAAGAATTGTTCATGTTCACGCCGTTTATCTCAAAAATACTTAAGCGGCTGCTGTTGTAATTATCAATGCTTCCCGATATGACAATAAAGTTTTCATTGCTTCCGCTATAAGAATAAGGCATCATCGTTTCGGTATACTCGTTTCCTTCATAAATAATGCCCGCAAACAAAACACCCGCTGCTGTGATCAGCAGGACCGCGAGGCGTATCAAGATCTTGGGTGTTCTCATTCTACTCTCTCTTCTCAATCAATACACACTTTTTTCAAGTCTCCGGATTATATTAAATCAGGAATAAAATGTCAAGCATATATTAAGAATTCGTTTAGGTATTGTAAATTATTCGTTTTCAATGAAAAAACCCGCATATGCAGGCTTTTTCATTGAGAGAGAGATCTTTATGTCAAAAGAAAATTACAAACCGCCTTCCAGGAGTACTCGGATATTGAGGATTTGCCGATACAGACCTTCGCGATAGCCGTAGCGCGGAGAGATCCCGTGATGAAGATCGGGGATAAAGTTGATGAGATCTTTAAAGGGGCCGTCCTCTTCCTGGCTGCTGTAAAAGGTTACATTCGTGACCGTACCCGGCAGACCGGCGTCATCAGCGGCAGAATTCTGCGTGGCAATATTGCCGGCATCGCTGTACAGCGACTGCAGCGCGGCAGCGGCCGTATTATTCCAGAAAATACTGCTGTCGCTCATGGCGCTTGCGCTGCCTCCGACATAGAGGGCGCCGCCGTTTGCGGAAGCCGAATTGTTCACCGCTGTGATACGCTTCAGGTTCAGCGAATAATTGCTGCCGGACAGGTAAGCCAGTCCGCCGTTGACCGCAACATTTCCGTTAAAGAGGCAGAATTCGAAACGCGGAGCGACGGTTCCGGTACCGCTCAGCGCGATAGCGCCGCCGTTACCCGTAGAAATATTATTCTGAACAATGCAGTTTCTGATCAAAGGTGATGCGCCGTTGCTGAATTGAAATCCCGCACCGCCGCTGCCGTCCGAAGCATATCCGTCCCGGACAACAAAACCATCCAGCAGCGTATTGGCCGTAGTCATCGCCGATGCCGCCGAGACCACATGATAGACATTGTCGCTGTTGTCACCCTCCACACCGATATCGCCGCTGAGAATCGTGGGATTGCCCCAGACATTACGTTGACCCAGGGTGCTTTCCCCGCCTTTGAATCCGCCATAGATCCTGACGCCGGCCTTGAGAGTGAAGCTGTCGCTACGCAGCGTACCCGGATAATAGGTACCCTGCGCGACCCAGATCTCCTGGCCGCTGACGGCTTCTTCCATCGCAAGCGCCAGATCGGAATAGTATTCCGTCCAGGCGCCGTCGCCGGGATCGGCATCCACGAACAACTTGACGCTGCCGGTCACACTGAACTCCGCCCAGGACTTGTTTGTACTGTAATAAACGTAATAATACCCTCCGATGCGGGAAGGTAGCATATTTTCCGTTACATTCGTCACATTGGTAAAATCCACCCCGTTAACGGTCAATATATCCATACCCCAGGAATTCATGAATGCCACATTATCGGAAATGGCAAAATAGCGTTCATCGGCACCCTCGTGGCTAAAGGGAAGGGTGATCTCCGTGGTATCCGGCGGAACGACCGGGGTTGCATCGCCGTTCACGTTCAATGCGGCATGAGAAACGGATGCATTATAATGAATATAGTAGCGTCCTCCGATACGGTCGGGAAGGCTTACGGTATAAATGTTGGTAATATCTGTCCCGTTGATAAAGACGCTGTCGGTCCCGTTGGACTGGAGCGAAGTAATGGTGCCGTCTGTCCAGAAATAGTGTTTTCCGATTCCGGTATATTCAAAGGGCATCGCATCGATCCTGATCGTATCGTTTTCAACGACCGGAATGGTGTCGCCCTCGATCTCAATATAAGCCCATGTCTTTGAGGCATTGTAATAAATATAATACCAGCCGTCGATGCGCGGCGGCATGGACGACGCGGTCGTATTGGTAATATTCACGCCATTGACGGATACGAGGTCGGTATTGCTGGACAGAATGGAGGTGATGGTTCCCGGCGTGGCAAAATAATGCTTGCCGGTACCCTCGTAACGGTAAGGCAGCGGCACATTGATGGTATCGTTCTCTATTACCGGCGTATTGTCGCCCTCAATGGTCAGAGCGGCCCAACTTAGGGATGCCCGGTAGTAGATGTAATAGTATCCGTCAATACGCTCCGGCATGGAACTGGACCACATGTTCGTATAATTCGTGCCATTGATGGTCACGGATTCCGTGCTGTTCGATCCGATCGATGTAATTGTTCCGTTCGTCTTCAGATAGAACTCCCCGGCACCCGAATAAGAATAGGGCATTGTGATGGCGGCCGTATCCAGACCCTTTTCGATCTGCAATCCGGCATTTTCCGAAGACGCGCTGTAATAGATATAATAATTCCCGTCGATCTTTGCCGGCAAGCTCGAAGAGGTCTCATTCGTGTAGTCCACTTCATTGATCAGCAGGGTATCCATATTCGAAGATGAAACGGAAGCGATTTTCTGGTCCGTGGAAAAGGTAAAGCGGCCCGCGCCGATCTTGCTGAAGGGCAGGGTGATCGCGGTAGTGTCATTGGGATCCGGACTGCTCCAGTCGTTACTGCCGTCGATCTCAAAATGACCTTTTTGTTTACCCAGATAATATATGAAGTATTTTTTTCCATCGACCGGTTCCGGCATCGTACTTGACCAGCCGGTAAAAGGCATACCGTTAATGGTTACCGTGGTAATACTCCACATATTCACAGAATTCACCGTACCGGAAACCACATAATAAAAAGGCCCTTTCCCGTCAATGGCAAAAGGCATATCGCGTTCCGTATACTCATTCTCTTCATAAACGATCCCGGCGTACAGCATCCCGTTCAGAAGAACGAAAAAACAGATAAGGATTGTTTTTAACGCATGTCTTTTCATTGTCATTTCTCTCAAACCATAATATAAACAAACACGCAATGTTTGTCAAGAATCTATTAACATTATTTTAAGATACGATTATTTTTGTTTTATAATTAAATGTCAAAGCCCGCAGTAAGCGGGCTTTTTCTATGGAAAAAGTGGGATTATGTTTATTTTAATTTAAAATCCGCCTTCAAGCAGGACTTTAACATTCAGTTTAGGAGTCCAAAAAAGATCAAGCTGGGCGGCGAAACTGCTGGCAGCGTAATAAATATAATAATTCCCATTGATGGGTTGCGGCAGTTCCCGGGTATTCTGATTCGTATAATCGCTATTGTTAATCAGTAGAAAATCCACATTAGACGAAGCGACAGAATCAATTTCAGCTGAGCTTACGTAGAAATAACTGCCGGGACCGTTTTTTGTAAAGGGAAGGCAAATCGATGAATACTCCTGGCTGGTCCAGTCGTTTGTACCGGAAATGGTAATTTTAGCACCGTTATTTCCTTTAGGAACAAAATGGATATAATAGCGGTCATCTTCAGATCCAGGGACAGATACAGGTCCTGAATTGATATAGGATATGCCATTTATTTCAAAAACAGCTGAATTCCCATTGGCGGAATTATTGGCTGTTAATGAAATATTTGAACCCATTACAACGTATCGGATCGTATTGGCTCCACCAAATGTTTGAGAAAGTAATTTTTCAGTATAATTATTTCCGTTGTCATTAATTATACCAAACAAAAATCCGTGCAATGCTGAAAATACCATCATCATGCGCGGTATAATTCTAAGTCTCATGCTTTTTACTCCCCTGGACTCTCTCATTTACGTTCATGTCTAACCAAAATACGGCTAATAATAAATATATTGTTACTTTTCGCAAACTATTATTTTAATATTTTATAACTTTTTCTCTTTCAGAGAATACTTTTTTATAATCAATGCAAAAACCCGCGGGTCCTTCGGGTTTTATTCTGTTTGTTATTTTAATGCATCAATGATGAATTACATCGGACCTTCCATGAAGACCCGGATATTTAAAACCATCGGTGAGGGCACATAGTACCATCCGTAATCCTGCGGAATGCCGGACTTTTTGTCAATCTGGTAGTTTACGGTATCCTTAAAGGGACCGTAAGCGCTGTGTGACTGATAATATATTACCGTATTTGTCTGAAATCCCGGACTGATCCCCGCTTCGTCAATAGCACTGTTCTGAAAACTTGATGAACCTTTGCCGCGGTTATCCAGATACAGGGTTTTGGATATTCCTGAAAAATCCCGGTTTTGCCAGAACAGGCTGCTGTCAACAAAAACACCCGCATGCTTGCTGATATACAGCGCGGCACCGTCCCTTGCAGTATTTTGCACAAAGGTACAACGCCTGATTTCGGGGATACCTGCCTGCTTATTATTTTCCGGGATGTAGATGGCGGCACCGTTTTCAGCGCGGTTCCCTTCAAATAAGCAGCGTTCGAACAGCGGTCCGTTTTCAGTGTATACCGCTCCCCCGGCTCCGCTGCTGATGTTGTTGACAAAGTGGCAATTCAGGATACCGGGCTCCGCACCGCCGGTCAAATGCATGCCGGCACCGTTGCTGCCATTGTCCGCATAACCGTCCCGGATGATAAAACCGTCCAGGACCGTTTCTTTATCCAGGACACCATCGTAGCACACAATATGCTTGCTATTGTCGAGATAATCTCCGATTACGCCGATATCACCGCTGAGGATAGTCGGATTTTTGACCCAGTCGCGGTCCTTCCGGGATGTTTCACCGCCAAAAAATCCTCCGTATGTCTTTATTCCGGCTTTTAACACAAAACTGCCATTCCGATCGCCGCCCGGGAAATAGGTACCGGTGGCGACCCAAATCTCATCCCCTTCCCGGGCCTCCGATAGCGCAGCATTCAATTCGGAATAACTGTCCTGCCAGAAACCGTCGCTGATATTCTTGTCCACATACAACACTTCTGCGCCCGCAAAAGAGACGCCGATCATGACCCAAAAAAATATTCGAAATTTTGACATCCTCTACTCTCGCTCTCTGAATAAAATTAATTAATGAAAACTATCTTAACAATTGAATAATCTAATCTTTATAAATCTTAACCAAGACGTGAATTGAAGTTTACAGTTTACTACCGGAACATAACTGCATCTTAAATATATATCCGGGTTGTTGCATTAAATTCGCTGCAGAAGTTTTAAGCGGCAAACGAATCGATTTGACACCGGGAATTTTTTCCTTATTTTAACAAGTTGCTTTGCAGCTGATTGTTGAA
>Ga0172377_10003144_pt1 | contig 16931 bp, 11 predicted proteins | sample Pumphouse3metaG_FD_119749 | JGI IMG/M metagenome (GOLD analysis project Ga0172377, IMG submission 119749) | Leachate microbial communities from a municipal landfill in Southern Ontario, Canada - Pumphouse #3 metaG | ecosystem: Engineered > Solid waste > Landfill > Unclassified | place: Canada...
GCCGACAAATAAATTCGGCATCGGCTCGAAGGCAAGCCCGGTAAGTTGTTGGAGTTGCGCACAGACGCGTTTAGAAAACTCTGGGTGGGCGTTGATGCCAGTGCCGACAGCGGTGGCGCCTTGGGGAAGTTTTAGCAGGCGTACTAAGGTGTCGGATAGACGCGCGATATTGTCTTCGATTTGTTGACGCCATGCGCCAATTTCTTGACTAAAGCGAATCGGCATGGCGTCCATTAGATGGGTGCGGCCGGTTTTAATGACGGGGTCTAATTCTGTTTCACGTTGACGAAGGGTCGTGACAAGGTGCTGTAGTGCCGGAATTAAATGCTGTTTAAGCGCGAGGGCGGCACTTACATGAATGGTGCTGGGTATGACATCGTTGGAGCTTTGGCTCATATTAACATCATCATTAGGATGAATTGGCAGGTTGGCCTGTTGTTTGGCTAGATTTGCCAGTACCTCGTTGATGTTCATATTGGTACTGGTACCGGATCCAGTTTGAAATATATCAACTGGAAATTGGTCGTCAGCTTGGCCGCTTAAAACGTGTTTGACAGCGATCTCAATGGCGTTTAACTTGTTGGCATCGAGTTGGTTGAGGCTGTGGTTGGCTTGCGCACAGGCGAGTTTTATTAAAGCAAGCGCGTGAATAAAGGCTTTCGGTAGCGTGCGTCCGCTGAGGGGGAAGTTTTGTACGGCACGTTGTGTTTGTGCGCCATAGAGTGCGTTAACCGGCACTTCAAGTGTGCCCATACTGTCTTTTTCGATGCGTGTAAGTGTCATGGTTTTAACTGTCTTCTTGCTTAAATAAAGGTTAAGAGGTTTGTTTCGCCTTGGGTGTTGAAAAAAGATCGCTTCACCCTTATGAAGCTCAACGGGTAAACGGCGGCTCTGTTTGCTGCAGTATTCAAATGAGACGCAATTTATTATTTTCGCATGTTTGGACCAAAATCCCAATCGGAACGAGACGTCGGCATCTTGATTTATCGCGACTGGTTTTTAGGGGTAAACGGTATCGCCCATTTTAAACAAGGAAACGGTATGGGGTTATGGCTTTTAATTTAAATTCATCGAGCGTGCGTTTTAGCACGCGCCCTTGTTGCGCCTGTATCCAGCTTTTCATTATTTCGTGTTGTGTTCTAAATAAGGATGTTATATGACAGAGCACAGTCGTGCCTCTGCTGATTTGGGTTTGGCTGATAGTGAGCCTGAAGCGGATTCGTTAGCTGATGCGCGTGCGTTAAATCAGCAGTATGCGATGTGGGCACACGAAATGCGCACGCCATTATTGGTGGTTGAGCAGGCCTTGGCGCAGCTTTCGCCCTCGCTATCGTCGAATCAGCAGGCCTGGTTAGATCTTGCACAAGCCGCATTGACGCAGGTTCAGCAAGGCTTGAATGATGTATTAACTCTTTCTCAGCTTCAGCAAATCCGGGTTCAAGTTCAGTCGGCTCCATTTTTACTGAATGAGATTTGGCAAGCATTAATGCAAAGTGGGAGGGTGCTGGCGGCTGAAAAAAACTTGGCATGGCGCGTGATGCCTTTGGATAGGTCGATTTGGTTGCGGGGGGATGGTTATCGCCTGCAGCAAATATTGTTAAATTTAATTTCTAACGCGATTAAATTTACGCCAGCCGGGGGCTGGGTTGCGCTGGATTTTGCCTTGGATGGTTCGTGTGCTGTTTGGCGTGTCAGTGATAGCGGGGTGGGGTTGGACCAGCAGGCGCTGGCTGAATTAGGACAGCCGTTTCATCAGTTTGTGCAGTCGGCGAGTGCAGATGCGCCGGGGAGTGGGTTAGGGTTATACATTGTAAAACAGTTATTGGCGGTAATGGGGGGCGCGTTGTCCGTCGCGTCACAACCGGGTGAGGGCAGTTGTTTTACCTTGAGATTGCCTTGGGTTGAGGTGACGGACGCGCCTTCCGATAGGGTAGCTAAGGCTGAAGTAGCGGACGTATGTTTGCGGGTATTGTTGGTGGACGATAGTGTTTTAGCGCGTGAGGTGGTGAAACAAACTTTGCCGTCGTTTTTGCAGGTGGATTGGCTGGAGGCATCGAGTTTGGCACAAGCCAAAGCGGTATTGTTGGCTCAGTCGGTGGATGTGGTGGTATCTGATCAGCAGCTGGCGCAGGGGCGCGGCAGCGACTTGTGTCAATGGTTGGTGCAACAGGGTGAGCTATTAGCAGGCCTGCCTTTTTTTGTGTTGCTGTCGGCAGAACCTGTGCTGGATGATTGTGCGCAGGCTAATTTTATTAAGCCCTTATCTACGTCGCACTGGCTTACGATATTAGACGGAGTAAAAAAGCGTCAAGCAAAAAAAACAGAAAAATCAAAAAAAATTGTTTGTAAAAAAGTTATACATGATAAAATACCTAGTGTATTAACTGAATTGCTCCCCAAGTTTGCGAGTGAAATGCGAGCTGGTTTGGGCGATTTAGAGCAGGCATTAGCGGTAGCAGATTGGACGAGAATGTCTGAATTAACGCATAAGATTAAGGGCAGTTGTATGCTGTTTGGCTTACAGTCATGGGTCGAGATGCTGTTGGTTTTGCAGGCAGCGGTAAGTAGCCAGTCAAGCGGTGAAGCAGCGGCTCAGATAGAAGCGTTGCGTGCTGCGGTTGCAAGTTTTGATGCTTAAACCGATTAAACTCATTAGGGGATGTATAACATGGCGAGAAAAATTAATATTTTGTTAGCGGAAGATCATGATTTAGTGCGTGCGGCACTAAAAACCTTGTTGGAAACGGAAGAAGGGATTAAGGTGATCGGTGAAGCGGAAGATGGTATTACCTGCCTTGAGCAAGTGCGTGCGAAATCACCGGATGTGGTCATTTTGGATTTAGCGATGCCTAAGTTGAATGGCTTAAATACCATTTCGCAAATGAAGCGCCGTCATCAAGAAACGAAAATCTTTGTACTGACTGCCGCCGAAACGCCAAGTGTTTGGCAAGAAGCGTTGGAATTAGGGGTGCAGGGAATTGCCACTAAGTCGATTAGTAAAAAAGAGTTGGTCAGCGGCTTGCAAAAGGTCGCAGATGGTGAGCGTTTTATTCATAGCGAAATCCAGCCGAAAGTGGTGAATTTGTTCGATGAAGACATGAGCATGAAGAAAAAGCGCGGTATGCGTAAGTTGTCGGTACGTGAGAAGCAGGTTACCAAGCTGATTGCTGAGGGTTATAAAACAAAAGACATTGCTGAAATGTTGGAAATCAGTGATCGTACTGTGTCTAAACATCGTGAGAATTTGATGACCAAGTTGGGCGCAACATCACCGGCTGAAATTACGCATTATGCCAACGATACTGGCTTAACTAAGGTTAAATTGTTAGAAATCGAGTAGTTGTTTCGCCTTTGATTAGGGCGAATAATGATTGAGTTTTATCACTTTAAAGCGCCATTTAGCAGGCCTGCTAAATGGCGTTTTTGTTTTTATAAGACTTCGGAAGCAAATTCAGCGAGACGCGAACGTTCACCTTGTTTGAGGGTGATGTGTGCGCCGTGTGACCAGCTTTTAAAGCGGTCAACAATGTAGGTTAGCCCGGTAGTGGTTTCAGTTAAATAGGGCGTGTCAATTTGACCGATATTGCCTAAGCAAATGATTTTGGTGCCGGTGCCGGCTCGGGTGACAAGGGTTTTCATTTGTTTTGGTGTGAGGTTTTGCGCCTCGTCAATAATAATGTATTTTTTCATGAAGGTTCGCCCGCGCATAAAGTTGAGCGACTTGATTTTAATGCGTTTATTGAGTAGCTCTTGGGTGGATTGTTTTTCCCAATCTGCGCTATGCGTGTCTGAAGCGGTTAGCACTTCGAGGTTGTCCATGAGCGCACCCATCCAAGGGGTCATTTTTTCCTCTTCAGTTCCCGGTAAAAAGCCGATATCTTCGCCAATCGGGATAGTGGCGCGGGTCATGATAATTTCGTTGTAAATGCCTTGATCAAGCGTTTGTTCAAGGCCGCAGGCGAGCGCGAGCAAGGTTTTACCTGTGCCAGCGATACCGAGCAGGGATACGAAGTCAATTTCTGGATCCATTAGAAAATTCATGGCCATGTTTTGTTCATTGTTGCGGGCGCTAATCCCCCAAATCGCGTGTTTTGGTTCGCTATAATCACGCAGCGTTTCCAAAATGGCTTTTTGCTTGTCCACGCTGCGCACAATCGCACTAAATCCAGAGGCGTTTTCACTTATTAAGCATTGGTTGGGATACCAGTGGTTGTCTTCTGCTACCTCCAGTTCATAAAAGCTGCGTCCTTCAGATTGCCAAGCCTTCATGTTTTGACCGTGGGTTTCAAAAAAGTCGTCTGCCAGCATTTCATAGCCGGTATAGAGTAGATCGGCGTCTTCGAGCGCTCGGTCGTTGTAATAGTCTTCGGAGTGTAGGCCTACGGCGGAGGCCTTGATGCGCATATTGATGTCTTTGGTGACAAGGGTTACGTTGCGATCAGGAAATTTTTCGCGCAGTGCCAGCCCGGTAATTAAAATTTGATTGTCTGCTTTATGACTGGGTATGCTGACCGGCAAGTCGGCGTGTAAAGGTTCGGTTTCGAAAAAAAGTTTGCCCAGTTCAAAGCTGGTGTTGCCACTGTCTTTGTTGGGATAAATATTGGCGAGCGGCAAGCCGTGCTTAATGGCATCAAAATCAGCACCGTCTATTATTTTGTCCAGCAATCGGTTGGTTTCGCGTACGTTGCGCGCGACCTCCGATACCCCTTTTTTGCCGGCATCCAGTTCTTCTAATACGGTCATGGGGATAAATAAGTCGTGCTCGTCAAAATTAAATAATGCCATCGGATCGTGCATTAAAACGTTGGTGTCGAGAATAAATAAGCGTGTTGACATACGAACCTCCGAGGGCTTAAGCCTGTTGTTTAAGGGTGTTGAGTACATCTTGGGCGTGGCCAGTGACTTTTACCTTTCGCCAAGCTTTAACTAAGTTGAGCGCTGGGTCGAGTAAAAAGGTGCTGCGTTCGATGCCTAGGTATTGTTTGCCAAAATTTTTTTTGAGTTTGATGACATCAAACATTTGGCATAATGTCTCGTCGCTGTCGGCGATGAGCTCAAAAGGAAAGGCGTATTTGGCTTTGAAGTTTTGGTGTTGTTTTAGACTGTCTTTTGAGATGCCATAGATATGACAATTCAAATCTTTAAACTCAGCGTAATGTTCGCTAAAGTCTTGTCCTTCTTGCGAGCAGCCGGGTGTATTGTCTTTAGGGTAGAAATAAAGCACAGTGTAATGTCCTTTTAGATCGCTAAGGCTAAGGGTTTGATCTGGGGTGACGGCAACAGAAAAATCATGCAAAGAAAGTGACACATCTGTCATGGAGAGTCCTCGATTTGACTGAAAAAACGAAGTTTTAGTATGGGGGTAAATGATTCGATGCGCAAGCCGTTTTGTTTTGTGATTTAAGTTGAACAACACCCGATGAAACGGTAAGATTAGCGCTTTACAACTGTATGCTAAATCAATGTGTTTGGCTACTGAGCCTATTATTGTGGAGATATCGACTGTGTTTAAAGGCAGTATGGTGGCGTTGGTCACACCCATGAATGAGGATGAAACGGTTGATTATGCCGCCTTAGAGCGTTTAATTGAGTGGCATATCGAATCCGGCACGCAAGCGATTGTAGCCGTCGGAACAACTGGTGAGTCGGCAACCTTAGATATGCAAGAGCATTGCGCGGTGATTCGTTTTGTGGTCGAAAAAACCAATAAGCGTGTGCCAGTGATTGCCGGAACCGGCGCTAACTCCACCACCGAGGCGATTGAATTGACCCAGTGCGCTAAAGACGCAGGCGCTGATGCGTGTTTATTAGTGACGCCTTACTACAATAAGCCGACACAAGAAGGTTTATATCTGCATCATAAAAAAATTGCCGAAACGGTGAATATTGCGCAAATTCTTTACAATGTGCCGGGGCGTACCGCCTGCGATATGCAGCCTGAAACAGTAGGGCGTTTGGCCAAGATAGCGAATATCGTGGGAATTAAAGAGGCGACGGGTGATTTGTCGCGTGTCGCCAAAATTCGTGAACTAACTGGTCCTGATTTCGATTTGTACACTGGCGATGACGCCAGTGCTGTTGAATTTATCTTGCTCGGTGGGCAAGGGGGGATTTCTGTTACGGCCAATATTGCCCCTAAACAAGTGGCACAGGCGTATCAAGCCGCGCTCGATGGCGAAGCAGAGATAGCGCGCAGCGTAGATGCACCCTTAGTTGCACTCCATCATAAACTTTTTGTTGAGGCGAACCCAATTCCTGTTAAGTGGGCGCTGGCTGAGATGGGCTATATCAAACCGACACTGCGTTTACCTTTAACGCCGTTGTCGGAACCTTATCACGAAGTGCTGCGTACGGCATTGACACAAGCCGGAGTAATAAACTGATGCGTTTGTTGAAAAGAGTCAGTCTAGTGGGTGTGGTTGTGACCTTGTCAGGTTGTTCTACGGTGTCAAATTGGTTTCATGGCGATGATAATTATCGTGATCATGAAGCGAAACTGGCTGAGCAAATAGAGATGCCGCCAAATTTTGTAGTACGCCAGACGAAAGAAGCTGCGATTATGGAGCAGGCGTTGGCGTTGACTCAGTATGACGACATAAAAGCCTTGCCTGCGTATCGCGTTGAAGGCTTGAATGTGCGTTCAAATCTGGTTGAGCGTTGGCTAGAAATTGAAGGTAAAACCCCAGCTGAAGTTTGGCAAAATATGCGTGACTTTTTACAGGCGCAGGGCTTTGATGTCGAAGAAGAGCGTTTAGACATTGGTATGATGAAAACAGGTTATGTGGCGCGGCGTGATTTAGCGCCAGTAGCACAAGAAGTCGGCGTGCTAACGCGGTTGTTAAACAGTTGGCGTCCGGAATTGGCAACTGGTGTGTATGATCGTTTTACCCTATTGGTTGAAACCGACGAGTCGAAACAAAATAGCGTGAAGGTATTTTTACGTCATCATATGATGTTGGCTGATTCGAGTGGTGATATTACCGAATGGTCAGTACGTCCTTATGATCCGATGATTGAAACGCTCACGTTATATCAAGCGATGTTGTTTTTTGGTGCGACGCAGGATGATGCTGTGGAGCAGATTCGCGCAGCGAGTTATTATCAAGAAATTATTTCCGGTGAAGAATTAGCAGGCCTGATTTTGGGCGCAGGACTCTCTCAGAGTTGGGATTATTTGCAGGCGATGATTTATCGTGCCAATTGGACGGTGAAGAAACAAAACTCAGCCTTGTATGAAATGGATGTGGAAGTGCCTAAATTAAAACAGACCTCAGGTTTCTTTGCGCGTTTGTTTTCAAGCAGTGAGCAGCCGCAAGTGGTTCGCCTAAAACTTAGTCAGTTTGAGGAATCAACAGAAAAAACTCTTTTGAGTTTATCGGTCGATGAGGGTGATACGCCATTAACAGGCGAGCGTCGTCGCGAGGTTTATCAGGCGTTAGGGCTTTTGTCGAAGCCTTAATCGGCGTCAATTATCTTAGTGTTTTCTAACCCTCTTATTCCTAGAGGGTTTGTTTTTTCAGGAATCAGTGTATGCAAATCGTTTGGGGAAATCCGGCTCACTCAGAGTATCGTCTAAATCAATTATCAACCAAATTGGCCGCATTAGGGCAGCTAAGCGGGTTGAAGTCGCAAGAAGTGTTTTTTGTCGAGGCCGATGCTCCCTTGGCTGAGAGGGCGATGACTCAGCTCAAGCAGTTGGTTAATGCTCATACGCAAGAGATGACACCTGCGAGCCAGGCGACCTGTGTGGTGACACCGCGCCCAGGCACGATTTCTCCTTGGTCGTCCAAAGCAACCGACATTATGCACACCTGCGGTTTAAGCCAAATCAAACGGATTGAAAAAGGCGTTGCTTATTTTATCGAGGGCGCGGATGACACTCAGTTGCCAACCTTAATCGCCGCGTTATTTGATCGCATGACTTCTGTAGCTTGGCGTGATATGGCACTAATTGAAAGCCTGTTTGTGCATCACACTCCGCGTGATTTATCGCGAGTCGATATTTTATCGGCCGGTCGTCCCGAATTAGAAAAAGCCAATAAAGAATTAGGTTTGGCACTGAGTGCCGATGAAATCGATTATTTAATGGATAGCTTTGTCCAGCTAGGACGTAACCCGACTGATGCCGAACTGATGATGTTTGCCCAAGCCAACTCGGAGCATTGTCGCCATAAGATTTTTAATGCCGATTGGACGATTGATGGCGAAAGCAAAACTAAGTCGTTATTTGGCATGATTCGTAATACCTATCAACAGAATTCAGATGGTGTATTGTCCGCTTATAGCGATAACGCAGCGGTGTTAGTTGGGCCGCAAGCTACGCGCTTTTTTCCTGATCCGCAAACCGCGCAATACGGCTACAGTCAAGAGTCGGTCCATGTGCAAATAAAAGTTGAAACGCATAATCATCCGACCGCGATTTCGCCTTTTCCGGGGGCGGCAACCGGTTCCGGCGGCGAAATTCGTGACGAAGGTGCGACCGGACAAGGCTCTAAGCCAAAATCCGCTTTGACTGGGTTTACCGTGTCTAACCTGAATATTCCGGGTTTTGAACAGCCTTGGGAACGTCCTTACGGTAAGCCTGGACGGATTGTCACGCCATTGGATATTATGATTGAAGGGCCTTTAGGGGCGGCTGGTTATAATAATGAGTTTGGTCGCCCGGCGATTAACGGTTATTTCCGTACTTATGAAAATCCGTTATTAACCGCGGATGGTGTTGAAATGCGCGGTTATCATAAGCCGATTATGTTGGCCGGTGGACTGGGTAATATTCGTGACATGCACGTGAAAAAACAAACCATTCCGGTGGGCGCGAAGCTGGTTGTTTTGGGTGGGCCGGCGATGTTGATCGGTTTAGGGGGCGGCGCGGCCTCCAGTGTCGATACTGGTGCGGGGTCGGAAGCGTTAGATTTTGCCTCGGTCCAGCGTGACAACCCAGAAATGGAGCGTCGTGCGCAAGAAGTCATCGACCGCTGTACTTATTTGGGCAAAGACAGCCCGATTGCATCCATTCACGATGTCGGTGCAGGTGGGTTATCGAATGCGTTCCCGGAGTTGGTGAACGATAGTGGTCGTGGCGGTAAATTTGATTTGCGCAAAGTGCCGAATGACGAGCCGGGGATGTCGCCGATGGAAATTTGGTGTAACGAGTCGCAAGAACGCTATGTTTTGGCGATTTATCCCGATAAAATCGAACAATTTGAGACGCTTTGTAAGCGCGAACGCGCGATATACGCGATTGTTGGTGAAGCCACTGAAGAGCAAGAATTGGTGGTGAATGATACGGTATTAAAAGCCAATCCGGTCGATTTGCCGCTGAACGTGTTATTAGGCAAGCCGCCAAAAATGCACCGTAAAGTGGAAACACGTTTAATCCCCCAGCCGGGTTTTGAAACGGCGGTATTGGATTTAGATGATGTGACTGAGCGTTTACTTAAATTGCCGACCATTGCTAGCAAGTCGTTTTTGATTACGATTGGCGATCGCACGATTACCGGCATGGTTACGCGTGATCAAATGGTTGGACCTTGGCAAGTTCCTGTAGCGGATGTCGGTGTTACCGCATCGGATTACCAAGGTTACACAGGTGAAGCAATGGCAATGGGCGAGCGTCCGCCAGTAGCGTTAATTAACCCAAAAGCGTCGGCAAGGCTGGCGATAAGTGAGGCGATTACCAATATCGCTGCCGCTAAAATCGGCAAAATTTCGGATATAAAAATGTCGGCCAACTGGATGGCGGCGGCGGGACATCCGGGCGAAGATGCTGCTTTATTTGCGGCAGTTGAAGCAGTGGGTATGGAGCTGTGTCCGGCCTTGGGAATTTCTGTGCCGGTCGGTAAAGATTCGATGTCGATGAAAACCGTGTGGCAAGAAGGTAGTGAGTCAAAAGCGGTTATTTCACCAATTTCATTAAATATCACGGCGTTTGCCGTGGTGGAAGATGTGCGCAAAACCCTTACGCCGCAGCTGCGCACCGATTTGGGCGATACTGAGCTTTGTGTGATTGATTTAGGGCGTAAACAAAACCGCATTGGCGGCAGTTGTTTAGCCCAAGTTTATAATCAAGTGGGGGACATCAGTGCCGACTTGGATAACGCGCAAGACTTAATTAATTTCTTTAATGCGATTCAGGTGTTGAATCAAGCAGGCCTGCTAATTGCCTATCATGATCGTGCTGACGGTGGTTTATTAGTCACGTTAATGGAAATGGCGTTTGCTGGACACTGCGGTTTGGAGGTGGATGTTTCCTCATTGGGTTCAGAGCCGATAGCGGCGCTGACGGCGGAAGAATTAGGTGCGGTGATTCAAGTTCGTGCCGCGGATAGCGACAAGGTGCAAGCGGTTCTAGCACAACACGAATTGGGTGACATGAGCCATTGGATTGGTAAGCCGACCCTCAATGACAAAATTACCATCAAAGCGCAAGACCAGACTTTGTTGCAGGGTTCGCGTGCGCATTACCAGGCTTGGTGGTCTGAAACATCGTATCGTATTCAAGCGATGCGTGATAATGAAGTCTGCGCCCAGCAAGAATTTGGCGCGATTCAAAACGCAGATCATACTCAGTTAGTGGCTAAAACCACGTTTGATATTAACGACAATATTGCGGCGCCTTATATCAATACCGGGGTGCGTCCAAAAGTCGCCATCTTGCGCGAACAAGGGGTAAACGGTCAGCAAGAAATGGCGGCGGCATTTGATCGCGCCGGTTTTAATGCGATCGATGTGCATATGTCGGATGTGTTGTCGGGCGCGATTGACTTTGCCGATTTTAAAGGCTTGGTCGCCTGTGGCGGTTTCTCTTACGGTGACGTATTGGGCGCGGGGCGTGGTTGGGCGAATTCGATTTTATTTAATGCGCGTGCACGGGAACAATTTGAAGCCTTTTTTACCCGTCAAGATACCTTTGGTCTGGGGGTGTGTAACGGCTGTCAAATGATGTCGAATTTAAAAGACATTATCCCCGGCGCGGCACATTGGCCGACATTTAAACGTAATCGTTCCGAGCAGTTTGAGGCGCGTTTTTCGCAAGTGGAAATTCAGCCTTCGCCGTCGATTTTATTTGACGGTATGGTCGGCAGTCGTATTCCGGTCGCGGTGGCGCATGGTGAAGGACGTGTGTTATTCCAAGGTGACGCTTCGCAAGCTAACGGCTTGGTGAGTGTACGTTATGTTGATGCGCAAGGGGTGCCGACCGAACGTTATCCGCTTAACCCGAACGGCTCGGAGCAGGGCATTACCGGCTTAACTACAACGGATGGGCGGGTCACTATTATGATGCCCCACCCAGAGCGCGTGTTCCGTGCGGTGCAACATTCTTGGCGTCCAGATGATTGGCAAGAAGATGCGCCTTGGATGCGCTTATTCCGTAATGCGCGTAAGTGGGTAGGTTGAGCGAAAGCTAAAATATTTATTGATTTAACGCAACTAATCATAAGCAGGATTTAGTTGTACATAAGATAATTCTGCCCAAGCCTAGGTGGGGATTATTTGACAATATAAAGCCCGATACGTTACCTTAGTCGGACTTTTTTGGCGGCCTTGTGCTGAATTTTAAATAACAACGGAGAGACCTTATGTCTTTAAATCGTCGCGAATTTCTTCATGTAATGGCTATGGCCGCTGCAGCGGGTATGTTACCGGCTGGCGCACGCGCTATGGGTGGTAAGCCAAGCGAGTGGAAAGGGGATATGTCAATGTATAACGTGCCTATGAAAGGCAATGTACGTTTATTACATATTACCGATACTCACGCTCAACTTAAGCCGATACATTTCCGCGAGCCTAATGTCAACCTAGGTGTGGGTCCGGCATTTGGTAAGTTGCCACACGTTGTCGGTAAGAAGTTGTTGGCAGAGGTTGGCGTGAAAGAAGGTACGCCTGAAGCCTATGCGTTTTCATATTTAGACTTTGATAATGCGGCGGCTAAATATGGCAAGGTGGGTGGTTTTGCTCACGTGAAGACGCTAGTCGATATGCTGCGTGATCAGGCTGGTGGTGCTGGTAACAGCTTGTTGATGGACGGCGGTGATTTGTGGCACGGTTCAGCAACGGCCTTGTGGACACGCGGTATGGACATGGTTGAGGCAACCAATATTCTTGGGTTGGATATTTTGACAGGACACTGGGAATTTACTTATCAGCAAGAAGAAGTGGTACGTAACCTGAATGCATTTAAAGGTGAGTTTGTTGCGCAAAACGTTCGTATCCGCGAAGATGCGTTGTTTGGTGATGATTACCGTGATATGTGCGCGCGCCATGGCGGTCATGGTTTGTATAACGAAGACGAAGTGCGTCCGTTCAAGCCTTACACCATTAAAACGCTCAATGGTCACCGTATTGCCGTTGTCGGTCAGGCTTTCCCACGTACCGCAAATGCTAACCCACAAGCGAACTTCCCAGATTGGTCATTCGGCTTACGTGAAGAAGAATTACAAGAAACCGTGAACCATATTCGTGAAAACGAAAAAGTTGCCGCGATTGTGATGATTTCTCATAACGGTATGGACGTAGACATCAAAATGGCGAGCCGCGTAAGTGGTATTGATGCGATTTTTGGTGGTCATACGCATGATGGTATGCCAATACCAACCAAGGTTAAAACACCGGAAGGCGGCGTATGTTATGTGACTAATGCCGGTTCGAACGGTAAATTTGTTGGCGTGATGGACTTAGACATCAAAAACGGTAAGTTAGCTGGTGTTGACTATCGTTTGTTGCCTGTGTTCTCAAACGTATTGCCTGCCAACAAGGAAATGCAAGCGTTTATCGACAAGCTATACACACGTAAATATGATGAAAACGTGATTGAAGCACGTCGCGAAGAGTTCAAGGTTAATAAAGATCGTTTAGGTAAGACTTATGGCGAAATTTTGAGTGAAGAATTAGCGGTAGCTGAAGACACGCTTTATCGTCGTGGTAACTTCATGGGTACATGGGATCAGATTTTGGTTAACGCATTGCGTGAAGAGCATGATGCTGAAATTGCGATGTCAGCCGGTGTACGTTGGGGTACTTCGGTGATGCAAGGTGAGATGATCACCATGGAACGTCTAATGGACGAAACCTCATTGACCTATGGTGAAACCTATCGTACCGAGTTGACCGGTGCGCAGTTGAAAGATATTTTCGAAGGCATCTGTGAAAACTTGTTTGTGGTCGATCCTTACCTACAATCAGGTGGTGACATGGCGCGTATCGGTGGTTTGGATTACACCTGTGATCCAAATGAAACCCTAGGTCGTCGTATTACCGACTTGCGCTTGGACAATGGTACACCAATCGAGCCAAACAAAAAATACTCTGTGGCCGGTTGGGCGCAAGTTGACTCGGTGGGCGAAGGTCGTTTAATGTGGGACGTGGCGGCAGATTACTTGCGTCGTAACAAAGGTAATTTGAAGTTAAATAAAGTGAACCACCCAACGTTGAAAGGCGTGAAGGATAATCCGGGTATCGCGGATTATGCTGGTAAACTTATCTAATCAATCGCGTTTCGCTTGATTAAACAAAACCCGGTGTAATAGCCGGGTTTTTTGTTTGCGCTGTTTTTTAATGCCACGCCACAACTCGATTTAGTGATTGTTGGACATACATTCTGAACCACCAACACTGGAACGAAAAGACGAAAGGCGCGAAGCGTTTTAGATTTAGTGCCTGTTTAATTTTGTCTTATGTATGACTTTCGCCTAAAATGGCAATCCCTTATGGATTGAGTAGTGATTTTACAAACGGACAATTATGTTATTAGCACAAAATAAAAAAGACTGGTTTGGCAATATTCGCGGTGATATTTTGGCTGGGATTGTGGTGGCTTTAGCCTTGATTCCCGAAGCGATTGCGTTTTCGATTATTGCGGGCGTGGATCCCAAAGTAGGGTTATATGCCTCGTTTGCGATTGCGGTGATTATTGCGATTACCGGTGGTCGTCCGGGGATGATTTCTGCCGCTACGGCTGCCACCGCTGTGTTGATGGTTACGCTGGTAAAAGAGCATGGTTTGGAATATTTATTGGCCGCCTCAATTCTGGCCGGCGTGCTACAAATTCTCGCCGGTTATTTGAATTTGCATACGCTGATTAGCTTTATTTCACGTTCGGTCATGATTGGCTTCTTGAACGCGTTGGCGATTCTAATTTTTATCGCGCAATTGCCTGAACTCACCAATGTGACTTGGCACGTATATGCCTTAACGGCGTTTGGTTTAATGATTATTTATTTATTCCCGTATGTGCCTAAAATCGGCAAACTGATTCCCTCGCCGTTGGTGACTATTCTGGTGTTGACGGCGATTGTATTGGCGATGGGCATTGATGTTCGTACTATCGGCGATATGGGCGCATTACCGGATACCTTGCCGATTTTCCTCTGGCCGGATGTACCGTTAAATCTTGAAACTCTCTGGATTATTTTGCCTTATTCGGCGGCGATTGCCGTGGTCGGCTTGTTAGAGTCGCTCATGACTGCGCAGGTGTTGGATGAAATGACGGATACCGACAGCGATAAAAAACGCGAATGTAAAGGGCAAGGCGTGGCGAATATCGGTTCTGGTTTAATGGGCGGTATGGCCGGTTGTGCGATGATTGGTCAGTCGATTATTAACGTTAAATCCGGTGGGCGCGGGCGTTTATCGACCTTTACCGCTGGGATATTGTTATTGATTATGGTGGTATTTATCAGTGATTGGCTGGCGGTGATTCCGATGGCGGCGTTGGTGGCGGTGATGATTATGGTGTCGATTGGAACCTTTAACTGGAAGTCGATTCCCGAAATGCGCACCAATCCCAAGTCGGCGACGGTGGTGATGTTGGCGACGGTGATCGTCACGCTGTGGACGCATAACTTGGCCTTTGGTGTGTTAACCGGGGTGGTATTGGCCGCGTTATTTATGGCGGCCAAATTGCAGCAATTTATGGCGGTGGAAAAATCGTTTGATGATGCAACCAATACTCGTACCTATACGGTAGTGGGGCAGGTGTTCTTTAACTCGACAGAAAAATTCGTCGGTTATTTTGATTTTAAAGAGGCGGTAGATAGAGTTATTATCGACGTCCATCGTGCGCACTTCTGGGATATTAGTGCTGTGTATGCGCTGGATAAGGTGGTCTTGAAATTGCGGCGTGAAGGGGCGGAAGTTGAAGTGATTGGCCTAAACGAAGCCAGCGAAACCCTAGTGGATAAATATGCCGTACACAATGATCCGGCGAAAATTGCAAAAGTCATGGGAGGTCACTAATGGAACAGTTACAACAAAAATGGGTGATGGCCTGTGTCGATGGTTCGCCGAACAGCGAGGCGGTGGTGGATTACGCCGCGTGGATTGCAAAAACCGTGCAGTCTCCGCTGGAATTAGTGCATACGCTAGAGCATGGGTTGTTGTTAGAGCATACCGATCATAGCGGAAACCTCACACCGAATATGCGTGATGACCTGATAAAAACCCTGTCCGAAGATGAGCAGGCGGAAAGTAAAAAATTGATCGCCGAAGGCAAAGTTTTGCTGGAAAAAGCGAAAGTACGCATTGATGCCTCGCTCATTCCGCAGGTGATGAGTAAACAACGTCACGGCTCGTTGGATGAAACCCTGGTGGATTTACAAGATGAAATTCGTGTGTTGGTATTAGGCTTGCGTGGTGAAGATCATGCCGAGGAAGAAACCGGCATCGGCTCACAACTCGAAAACACCATTCGGGCATTGCATAAACCGATTTTTATTGTCAACGGCGCATTTAAACAACCTCAGTCGATGATGCTGGCGTATAACGATACCGATGGCGCGCGTAAGGCCTTGGATATGGTATGTAAAAGCCCTTTATATAAGTTAATGCAGGTGCATTTAGTACACGTGTCAGAAAACGAATCGGCAGGCAAGGCGTTGTTATTAGAGGCCGGATTTAAATTACAAGAGGCCGGTTTATCGCATCAAACGGCGTTGCTGCAGGGTGATGCACAAAACGCATTGTTGCACTACCAGCAGCAACATAACCTCGATATGACGGTGATGGGCGCGTTTAGTCATGGCAAATTGCGCAGTTTGTTTTTTGGCAGCTTTACCCTCAAAATGCTGAAGGCAAATAACAAACCGATTTTATTGCTGCGTTAAGCGCGGTTGAAAATGTGTTTTTGAACCACAGAGGCGCGAAGGCAGGAAGAAAAGACCCTGAAGCTGGAAAAACAGTAGCGTTTTGTCGCTAAGTATGAAAATGGCGACCGACATTTGGATTCTTTGGACGTGTTGGATATAGGCCAGCTTTGCGGTATTTCAGCGGAAATGTTTATTCAGCCTTATCATACCCTGCGTCAAACGCATTAACCACCAGGCCTGGTTAAGCTTTAAGTATATTAACCAGCATTAATGGGTTCTATTTTTAATGTGTAACCCATTGAGGTTAGAATTTTTTGGACGGTTTCAAAGCGTGGTTTGCTATTGGGTTTGATGCTTTTATAGATGCTTTCACGCGCTAACCCCGACTTTTCGGCAAGATCAACAATTTTCTGGGCTTTGGCCGCTTCGCTTAAAGCACGCTGGAAAATACTCATATCATTAAATTCAGTTGCATCTTCTAAAGCCTGTTCAAGAAATATGGCAATCATTTCGCTGTCTTCGAGCTGTTGGTGCGCGTGCCAAGGTTGAGCGCTAATTGTTGTTGTCATTTTCTGCTCTCCATTCATTGAGTAAGTTCTTTGCTTTTTCAATATCACGATTTTGACTCGATTTGTCACCGCCCAATAATAACAAGATGATGTGATTTTGATGGACGCTATAGTAAATGCGATAACCGCTGGCAAAGTGCAATCTTAGTTCGAAAAGGCGGCGTTTTTCAAGCTAGTTGTCGTATTTTTCATCCCATTTTCTCTCGATTCAACTCATCAGCTGAACAAGGGTTGAGCGTGACCGCGCCGATTTGATCCCAATTGCGTATTTCTCTACTCC
>Ga0172377_10003145_pt1 | contig 16926 bp, 10 predicted proteins | sample Pumphouse3metaG_FD_119749 | JGI IMG/M metagenome (GOLD analysis project Ga0172377, IMG submission 119749) | Leachate microbial communities from a municipal landfill in Southern Ontario, Canada - Pumphouse #3 metaG | ecosystem: Engineered > Solid waste > Landfill > Unclassified | place: Canada...
GGTGTCACGTTGTTCCATCCTCACCCCTTCGGGGCCGGCCTAGAGTCCGGCTCTTCGAACCCTGACGTTCCCTAGAGGGAACCGGCTTCTCGTTGTTGCGGTGTCACGTTGTTCCTTCCTCACCCCTGCGGGGCCGGCCTAGAGTCCGGCTCTTCGAACCCTGACGTTCCCCCAAGGGAACCGGCTTCTCGTCATAAAAATGAATTTTTAGAGGTACCCATAAGACTTTTTTCCATTTTAATCCGACGGCCGCCTTCTTTATTAGGAATGCGGCTGTTTTTGTAAATTTGCATTTTACAATTCAGAGGGCGCAAAAGTAAACAAAAGCTTTATTTTCCGGATTGGAAATGATCGCCTTTTATATATTTTCAAAAATGATATTTTCTTCAAAGGAACAAATAATGAAATCCATTCCGCTTGCGCTCAGCGCAGCCTTGCTCTTCTCACTTTCTGCTTGCAATGAAGCTTCCGCAAAGGGAAAAACAGACGGCTCCGTCGGAGCCCGTTTGGACAGCCTCTCTGCTGAAGTCAAAACAATGAGCGATGAATTCGCCATTCTCAAGTATGGTCTTGAAAAACGGGGACTTTCCATTGAACAGATGAAAAATGAAATGGAAATGGACAACAAGGTCTGGGACATTCCTGTCGGAAACAGTCCTGTCTATGGCAATACAACCAATCCAAAGCTCACTATTGTCGAATTTTCTGAATTCCAATGCCCTTATTGCGCGCGTATCGCGCCCATAATGCATGAATTGATGCAAAAGCACGGAAACGAAATCAAATTCGTGTTCAAGCACTTCCCCCTCAGCTTCCATGCAAACGCTCCTGCCGCTGCAGCCGCAAGTATGGCTGCGCAAAACCAAGGCAAGTTCTGGGAGTTCCGCTATGCTCTTGCAGAACACAACAAAGATCTCAGCCCAGAAACATTTGAAGCAGTCGCAAAGCAAATCGGCCTTGATATGACCAAGTTTAAGAAAGAGATGCTCTTGGATTCCGCAAAGCAAGCCCGCATAAACGAAGATTTCCAACTCGGTGCTAAGGTTGGCGTTCAAGGCACTCCTAACTTCTTTATCAACGGAAAGCGTCAAGACCGCTTCAGCCCGGAGATGGTTGAAGAAATGCTGAAAAACGCTAAATAAATTTTGTTCATAAGTTAAACCATAACCAGAGGATACATCCACAATGATGAATAGATTTCTGAAAGTCTCCTCGCTCCTCTTCCTGGGGCTTGCGACGACAGCTGTGATGGCACAAAGACCTCCCCGCATCGTTGCCTATAAAATGTTTGATGACCAATACCGCACCGGTGGTTACGACTACACCTATGGCGGAACAGGCAGCAAAGTCACGATTACCAAAGAAGGTGGATTCAAATCCAAGTCTGCTTTGGATATCGCACTTGACCCGAAGGATTACTCCGGCGCTTCAATCTGTCTTTACAACGAATTCTTTAACTTGAAGCCTTTCTTATTGAACTCCACCTTGGAATTCGACATCAAGGGCAAAGTCGGAGGAGAACAGCTCTTGGTCGGTCTTCTCGACGAAGAAGTTTCCGACGGAAAAAAGACCCAGGTCAAGCTTTCCATGAACAAGTATGGTCAAGTTACCAACACTTGGACCCACGTCAAAATACCTCTCGCAGACTTCCCGGACCGCGGTCTTTACTGGGATCAAGAGAAGAAGACCGAGCTTCCGTCCCGCATTGATTGGGATAAAATTGCCGAAGTCCGTTTTTCCATTGACAAGGGCGTGAATCCTTCCTTTGAAGTTTTCATTGACAATATCGAAATTGTCAAGGGCAACAAGAGCGCCGCTCCGAAAGCCAAAATCGTCTATTGGGATGAAAACAATGAAGTTCTGGACGGACCTAAGAATCCCGAAAAACTCGATGGCAAGGCGAAAGAATTCAAAGCCTTCTATACCGATGGAATTCCGGGATTCAGCTATGTCTATGGCGGTCTAACCGCCCAGAAAGAACTGAACGCCAAAACTGCGGGCAACCCGAACAAGAATGTCCTTGCAATGTACATTGACAACAACGACTGGTCCGGCGTCACTTACTCTCTAGGCGATGGCAAATACATCGATCTTTCCAGCATCCGCAACAAGGGCGGCCTCTACTTCTGGATCAAGGGAAAACTCGGCAAGGAAAAGCTCTATGTCGGTCTTCTTGACAATCAAGGCAATGATGTGAAAAGCCAGACCAAGCTAGGCCTCAATGACTGGATCAAGGTCTCCACAGATTGGCAACTCGTCAAGATTCCTCTGAAAAAGTTCTTTGACAAAGGTAAAGCTTGGGATGCAAATAAGCAAGCTGAAGTCGCTAAGGACATGCAATGGAACAAAATCCAAGAAATCCGCTTCTCTGTCGGTAAAGGTGAAAATGCCGGGGAACCGGGTAAGCCTGCTCCTGTAACTGTTTATGTCGACCAGATTACCTTCACGTCTAATATTGATTGGATGGATCCGGACCTCAAGTGGGATTCTTTCAAATCCAACGCACCTGACTACGTGATTTCTGATTTCGATGGCAAGTACGCCGCAGAAGCCTGGGAAGGATCCAAAGGTCCGAAGTCCCAGCTATCTCAGCACACGGGCAAAGGACGCCTTGATGGCAACAACCTCATTGTGGATCACTACCTCCTCGCAGACTGGGTCGATGTCGTTCTCGATATGAAAAAACAGAACAGGTCAGCCAAGGATCGCGATTGGACCAAATATTGGGGCTTAATGTTCGACGTGTATTCTGAAAAGGCCTGGCAGTCTATTACTGTCCAAATTCAGGATTCAGGCAACGAAGTCTATGTATCTAACACAGGCGTTCCTAAGGGACGTTCCACTGTTCTCGTTCCGTTCCGCTCCTTTGGCAAATTCCCGTACTACCAACCACCTGACGCGATCGAAAACGGCACGCTCGATCTCGACAAGGTGATTATCCTCGACTTCAAGCCCTCGGGAGAAGGTACATCCGGCGGATTCGAAATCGATAACATCCGTTTGACAAACAAGCGCGAACTCCCGAAGGTGGAACACCCGGCAATCGTCAAGGCAACCATCAATGGGAACTTCAACGACATCGTCAACCCGAAAATCGCCGATGGTATTTTCGGTATCAATGCCGCTCTCTGGGATGGCGACCTCCTGAAGGTCAAGAACGCAAAAACTCAATCCAGCGAGTATGTAGAACGTGTTCATCATGGCATTATCCGTTATCCAGGAGGTCTTCGCGCTGATGACGATCACTGGAAACAAATTCTTGACAATAAGGATTGGATGATCGATACCGATGAATTCCTTGATTGGCTCAAGAAGACTGGTGACAATGCTATGTTCACGGTGAACTTCGGTTCCGGCACAGCTGAAGAAGCCGCGGCCTGGGTGAAGCACACGAACATCGACAAGAAAGCCGGAATCAAATACTGGGAAATCGGCAACGAAATTTACGGAAACTGGCATCCTTATTATGAAAAGTATGGTAAGGACGGCGGAACTATCTATGGCAAGCGCGCGCGCGAATTCATCGTTGCAATGAAAAAAGTTGACCCGACAATCAAGGTTGCCGTAGTTGGCGTTCTCGAAGGAGATTGGAATGAAAAGGTCCTCGAACAAACTGCCGATGTAGCCGATGGAATTATCGTTCACCACTACCCGCAGCATTTCGGTGAAGAAAACGACTTTGCACTCCTCTCCGCACCTCAGACTCTTGAACCTATCTTTGCACGTCTCCACAAACTCACGGACAAGTGGAAAGCAAAGGCTGGTAAAAAGCTCGAAATCTGGCTCACGGAATGGAACTCCGTCGACTTCAACCCAGGCCCACAGACTCTTGCTGTTGAAAACGGGCTCTTTATTGCGGACTATCTCGGCGAACTCGCCCGCCTCGGCGCGGACAACGCTCAATACTGGGATATTCACAACGATCTTACCCCGGAAGGTGGTGATTATGGTTACCTCACCCGCTCCGGTGAAGAATGCATGAACTGCCCGCGTCCCAGTTATTGGGCTTTCCAGATGGCATCAGACGCTCTCCGCGGAAAGATGGTTAAAACAACGATCGACGGCGACAATGAATCTCTCCTCACCGCTTATCTCACGGATAACAACGGTAAGAAGAGCCTCCTCATCGTAAACAAGAGCCCCTACAGCGACTTCGACCTCAAGCTCAACATTCCGGGATTCTCCGGCAAGGCTAGCGTGCAGGTCCTCGATAAGACCACCGAGAAACTTAAAGAAGGCTGGGCAAACGATCCTTCCAAAAAAGCCAAGACGGTTGATCTTTCCAAGGGTATCAAGATCGGCAAGCGTACACTTACCTTCATCTCGGTTAAGTAGTACTTTGATTTGAACTTCACAAGCCCCGGCTTTGCCGGGGCTTTTTCGTTTTTTGCAAACAAGCAGAAAAAGAACAACCCCGCAGCAAATACGGAGTGTCAAAACCAAAGGCAAAACCCTGATCGGTGATCCCAGAAACACCCATCGGTCGAGAACTCTCCCCACAGCATTTTCCTGACGGAGGGGCATCGCCGGAATATCTGCCGGCCTTTATCCTCTTGATCGTACGCGCAATCTTTGCCGGACTCAACGATAAAACGGACTGAAATGAATACCAAATCATTGCAAAATTTCTCGCAGCCTTTGTTTCAGTTCCTCGTCAACGCTATCATCAAAGACAATCCCATCGATATTTTGCAGGACAGCCCCATAGTAAGATCAAAACCTGAAGCTTGAGCATCTTGCGCACACATTCGCTCATCTTATGATAGAAATCAAGGCTGAAGCAAGCTGCGGAATTTTCATCTCTCAATGTAGGCCGTGATCTTTACCACATTCTTGCGCGCCGCATCGGCATAGCATCCTCGACACCACAATTCCCTATTCCTATAAATTGAATTGGAAAAACATTCATAAAGCATCCAGCAGTTCTTCCCTTTCAGATAGCCTACCATGACACCGAGAAACTTTGGCGGAATCTCAAAAGATGTGTACGTGACCGGGAATAACTCTGCCCCGACGAGATAAATGAGATTCCATTCACAGGGCTCGCGGAGTAATACCAAAAGTTCACAGTGCTTCTCCCAAAAGAAAGCGTTCCATCTGAACTTTGGAGAAAAAGACTATGCGTACTTGCAGGGTTTCGTCAAGGCGGGAAGCGCGGAAACATGCGTTCCCAAAACGCATTCATCGGACAACTCAAGCCAGTATGAGCCTGCGTTTTTGCAGAAACACTCGGTGACTCGGTCATGATAACGGGCAACTCATTCGCAACGCTCGCCTTGACGCTTTTGCCTCTTTGAATAGCACTCCAGTAACACTCTATTGCGATTTTCTACAGCTGCTTTGTTGTGATGCCACGTTATTCCGTCCCCACTAGAGCCCCCAAATGTCAGCTCTCCGAAGCTAGTGTCCCCGCTACGGAACCGGCTTAAGGGGAACAGAAAATGAAGTTCATCTCAAGGAACCAACAAACTCAGCAAAGGTTTTAAATACATACAAAAAGTCCCTTCTGCAATATTCTGCGCAGAAGGGACTTTAATTTACTACAAATACGGATTAGTTTTCTGGTTCCTTGCTTTCATCCTTATTCTCGACAGATTCAGCGGAGTTTTCGTCCGTTGTTTCTGGAATGGAGTCTTCAGGGATCGCATCTGCAACTTGTTTGCTTTCAGCAGCTTCCTGCTCGATTTCTTCTACGCTCGGAAGAGCGGTCGCGTCTTGAACCTTATCGCCTTCGCGGAGGTTAATGGCGCGAACACCTTGGGAAACGCGGCCCGTAATGCGGATGCTATCGGCTGAAATACGGATGACTTGGCCTTCGCGGCTCGTAATGATCAAATCATAATCATCTGCAACGCTTTCGACAAACACAGCATTTCCGGTCTTGTCCGTCACATTCAAGTTGCGGACGCCTTTACCCCCGCGGCGAGTAATACGGTACGAACCTGGTTCAGAGCGCTTTCCATTGCCGTTTTCAGTAATGGTGAGTACCTTGGTCCCTGTTTTCAAGCGGAGGAGCGCAATTACTTCATCGCCTTCAGCGAGGCGGATTCCGCGCACGCCATGCGTGCCACGGCCCATAGTCCTGAAGCAGGAAATCGGGAACGTAAGAGCTTGTCCGTTACGGGTTGCAATCATCAGGAGATCCTTCGGGATTTCCCGGACAACATCCTCACCTTCGCCACCTTCCGTCTCATTTTCGGTTTCCGTCTCAGTAATTTCTGCGGAATCATCTTCAAGGGATTCCCCTCTCGCTTCAGCTTCCATTTCTTCAGCAGTGACACCAACGAGGAGGACCTTCACCAATTCATCGCCCTCATCAAGTGTAATTGCATTGACGCCCGTCTTGCGCGGATTGGAGAATAATTTCAGATCCATCTTATTAATAATGCCGTTCTTGGTTGCAAAAACGAGGCAGTTATAGCCACCGAACTTGCGCACAGGAACAATTGCAGAAACTTTTTCGCCTTCTGTGAGGCTTACAAAGTTGATGATCGGACGTCCCTTGCCATTGCGGGCTCCTTCCGGGAGGTGATAGACCTTAGTCCAATATACCCGGCCCTTGTTGGTAAACACAAGGAGGAAACTGTGCGTGCTTGCAGTGAAAATAGTTTGTATGTTATCTTCATCCTTTAAGCCAGCACCGATTATTCCCTTACCACCGCGGTTCTGTGCCTTGAACGTATCAATCGGAAGACGGCGCACGTAGCCTTCGTGGCTGAGTGTGATGACCTGTTCTTCTTCCGGTATGAGATCTTCGGAATCAAAGTCTTCAACAGCGTCTTCAATGCTTGTACGGCGGTCGTCGCCATACTTTTGAGCAATGGCATCGAGAGTGTCGAGAACGATCTGGACGCGGCGCTCTTTGCGCGCGATAATGTCTTCCAGATCTTTTACCGTCAAAATAAGAGCCTGATATTCAGCTTCTAATTTTTCAATTTCAAGCCCAGTGATGCGCTTGAGCTGCATATCCACGATCGCCTGAGTCTGGACATCGTCCAAAGAGAAGCGCTCCGTGAGTTTAGCCTTAGCTTCGTCAGTGCTCTTGGAAGCTTTGATAATCGCCACCACTTCGTCCACATTCTGGCAAGCAATGCGAAGGCCTTCCAAAAGGTGCATGCGGTCCTTCGCCTTCTTGAGCTCAAATTGTGTGCGGCGAAGAATCACTTCAAGGCGGTGATCTACATAGTAGCGGATAAGATCCTTCAGCGGAAGAACTGTCGGCTGCGTGCGGTTGACAAGCGCCAAATTGTAGATGCTGAAGGTGTCTTGAAGTTGTGTGTACTTGTAAAGATTATTGAGAACGATATCTGCCTGGAAATCGCGTTTGATATCTATAACGATACGCATACCATCGCGGTCGGATTCATCGCGGATATCGCTGATGCCATCAAGCCTCTTGTCGCGCACAAGGTCGGCCATATTCTTGATGAGCATAGCCTTATTCACCATATACGGAATTTCAGAAACGATCAGGCGACTTTTGCCCTTTGCATCGGTTTCCGTTTCCACTCGGGCACGCACGCGCACACGACCATGACCCGTGAGATAAGCTTCGCGGATACCGGAACGTCCACAAATAATGCCCCCGGTAGGAAAATCCGGTCCAGAAACGTACTGGAGGAGTTCTTCTCCGGCTATGTCATTGTTCTCACAATAAGCATGGATAGCCTTGGTCACTTCGCGGAGGTTGTGCGGAGGCATATTTGTCGCCATACCGACGGCAATCCCCGAAGATCCGTTCACGAGCAAGTTAGGGAACGCAGACGGAAGAACGAGCGGTTCTTCAAGGGACTCATCATAGTTCGGTCCCATATCCACAGTATCCTTATCCAAGTCTTCGAGCATCATTTCGCCGAAGCGGGTCATCTTGGCTTCGGTATAACGCATAGCAGCAGCGCTATCGCCGTCAACCGAGCCGAAGTTTCCCTGGCCCTTGACAAGCATATAGCGAAGCGAGAAGTCCTGAGCAAGACGGACAAGAGTGTCGTAAACGGCAGAGTCTCCATGCGGGTGATACTTACCAATGACTTCACCCACAATACGCGCGGACTTCATCGTCGATTTGTCGGCGGTGAGCCCCAGCTTGTGCATCGCAAAAAGAACGCGGCGGTGTACCGGTTTGAGACCATCGCGGACATCCGGAAGGGCGCGTGCAACAATGACGCTCATCGAATAGCGCAGATAGCAGTCCTGCATATCCCTTTCAATGAGTGACTCATAATGAGTACCTGGCGTCAATCTTATGTTATCTGCCATTTGTTTTCCTTTCTGTTATTTTACACCAAAAATTTTATCAATCGTATGCGACAACGAAGCAACTTCACTTGAAAGAGTTTGATCCAAGGTCATTGGCGTGACCACAGCAAATCCTTCAGAAAGTGCGACATCGTCCGTATGCGGTAAAAAATCAACCGGACGTTTTTCGCCTTCCAAAAACCATTCTCCGTCTTTTTCAATGTACCGGTCCGTGAACATTGAAAGATTCATCGGAAGAACTCTGAATCCGGAAAAAGCCGCTTCGGAAACGTCCGGGAAGTTCACATTCCAAAAGGATCGAGAAGGCATTTGGGCATAAAGCCTCTCCTCCACGACGCGGAGTGCAAAACGGATAGATTCTTCCTTTGCAAAGGCTGAAGCTCCCGACAGCGAAATAGCTATCCCCGGAACACCCCAAAGCGCTGCTTCACGGGCCCCTGCGATAGTCCCCGAATAAAGAGAAGAAACGCCGGCATTCTCACCCACGTTCATTCCCGAAAATACAACATCTATTTTTACATTTTTGTAAAGTTCTCTCAATGCAAACTTCACGGAATCCGACGGTGTGCCCGAGACGGAATAAAAATCAAAGGGGAACGCCCCTGCGACCTTCAAAAGCTTAAGCCCGCGGAAGCCCGTGAATGCATGAGAAACACCGCTCTGTCCTGAGGCCGGAGCGACCACGCGAACATTCCCCACCTGAGAAAGTGCGGATGCGAGAAGTGCTATGTGAGGGCTGTTTACACCGTCATCATTCGTCACGAGAATTTCGGGTTTTGAAGATCCCTGCATTTGCCTTAAAAGATAGAAAATTATAAGCGGATTAAGGCTCTTTTTACTACCTTTTCTTGATGTATGAATACACCTAAAATGCAAACTCCTCCGCTCCCTAAGGGCACCCGCGACTTCTATCCGGAATCAATGCGGATCCAGAACTTTATTTTTGACATTTGGCGCAAAGCAGCCCTTCGTTTCGGCTATGAAGAATATGAAGGCCCCATGTTCGAGCATTTGGAGTTGTACACGGGTAAATCCGGGGAAGAAATCGTAAGCCAGCTTTATGATTTCAAGGATAAAGGAGACCGCCACATTGCGCTCCGCCCCGAAATGACTCCGACGCTAGCCCGTTTGGTAATTCAAAAAGGCAATTCCCTCAAAAAGCCCTTCAAATGGTTCAGCATACCACGCCTCTTCCGCTATGAACGCGCCCAAAAAGGCCGTCTCCGCGAATTCTTCCAGCTCAACTTAGATATTATCGGAACCGAGAGCATCTATGCAGAAGCAGACCTCCTCTCTGCAATCGCCTATATGCTAATGGATTTCGGTCTTAAAACAGAAGATTTTTCCATCGGCGTTTCGAGCCGCAAGCTTTTGAACGCTTATCTCGCCGAAATAGGCGTTTCCGAAGTGTCTAAAGTTTACCCGGTTCTCGACCGCCGCCTCAAAATAGAAAAGGAAGACTTCTATTCGGAACTTGCCGCAACGGGTCTCTCTCTCGAACAAACTAAAAAGCTTGATCAATTTATGGATTCCAAAAGCATAGAAGAAGTGGAAGCTAAAATTTCTAGCGATGAATCCAAGGCTGCCTTAGACGAGATCAAACAACTTTTTAAGACTCTTCAAGCCTCTGGCGCAGGCAAATCCATTACACTTGACCTCTCAATCGTCCGCGGACTCGCCTATTATACGGGAATCGTATTCGAAGTATTCGACAAAGGCAAATCCATGCGCGCCATCGCCGGTGGAGGGCGCTACGACAGCCTTTGCGAAAAGCTCGGCGGAGACAAAGTTCCCGGGGTCGGGTTCGGAATGGGCGATGTGGTGCTAGCCAATCTCCTTGAAGAACGCGGACTTTTGCCATCTTCAAAACAGAGCCTAGACTTTTTCGTCGCAAGCTTTACAAACGACATGGACAAAATATTCGAAGTAGCTGGCAAATTTCGCAAGCTCGGCTATTCCGTGAATCACCCGCTCTCCCCCACAAAACTCGGCAAGCAGATGGAACAAGCAAATGCACAAGGTGCAAAAGTTGTCGTCTATGTCGATGGGGAAAAAGCTCCTGCAGGCGGCTTTGAATACAAAGTTCTTTCTACAGGAACACTCGGTGCCGGAACCCTTGAAGAAATCGCTCAATTGAAGGTTTGATTTTCTTTAAGATGTGCCCGTTCCGTACATTTCTTTCAATCCTTTCCATTTTCGCTTTGCTCGGAATTATTTCCTTCGTTTTTCCAAGCGAAGGCCTCAAGCTCGGCGACATCACACTGCGCTTTCCTTCTGTCATTTCGCTTTTCCAAAAAGACGAAGTAAAATTCAATGGCGAAGCCCCTGAAGAGCATATTCAAAAGCTGCTCGACGAAACGCGGGAAAGAAAGTTTTCCGCTTATGCGGATTCCCTCAAATTCTACGAGGACTTTTTTAAAAACGGTCCTACCCGATTTGATTTACCAGACAACAATCCCGCTTGGTTCGACCGTTTCTTTGCAAGGCTCAAAGCGGCGAATGATTCCGGAAAAGTCATCCACATCATTCACTACGGGGATTCCCAGCTCGAAGGCGACAGGATTACATCTACACTTAGAGAATACCTCCAAACCCTCTTCGGCGGAAGCGGCCCCGGGATGCTCCCTGCATTGGCAGACATACCTTCACTCGCTTTTATAGAACGGAGCACGGGGAATCTCTCGCGACACCGGATTTTCGGCCCGCAAGAAGAAATGGCAACGCACAACAGATACGGGCCGATGGCTCAATTTTCAGAACTTCGCGGTTCGGCAACAATCAGCTTAAAAAAACGACCCAAGACTAAGGGATTCGAGCACGTCGGCACATTCCAAACAATTCAAGTTTTTGCAAACAAGGGAAATTTGCAAACCAAGCTCATTTATGCAAGCGAGATTGAAGATACCGTAAAAACGGACTCATTACCACCAAAAATTGTAAAAAAGATGCAGAAATTTTTGGCAAACCCGCCCGAAGTCCAAAATTATGGCAATTTATATGTCTATTCATGGAATTTAGCTCTCCCGACAAGCGACGCAAAGGTTACGCTCAATGGGAAAGCAGACATTTACACCATCGTCGCCAATGCAGAAAGCGGAGTCGCCGTAGACAACATCGCTATGCGCGGAAGCTCCGGTACCATATTCCACCGTATGGATAAGGCTCTACTCTCCAATTCCTATCAAGCGCTCTACACCGATTTAATCATTATGGAATACGGCGGGAACCTAGTCCCAAGCGTCACCGCGAACAATATCAATTGGGTAAAAGAGCTTGTTGAAAAACAGATCCGCACAATTAAGGAAACCGCTCCCGATGCAGATATTCTCTTTATCGGCCCAGCGGATATGTCCAAGCGGATCAATGGAAAATGGCAAAGTTTCCATAGCTTGAACCGCACAATCGAAACACTCCGCCAAGTCGCCCTTAAAAACGGTTGCGCTTACTTTGACATGCATCGGGTAATGGGTGGAGACGGAGCAATGATTGCTTGGGTAAACGAAAATCCGCCACTCGCAGGCCCGGATTACATACACTTTACGCGGGCTGGAGCCGCCAAAATGGGCGAGCTTCTCTACAACTCCCTTAAATTGCACTACGATTACTACACCTTCCGCGAAGCACACGAAATTGATGAAGGAACTCTCGGCGAAATACACGCTTTTGTGGATTCCCTCAAAAATGATACGTTAGTTAGCTCTAGCGATACGCTCATCCTCACTCCAATTTCTGAAATCTCTACAGATTCATTAAAAAAAGAAAACAAGGGAGAAGAAAAATGAAAGAGTTTCTACTCCTTTTATGCCTTGCGCTATCGGCGAATGCCCTCCCCATAGATAGCACAAAAAATCACATCGAATTTCCAAGGGGAAACATCGCTTTTGCATCCTTCTTCCATAAAATGGATTCTTTAGTTTATACAGGAAAAGGACAAGTCAATATTTTACAGCTCGGTGGATCTCACATTCAAGCCGACGTTATATCAAACCGAGTCCGCACCCGCCTAGCCAAGGAATATCCGGGCAGAGCCGGCAGCCGTGGATTCGTATTTCCATTTAATGCCGCCAAGACAAATACGCCACAGAGTTATTCGTCCAAGGCTTTCGGGCATTTTAAGGCGGAAAAAAGCGTTTTCAAAAACAACACAACACCGCTCGGACTAATGGGAATTGCAATTACTACAGGCGACCCGGACGCAAAAGTCAAAATCGTGCTCGATGCAAATTCGCCTATCAAAATTTGGAATTTCAACAAAGTCCGCGTTTTTGGATTTTCAAAAGATTTTTCGATCACACCAGCCTTAAGCCTGGATTCCACCACATTCATCAGCAGCAAAGCAGACAAAGCGAGCGAATCCTTTCTCTTTAATTTGCCCAAACGCAGCGATTCTCTTACGCTTTCCTTTGTTTGGAATGATAAAAACAAGGAAAACGCTTTTCAGAGTAAACTTTCCTCACTAGATTCTCTCCAAAAAGACTCGCTCTTTGCCGATTCCAATTTTTTCAAGAACCATTCCTCCTTTACTCTCACGGGAATTCTCCTCACCGATACGGCAAGCGGTATATCTTATAATGCAATCGGTATTAACGGCGCAAATGTCGCGGCATATCTTTCATTAAAGAACCTCGAGCGCGACTTGAGTTTCTTAAAACCCGACCTGATAATCCTTTCCATCGGCATCAACGATGCGAACGTTTCTGAATTTGACGAAGATCTCTTTAAATCGCATTACGATACACTCATCACAAGACTCAAATCCGTCACTCCCGATGTGCCACTGATTTTTACGACAAACAACGATTCCTACTTAACCCTCAAAGGGAAAAAAAGCTCCTTTCCGAACAGCAATGGAATTCTCGCCCGCGAAGCGTTTTTCAGTCTAGCAAAAAAATACAAGGCGGGAATTTGGGACTTATATTCTATAATGGGCGGTTACCGCTCAATTGAAAAATGGGAAGCGGAAGACTTCGCCAGAAAAGACAAGGTACATTTCAAGAATAACGGCTATGAAGTCCTTGGCGATCTCTTCTACCAAGCACTTATCGAAAGCTTCAAGCCCGAAAACGATACCAAGGGGAAGAAATGAGCGACTTCCTCGACCTACTTAGAAGAGCCCTGGAATTCAACCCGCAGGCACCTCTTATTTTCACCCAGTTCTATTTCTGGGCTTTTTTCGCCATTATATTCGCGCTCTTTACGCTCGTCCACAAACGCATCCTACTGCGAAATACCTTTCTCTTTGCAGCAAGTCTCTTCTTCTATTATAAAACAAGCGGAAGCTATTTGGTTCTTCTCGTATTTTGCGTCGTTGCAAACTACCTGGGGGGGCGAGTCATTAATGCCATACAGAAACCTATAGGCAAAAAAGCAATGCTCACCCTTTTAGTAGGGGTAGACCTCCTCACGCTCGGTTATTTTAAGTACGCATACTTCTTTTTGGATTTCTTGGATCAAGTCTTTGGCGTCAAACTCCAAGTCTACAACTTTTTCGCTGCGGCGGGCAACAAGTTTTTCCATTCAAATTCACTCATCGACCAGATCGTGCTCCCCGTGGGCATTTCTTTCTTCACATTCCAAGCAATCAGCTATTGCGTAGATGTCTACAAAAAAACAGTCCCGCCGGTAAAAAACTTCCTGGATTTCGGTTTTTACCTCACCTTCTTTCCACAGCTCGTAGCAGGACCAATCGTCCGCGCGAATAAATTCATCCCCCAGCTCCACGAAAAATTTTTCCTCTCGCACCATGCATTCGGACTCGCCATCTTCTGGATTCTGAACGGACTCGCCAAAAAAGTCATCATGAGCGACTTCCTCTCCACGCACTTTGTAGACAGGGTCTTCGAATCACCCCTCCTTTATACGGGCTTTGAAAACCTAATCGGACTTTTCGCCTATTCCCTACAAGTATACGCAGACTTTTCGGGCTATACGGACATTGCAATAGGCGTCGCCTTATTAATGGGCTTTAGGCTACCCCGCAACTTCAATTCCCCCTACAAAGCGGACACTCCGGCAGAATTTTGGCACCGTTGGCACATTTCGCTTTCAAGCTGGCTCAGGGATTATCTCTACATACCCCTCGGAGGAAATAGAGGCGCAGGCTTCGGCACATTCTTTTGGATTGCAGTCCTTTCCATTATAGCCATACTCCTTTCAGGAAGCAAATGGGTTGCCATTTCGCTCGGAGCGCTTTACCTCTTCCTCGGTATTTGGGCATTCTTCAAGTCCGATTCAAGACGCACAATCAGTAAGCATTTAAACGCAATGATAACGCAACTCCTAGGCGGGCTCTGGCACGGAGCAAGCTGGAACTTTATGATCTGGGGTGGGTTAAACGGAATCGGCATGATCTGCAACACCCAATGGAGAAAGCAATCCTTGGAAGTACGTGCCGTGCTGATGTTCATTCTTACGGCTACCGCAGCTATCGCTTGCAAGCTCAATTATACACCCGTATTTGCCATTGCGTCTGTATGGTGCGGAATTATCTTTATCGGAATCTACGCAAATTTGATATTTAATTTATTCACAAAAAAAGAATTGCCAAAACTCCGCTATTGCTGGAATGTTGTGCTCACATTCATCTTTATCACGTCTACTCGCCTCTTCTTCCGCGCAGGTTCCAACCTAGACCCGGCCGAAGCAAACGAAACCGCCTGGGAAACCGCTCGCAATATGATCCACCAGATAGGAAGCCCTTGGAACTTTTCCCTCGTGCCGCAAATGGCAAAAGAGCATTTATCCATCATCGCCGTATTCCTTTTGGGAATGTCTATCCATTGGTTGCCGGACCGCTTTAAGCGCACCTACCGCGTCATCTTTGCCAAACTACCCATCTCCGCAATGATCGTATTCTCGGCCATCGCCCTATTCATTATTTATCAATTTTCCAGCGCCGATACACCGCCATTCATCTATTTCCAGTTCTAAAGAGGAAGGGGGCTGCTGTAAGAGAACGCACGAGCATCTCTGGCATCCCAACCTTCGTAGACACTCGATTTCATAGTCGCAAAGCAATTTTCAAAGATGCCCATTAAACCATCTCCAAATCCTTGAACATCGAAAGGTAGGTTTTAGCTTTTGCCACTAAAGCGAGCGGATAAGCACGGCTGGAACTCGGCATCCGGTAAAGCAACATTTTGCGATTTCCCAAAAGGAATGGGGAATGCCCGCCGACTTTCGGCGGTTCTGCACCTAATACAGCACAAAGCGTTTCTGTTGCGAGCGTTCCCGTCGTCACCACAGCGCTGCATGTGTAGAGCCCTTTCAACATTTTAGGCACGTCCGTCGGAGTTACTACTTCCAAAAAGGCGTCCGAAGCATTATCTTTCAGACGTCGAACTTCCCTTACCGTATCATAAATAGCAATTCCCGCTTCATTCAAAAATCGGACAATTTTTTCTTTGTCAAAAATCTTGTCGCTCACCCGCACAAAATAATTCTTGTCCTTGAAAAAGACGAGGCCCAAAATTCGCCACATATCATTATTAAAATTCGGATAATAAAATTGCATGCACCAGCGCTTTTGCGGAGGAGGAAAACTTCCAAGCATCAAAAGTTTGGCATTCTTGGGCAAAAAGGGATCCAGAGGATGTTTTTCTATTCTGTTTTTCACATTCACAATGATAAAAAATTTGTCGGCATCCAGACTTTTCAGATTTTCATGACGTTTTTGTAAAAGAAATAACAAAGGTGTTTTTTTTCATTCACAAAATTGTTTCTCGATCTTTGAAATTTTTCCAAAAAAGCCATAATTAACACTGGCACGATATTTGCTTAGTGGTTCGCGGAAAAGGTCTATTCAGCCCTTCATCCATACAAAACTGGAGAATAAGATGAAAGTCGTTACGGCATACATACAGCCCGAAAAGCTCGGCAGTGTAAAGGAAGCTCTTTACGAAGCCGAAATTTTCAAAATCAGCGTCACAAACGTCCTTGGATGCGGTCAGCAGAAGGGTTACACAGAATCTTACCGCGGTTCCGAAACAGAGGTGAAGCTCCTTAAGAAGGTGCGTCTCCAGATTGCGCTCAATGACGAATTTGTTCAACCCTGCATCGACGCTATCGTCAAAGGCGCCCGCACAGGAAACATCGGCGATGGCAAGATCTTCGTTGAAAACTTGGAACAATGCATTCGAATCCGCACAGGCGAAACAGGCCCTGCGGCAATTGGTTGATTAAAGGAGCACACAAATGAACGCAGATACGTTGTCTGTACTCAGTACACAAATTGCCGACACCACATTTATGTCGGAAAATATATGGATTATGGCTTGTGCACTTCTCGTGTTCGTCATGGGTCTCGGATTTGCTTGCGTTGAATCCGGACTTTGTCGCGCAAAATGTTGCTCAAACATTATGTTCAAAAATTTCACCGTGCCGGCGATCGGTATCACCCTCTATGCATTGCTGGGCTTCAGCCTGATGTATCCGCATTCCTGGGGCATTGCAAACGTCCTCGGATTTGATGGCTTTGGACTCCACGTCCCGGAAGGCGGATTCACCTCCGCATACAATCATTATACATACTTCACCGATTGGCTCTTCCAAGCGATGTTCGCCGCTACAGCAGCAACTATCGTCTCCGGTGCCGTAGCAGAGCGCATCAAACTCAATTCATTTTTAATCTTCACGGCTATTTACGTCGCATTAGTCTACCCGATAGTCGGA
>Ga0172377_10003146_pt1 | contig 16922 bp, 16 predicted proteins | sample Pumphouse3metaG_FD_119749 | JGI IMG/M metagenome (GOLD analysis project Ga0172377, IMG submission 119749) | Leachate microbial communities from a municipal landfill in Southern Ontario, Canada - Pumphouse #3 metaG | ecosystem: Engineered > Solid waste > Landfill > Unclassified | place: Canada...
AACTGGTTCATGTTGACCAACAAATTCTTCATCTTTATATGGAACTATTCCAGTATTAGTTTTACTAAGTATTCTTCTTTGAACAAGACTTTCGTCCATGTTTACAATCTCACCAATTTTAATAAAACTCATACCACTTAAGTATAAACTTACCATCTTGTTAAATACTTTTACATCTTCAGGATTTGGCACAAGAATGCCCTTTTCCTTGTCATAATCATATGGGAACGGTATCTTTCCACCACCACGCCATAAGCCCTCCTCTGCCCGCTTATAAATACCTAATCTAGTACGTTCCAGAATCGTTTCTCTTTCTAGTTGAGCGAATACTGATAATATAACAATCATTGCTTTTCCAAAAGGTGTTGTTGTATCAAAGCTTTCTCTTATTGATACAAAACCTACTTCATGTTTATTAAATACTTCTTCTATTAAATATAAAGTATTTTTCTGACTACGAGATATTCTATCTAATTTATAAACATATACACATTTAACTAAATCATTAGAAATATCTTCAATTAACTCATCCATCTTTGGTCTTTTTAAATCTTTACCACTAAAACCTGCATCAATATAAAGCTTAATATCTTCATCTGGAATCTCTTTACTTTTTAAATATGATTTTAGTAATTCAATTTGGGCATCAATAGAGTATCCTTCAACTTGTCCATCAGTAGAAACTCTTACATATAAGGCATGACATTTTTCACTTTTAATTTTATTTGAATTAACTAATGCTTCTATTGTTTTACCTCCACTCTAATATATAAAAGCATTCAATAAAATTAGCTTGCGTTTACATATTAACATATATCTAAATCTATGTGAAATACATTAGAAAAAAACACTTATGCTTTTTTCATAAGTGTTTTAATCTTTATATTTTGTTTAATAAGAAAATAAAATTTTACGGTTCAATGCAATATTTTACGGTTGAACATAATATTTTACAGTAGATTACACTATTTAACAGTAGATTACACTATTTAACAGTAGATAACACTATTTAACAGTAGATAATACTATTTAACAGTAGATAATACTATTTAACAGTAAGATAATACTATTTAACAGTAAGATAATACTATTTAACAGTAAGATAATACTATTTAACAGTAGATAATACTATTTAACAGTAGATAATACTATTTAACAGTAGATAATACTATTTAACAGTAGACTTATTCTCTTTTATTATATATTTTCCATGTGGGTCATTTAGATTTGTACCATACCAATCAATAATAGATTTTGATTTTAAATTTTCAATCATCTTTAAAATTGTAGGCTTTGATCTTTCTGTTATTTCTAAAAGTTCTTTCATAGATACTTCACCTTTATCATAAGCAGCTTGAACAATTAATTGTTCAACTGGTGTTAAATTATCCCAATGTTTTTTTATTGTTGACATCTTTAATAGAGATGCATTTTTTCTAGAACTTCTTGTCATGATGTTATTTTTTAAAACTAGCAATACAGAACTCATGTGTGGTTCAGAGTAATGAGGTTCTTCTAAAAAGAAGTCTTTCATTTCTTTATATATTCTTTTAACTCCTTCATTGAGTTCTCTTACTATTCCAAGTTCAACTAATACTCTAGAAATTTTGGGGTTTCGTGAATATCTTTTATTCATCATAGTATCAATCGTAACAAAACCACCTAATTTTCCAGGATTATGTATCTCCATTCTATCATCGTATAGTTTAACAGTTATATGTTCACCACTATTAGAATAATCTCGATGTGTCACGGCATTTACCAAACCCTCAAACCATGCGAACTCAGGAAATTCAGGGATAGTTTCAAATATTCCATCACTACTTAAATAAGTAAAATCTCTTAGCTGGGTATCGATAAATTCTTTTGCTTTTTCTATTGTTTTATACAAACAAAAGTCAAAAGTTTTATCTTTAACTATATTATAATTTGAACCTATCCCAAATTCAGTTCCTTCAAACTTTAATACTCTAACTCTAGCACTAGGTAAGTATTTACTAGGATTTTTACCGAAACATAATATACCAGCTTTAGTTAATACTTTTTTTCCTTCATATTCACGAACAAAATCTCTTGCTTCTAAAATTTCTTCATAAGATAAATCTGTATTTAATTTATCTTTATATAAAGCTAGCATTTCATAATCAAGATCATCTAAACTTGACCTACTAATAATTTCTGTTTCAAAGTCTCTTTCTTTTTTATCATACTCTAAACTTCTAATTTGAGTAGAATCAAGTTTAATTGAAGAATCTCCTTGTCTTATAAAAACTTCATCTTTAACGTTTTTGATAATATTACTTGGTGCTGGTTCAATATGAAAAACCAGTACATTATCTTCTATACTTTTATTATTAATAACATCTAAAATTTCAACTCTATATCTTGGAGTAATTTTTAAATATGTTGAAGTAGCTTTTTGAAGTTCATTAAGTTTATCTATTCCTACACCATTAAATCCTTCAATAATGCCCTCATCATTTAATCCTACTACCAGAATACCACCATTTGCATTAGCAAATGATGCTATAGAATTCGCTAAGTCTTTAGGTGCTATCTTAGAACTTTTTCTATCAAAATATAGACCTTCTCTTTCATTAGTAATATAATTCAAATCATTTATAATTATAACGGAATCAATAAAGACCAAAATTACAACGAAGACACTCACAGCCTAATTAAAGACGGAATATATTATAAGGATTTTAGAAAACGAGATAAAAAAACCGATTTTGATGGAGAGACATTAAAACGAAAGTCATTTAATAGATATTGTCCAAACTGTAATAAAGAATTCTTCTCTGCTGGCAAAATGTCTATTATTGATATAAGAAAAATTATATTAATTGTTGGTAACAAATCCAGAAGATATAAATATCTAATCAATTTAGATGATAATTATCGAGCTGAATATTCATTAATAAAAGATCACATCTTCGTAAAAGAAAAACAGTTTTTAAATGATAATGAGAGAGATAAAATATTAACTGCTATCAAATCAAGTCAAATACATTTAAGATCAAAAATATTTGGAGACCCTTATATATATGAAAGCTATTATTGGAAATTTAAAGTTGAATATTATAATGGTGCTTCCAATTGTAAGATGGGAAACGATACAATTCCTGAAAATTGGGAAAAATTCATAACACCAGTTAAAGATATTTTTAATGAGGATATATTATCATTTTTTAACTAAATTTTGAATGTAAAAAAGTTGGAACGAAACTCCGATTTTTTTATGTTCAAAAATCAAAGGAGGTGGTATTTGGGAATAGCAAATTTTGAATAAAAAATTGAATAACAAAAAAAGATACCGAACGAAATTCTGTGTCTTTTTTTTGAGAGGAGGGAATTATTGTTGAACTATTCTATGGTTATTGGCCGTTTCGTTGAAGATCCAGAAGTAACCACAATTGATGGTAGTAAAGAGGTTTGTAATGTAACATTAGCCGTGCCTAGATCTTTTAAAAACGAAAAAGGAGAATATGAGACCGATTTCATAAGATGTCAACTATGGTCAGGATTAGCAAAAAATACGGCAGAGTATTGCAAAAAAGGAGATTTAGTTGGTATAAAAGGTCGTCTTCAAACCGGAAGTTACGAAGCTGATGATGGTACAAAAAAATATACTAGCGAAATTGTTGTGGAAAGAATATCTTTTCTATCCTCAAAAGAAAAGTCGAAAGAAAAAAGCCAAGATCAAGATATTGATAACGACTTATGTTAAATATTACTGGGTATTCTCATTATATGGAATACCCAGTTTTTTTATTGAAAAAATAAAATTGTTAAAATTTCTTTTATTGTACTGCTTTTTTAATTATATTTTCTAGTTCGCTAATTTCTCCTTTTCCTAAATATTCATCAAAACCAGCTTCTAAATATTTATCTTTATCAGCAGGACTTTCATTGCTAGTAAAAACAATAATAGGATTTTCATATTTTGGTCCATTATAAACTTCGTGCTGCATTTTAGCTTTTAGTATTTTCATAGCTTCTGTGCCACTCATATTAGGCATCATATCATCAAGTAAGATTAAATCATATACATTACCATTTTTTATTTTATCAAATAAATATGTTGCACTATCTCCTATATCTACTGTATCAAAACCAAAAGCCTCTAATTTTTTTCTCATCATATTATGAATTATCGTATTGTCATCTATAAATATGATTTTTTTTCCACTACCTATCATTTACTAACTCTCCTTTAACTATTTTTTGTTTTATATTGACGGTAAAAGTGCTTCCTTTTCCGTATTCACTTTGAGCCGTAACATCTCCTCCCAGTAAATTAGCAAGCTGTTTTACAATAGATAAACCCAATCCTGCACCTCTTTTGTCATTTTGGTTTTTTTCAAATTCTATTCGTTCAAATTTATTAAACAGTTTTGGCATATTTTCTTTTTTTATACCAATACCAGTATCTTTTACCGAAATAATTATATCACATACGAGGTTATTTATTGTAGCAACAACGTCTAAATTAATGATTCCTTTATAAGTGCTTTTATATGCGTTTGATAAAAGATTTAAAATAATGCTTTCAATCATTTGATAATCTCCTATTAATACAGGTGGCATATTTTTACTTACATTGAATTTAAATCTGATTTTTTCTTTGCCAGAACTATAATTATTGCTTACAACATGATTGATTCTTTCAGTTAAATCATTCGTTTTGTAGACGTGTTCTTCAAGTGTAAAATTTTTATTTTCAAGATCTGCTATTAAAACCGCATTTGAGACTAATGCTTTGATATCTTTTATTCCCGATTCGATAAAATTTGTATCTGAGAGTATTTCTTCGCTTTTTAAATTAATTTCTTCTCTTTTAAGCTTGCTATTATCTTTTATTTCTTTTGCTTTTTCTCGAATAAAATCATTATAATATTGAACTTGTGTGGCTGGTGTATTGAACTCATGCCTCATTTGTTTTAGGAAGGCTGTTTTGGTATTGTTGGACAATTCTGCCTGATCTCTTAAAATATTTAATTGTTTTATGACTTCTATATCAGGATTTTCAATTGTATAATACATAACCATAGTTATTATTGCTTGAAAAAGAACTATAATAGTATAGCTACGATTAACGTACGACTGTAAAGTTGCAGCAGTAATTAATAATATTAAACATAGAATAATTGGAATATATTTTTGAGGTGTTAGTCTTTTAAAATTTTTTATAATTTTGATGAACCAAATCGTACTCAAAATAAATCCACAGGGAATTAATATATAAGTAATAGCAAAACCATCTGTATAAACAGAGTTTTCGTTTAACCATACTATTTCTAATGGTAAAATCATTATGAATACTGCTAAAACCATATAGACCAATAAAGTAGGATAACAAATCTTTTGAAAATACTCATCTAATTCATTTTCCATATTATTTTTATTTTTGAAAGTTGATATAAATACATAAAGGTTAAAAATTAATAGCCATAACAAAATGAAAACAACATATAGTTTTAAAATACTCATGTTAATTGTGAAATTGAAAGCATTTTTATTATTGATTATTCTTACTGCCATATGACAACCTAATTCAAGTATTAAGGCAATAAGATTAGACTTTAATAGATATGAATATATTTTATTTTCGACTGATTTTATTCTATCTTTTTTAAAATACATAATTGTAATCATTACATTCGAAACTAAAGCCATAGCTGTTAAGCCCATAAAAAATTTACTCATACTTTATTCACTTCCTCGAGCATATTAATTATAACATATTTGCTACGAGTATAACATCATAAAAAAATACGAACTGTAAATTTGTGGTTGGGATTGTAGTTAAATATTTTCATGATTCATATATTTTTAAATAAAAAAAGGAAATAGAATATAGATTGCCTATAAACTTATTTCCTTTCGAGAATTAATCTTTTTGGCACTCCAGCTGCCTGATCGAAAATTTTTATTTCTTCTGTATCTGTTATTTCTGAATAAATATCTCCCATTTCCGTAAAGGTTCTTTCTTCAAACCCTAACTCAGAACTAGCGTAATATTCAGTTCTTTCATTTATTAATGACTTAGAATCTCTTTTTCCAGATATATTATTAGTTCCGAACCCAGTTCTTATTTTGAAACCTTGAGGGATTTCTTCTTCGTCAAGATTAGTTTTACATTCTTCAGATAAATCTTTTATTATTTCGTATGGGTTTTCTAAGCTTTCTTGAGTTAGCACAGCATGAACTACTGGAATTTTATTAGTAGAATCTTGAATAGGAAGTGCTATAGCTTCAGCTTCTAATATTGCGTCTGGATTTGCCTTGTATATTTGGTTTTCTATATCAAATAAATATATTTTTCTGCCACTTTTTGCAACAAAAGAGTCTGATTCTCTCCCCGGCACATAATAATACCCTGAATCATCTCTTGAAGCAATATCTCCAGTTTTTGCAAATCCATCTTCAGTATAAAATTGTCTCGTTAATTCTGGTTGTTTAAAATAACCTTTCATAGCACATTCTGATTTAATTTGAAGATTTCCTCGCTGATTATTGCCTAGTATGTTTCCATAATCATCAACTATTCTCGCCTCAACTCCGGGAACAGGCCTTCCTACTGAATTCCCTAGTCCATTAGTATATGGAGTACAAATTGCCATAGGTCCTGCTTCACTCATACCATAAACATTCATTAATTGATACTGAGAACCAGCATATTTTAATCTTTTATTGATAAATTCTGCAAGCTCAAAAGGTACTGTTTCTCCCCCACAAGTTGAGTTTTTAAAATCAACAAGTGAACCCGGCATTAGTTTATCGTCTTGAGACAAAGCTGCATAATGGCTAGGTGCAGCAATCGCACCATTTACTCTTAAATTAATTATATCTGAGTAGAAAGTATATTTATTATATATCGGCTGACATACTTGAGTTACTCCTCCGTCATAACAAGACCATGGAGAAGTCAGCCCATGAATAAAGCTAGTTGGGTGGTTTGGAGGTATTAATAGCATGTTTCTATCTCCACTAGGATACTGTAGTCCCAATTCTTCGTAAATTTGCGACATTCTGTTTATTTTTTCATTATATAATTCTACCCCTTTAGGAATTCCCGTTGATCCTCCAGTAAACAATACAACTGCTGTTGAATTAAGGATAAATAACGATTTAATTCTTATTATAGTGCCTTCTCCAGCTTTTTTAAATTCTTCTATATTAGAATAATTAATATTTTCTGGCAAATTATAAGTGCTACGAATGTCGGGTGCTACTAGTTTTGGCTTTACAAAATCTGGTGCGTCATCTCCTAATGATGTTACAACTATATTTTTAACATTTGTTTCCCCAATATGTTTTGCAACCGCCGGATAAAATCTATCCAATATTACTAATGTGTTTGTTTCTGTTTCGTCAAGATATTTTTTAGTATTATATCCTAATAATTCGGGACTCAAAAAATTAATTTGTATACCAAGCATATTAGCTGCATATAAAATTCCAATGGTCGAAGGAATAAATGGAACGCATATTGTTATGGTGTCTCCATTTTTTAAACCCAAACTTGATATAGACTTTGCATAATCGGTTATCATGCTTTCAACATCATTGAATGTCCAGTTATTTCCAAAGTATTCTAAAGCTCTTAGATTTCCTTTATTTTTATTAGTCTCATGCCAATACTCATAAAATGACATATTTACGTTTCTATTCTTGCTCAACTTAAAAACCTCCCTAAATTCATAATGTTCAGCTATATACGTATATCATAGCATTATATATCTTATTTTTCAATTTCTGTTTTTTTATAACTATTTACTCTCTTTGAACAAAGATGATTTGGATAATCTTTCAAGATAATCGTTCCATATTTTCAAGTCGTTTTTAAAATTTTGAAACACTTTTTCTGGATTATCTTTTAATATATTACCAAAGCATTTCTCATTGTTTTCCGATCCAAAATATGGCGTAACAAAGACATCTCCATTTCCGTGTATAACAATACACTCTGCGTTAGCTTCAAAACCTCTCCCAAGTATATTTATTTTATCTTTGTATTCAATCCTCAATTTATCTAATACTTCTTGAAAATCGTTATTTTCTATTCTTCCGTTAGAAGCTATATAATTATCTCCTAATCCGCTAGTAGATAAATTTGTGAAATAGACGGTTTTAACTTCATGATTTATGCACCAATCAATATATGAATTAATTTTGTTTTTAAGAGCAGGAGTTAAAACGCACCACACGGAAAGAGGATAATCATTTTTTTTGTTTATTAAAGCATTCTCTAAATTCGCAAACGAATTCTTCACCGATGTTATAGCGTCATGTTCTTCGTTAATACCGTGAATGCTTAGCCAAATTACACTAACATATTCTTTTGGAAATGATATCTTACTTAATAAATCACCATCTGAAGTCATAAGCGTATTTTGAATTTTATATTCGTACGATTTTTTTAAGCAATCTTCTAAAAAGGGTGATAATAAAGGTTCTCCACCTGAAAAGAGAATTCTTTTAACATCATTATCGTGTAATATATCTATTATTTTTAATAAATTTTTTTTATCTGCGGAAGTGTTTTTTTTGAGTTCTTCAGCACAACAAAATTTGCATTTCATTCTGCAATTAGTGGTCATAACTATTGAGACAGCAGGAAAGAAGTTTAGATTTTCCAAATTATTTTTCATTTTTAATCCCCATCTGATTAATATTTTTTTTCAATGGACACAATGTATCAACACCGTTCCAGTTTCCAGTTTCATTTAACACTCTAGCTCGACAACCGCCTCGGCAACTATTGTAATTATTGCAACTTCTACATATAGCATTTCCCTCGTATTTAGAAATACTTATACTTTTTTTCCATAAATCTATATAGTCATCTTCTTTTATATTACCGACAATGTATTCGTCACCAAAAAATATACATGGCGAATAATTACCTAATTCATCAATCCAAACAGCTTCTTTTCCACAATGACAACCAAAATCTTCAGTATTTATCCAAAATTTTGAACTAGGCATATTTGGATATATAATATTTACTTTTGATTCTATTGTTTTAATATTATTTAAGAAAGAGATGTATTGGTCTTGTGTTATAAGCAAATCTTCATTTCTCGCTCTACCAAAAGATAGAATTGGTGTAAATCTTAATATATCAACATCTAATTCTTCTGCAAGTTTAATTAATTCTAAATACTCTGATATATTTCTTTTACTTAATGATATCCTTATTGCTATTTTAGAATTAAATTCTTTTTTCAATAGTTTAATTGATTCAACAGCTTTTTCAAATGTACCTGTGCCTCTTAAATAATCATGATTGCTTTCAAGTCCGTCTAAACTAATCCATAAAGTGTCTAATTCTTTTTGATTTAATTCATGTATTAATTCTTTAGTTAATAGCAAACCGTTAGATACAATTGAAATAGCCAATTGTTTGTTTTTACCATATTCTAATATATCTAATAAATCTTTTCTCATAAACGGTTCTCCACCGCCAATACAAATGAAAAACGTACCATTGTTTCGCATACTATCAAATAATTTATACATTTCTTCCGTTGTTAATTCCGGAGCTTTTATTTCTCCAGAATCAGAAAAACATTGTTTACATCTTAAATTACAACTTTTAGTTAAATTCATTGAAATTTTTAACGGAGAGCTTATATTTGTTTCTGAACTATTATCTATTTCTATGTAATCATCATATAGTGTCTCTTTAATTTTAACAGTTTCTTCTTTATTATAATATTTTTCTTTTTTTTCTAAAGAATCATACACTCTTGATCCGAAAAATTCATTAACTATAAAATACCTTTTCATACTACATATACCTCTTATCCATTTTTTCATGTCCACTTTTGTGCATATTCAGATTTATTCCACAAGTTCTGCAACATGATTTGGGTTTTCCTTCTTTTAGACTATTGCAATGCCAACTCTTTTGCAGTTTTTTAAAAAACGGCCCCTCAACAATATCTTTTATTTGCAAATCGAAGGCTGATAAATTTTCATTTTTCGCAAGATTATATTCATTTAATTCGTCATTATCTTTTACATTGTGTAAATCTCCATACCGCACTTGTTGATATATATTACAACATGGATATACTTCGCCATAAGCACTTATGAATATTCCGTTTGTATTTATTGCAGCACAATCAATTTTAACAGAATCAAAGTAATTATTTAATGTTCCATAATCTTTTATTAAATTAAAAAGGTCTTCTTCAGAATCATTTATATATTCTTTTTTCTCTGGTAATTCTAAATAATTTTCTATTTCACCATTTGCATTGAATATTGGGTGTTTTCCATATTCTAAAAAAGTGCTATCTAAACTATCATCTTTTTCATATAAATTTTTAAAAAACCTACTTGTTTTTTTTATTTGGAATATTTCAAACCCTAATTTTTCACTTAAAGTTTTTGCTTCTTCAACTTGATTTTCATTATGTTTGAAAACAATATAATCCCATCTTGCTTTACCTCCTGCTTTTATAAAAGCAGTAGCATTAGAAATTATTTTATTAAAATCAGTATTTTTTCTATGAATGGAATGAGTATTTTCTAATCCATCAATACCAAAGACAACATAACCGTGTTTTAAAGTTTTTGCTAATTTAATCCACCATTCTTCGTTTTGCAAGCTACCATTAGTATATATATTAATATGTATTTCGGGATTGCATAAATAAAAGTAGTCGATAATTTCTAATAAATGAGTTGCTGTTAAAGGATCACCATATACTCCACACAAACTGATTAATTCTAGTTGCGATATAAACTCTGACGGCATTATTTTTTTACAATCTTCTAAAGTTAATTCTGCTAACAATAAGTTTTCTCGTACTTTCCCTTTATAGTTTCTACTGCACATATCACATATAGAGTTACATTTGGTACTTATTTCTAAATGCAATCCTCTTATTTTATCATAACTTATTTCTGACATTTCATCACTATTCCTTCACCTTAGCGGTTCTAATAAATAAATCAAAATATTTTTAGGATATTATACCACAATCGGTACAAAATGCCAACCGCTGAGAGCGGGTTGTTTTAGGGTAACTTAGCTAAGAACAAAAAAAACAAAGAAAAAAGGACAGAATAGTCCCAAATTTCACAAATCGAATCAAGATTGTAATGTTTCTTCTACTTTTTCGAAAAATCTTGAATGCCATGGATAAGTTAAGTTTTCTGGCAAACCTTCAAAATATTCTATTTTCTCAATTTCTGATTCCGGTAAATCTCCAAGTTCCTCGATTGTTGCATAACACAGAATTCCGTATTTTGAAACCGCATACAAACATATTGGTTTTATATCAATTTTAGTTGCACCTGTTTCTTCATATAATTCACGTTTTGCAGCTTCTAACCAAGTTTCTCCTTCTTCGATGTGCCCTCCGGGAATTTCCCAAGTATCTCTTTCTTTTTGTTTGCAGAAAACCCATTTGTTTTGATATTTACATATAATAACCACTCTAGTAAGTAATGAGTCTTCTACTGATTCTAAATCATAAAATTTCATTTCGTCCATTACGCTTTCCTCCTTCTATTAAATAATATATCATTCAATCCATTTAAATGCAATATTCGACATATCATTACTGATTAATATAAATTAGTTTTCTTTAGAGACAAAACCCTAGGATTTTGTTCGAAAATGTTTGTATATTCTTTATTATCAGAATAATAGGTATAATAAATATCGGTTGTTCCATTATACTTTCCATAAATGAACTCATAATATCCCTTGAAATGCTCGCAATCTAATTTTATACGATTAATTAAGCGTGGTACTACTAGGCTTTCGTCAAAATAATAGAAATCATAGTATTGGATTTTACTAGGGTCAACACCAGCACTTGTTAAATCAACTAGATTGATTGAATTTAGTAATATTTCTATTATTGTGTCAGCTTTTCCGTTGGTCATAACTACCCCACAAAAAGAATCTGGTATTTCAAGCAATCTTTCAATGAAAGTTATCTTGTAGTTACTTAAATTTAAATTATTACTTTTAATAAATTCCATTACTTGATTAAGAGAGGTTACTTCTCCCGGAATACTACATCGTTTTATGTTTGAAGCTATTGGATCAAAAATAACAATAAAGCTAGCTTTTGCCTCATTCATCATTGTGTGTAAACTTTCTAGTTCGTTATAAAACTGCTCTGGATAGAGTGAAATATTATTTGTTATATTAAAACCCATTTCTCTTAAAAAATCAGAACCATTACTTCTTTGATTTCCTAAATCTTGTTTTAATATTCCCCATTCCTGAGAGTTATAATATTTTTTCGTTTCCATTTACAATCCCCCTTTGAATATTTAATTTCTAATTACATATTTATGGTTTTTTGTAAGTTTGCATTTAAAACAGCAGGCAATTCTTTTGTATATAAAATGCTGGTTTTATGCAATGCTCTAGTCATTGCAACATACAGTAATTTCATATCAATATCTTTTTCAACGTCATAAACATCACTATTAACATTTACTAATATAGTAGCGTCAAACTCTAATCCTTTAACTAAACTACATGCTATAGTGCATATTCCTCCGTTATAACTAGTATCTTCAAAAGTAACATTATGAATATCTAATCCCAACTCTTTGAGTTTCTTATTAATTATTATTGCTTCATTTTCTGTTTTTGTAATTATTGCAATAGATTTATTTCCAGAGTTAACATTTTCTAATAAAATATTTTTAATATTAATAGCTGTTTCTTCATCTGGAAATCTTAAGTAATCTACATCTTCTCCATGTCTTACAATATCTTCAGAGACACTACCAGTTAAATAACTTGATACTTTGTTAGCTTCTTTCATTATTTCATCTGTGGTTCTGTAAGACTGATTTAGTTCAAATACATCACATTTTTCATCAAAGACTTCTGTTTTTACAGATTCCCAATCACGTACTGATCTATATGAAAATATGGCTTGATTTAAATCTCCAAATATGGAAAAAGTTGCACTAGGAAATAGATTTTTTATAGCCTTAAATTCTAAGAGGCTTAAATCTTGAGCCTCATCAATTACTATGTGAATCGTATCTTTTAATTCTGGAATAGTATGGAGTTTTCCAGTTAATAATAATAAAGGTGCTATATCGTCTCTGGAAATATTTTTTTTGGATAATCTTTTTAAAGTCCTTTTTTTGAAATCTTCTATTCCTTCAAAACTCATATAATTTTCTAAATTTGTTATAAAATTTATATAGTGTTGAAGTACAGTTTTATTGGCTAAAGCAAAGTGGTTTTTAATCGTTTTAGCTAATCCGGTTTTCAATTCAGCTCTTATTAAATCTCTTTTTTCAAATAATAGTTTTAATTGTTCGCTTCCTCTAGGAAGTTCTTTTATTCTACTACTCACATCTTTTGTTAATAAATCATCAAATTTTCCAAAGTCCGATTTTACATCTGTTTTTATTCGTTCAATCAATTGTTTTTGGACTGCGGAGATACCATCCCCAAATTTATCTCTGCGACCAGAAATATATGAGGCTATAAATTCTTTATCAAATATAACTGTGTCTAAAAATGTTATGTCTGAATTTAAATAATAATTGTGTAAATCTGATATATATTTTTCAAGAGCACTTTCAAAATCTGAGGAATTTTCAATTCCTTCTCCGTTATTGTTTCCGAACTTAAAATATTCTTGTAGTTCTTTTGATTGATCAGCTACTGTTATTTTTTCTTTTGTTATTTTACTTAGTAAGTCTGAAATGGTAAGTTGATTCGCCTTTTCGACATCTAAGTCTGGTAATACACTTGAAATATAATCAAGAAAATATGTATTTGGACCGATAATCATAAATTGTCTGGAATTAATACTATTTGATTTGCTTGAGTCAACATTAAGTAGATACATTAAGTAAGCAATTCTATGTAAGGCAACACTAGTTTTCCCTGATCCAGCTATACCCTGTACTATAAGATCATTATTACTGGGATGACGAATAACTTGGTTCTGTTGTTTTTGAATTGAAGCTACGATATTTTTCATTCTATCGTTTGTATGAACATCCAAATATTCTTGTAAAACAGCGTCTCGCCCTACTAAATCCACATCAAGAACCTTTTGCAATTCAGAATTTTCTATTATAATTTGTCTTTTCAAAACTATGTTTCCGCTTATATTTCCTTTAGGTGCTTCATAACTAGCTTCACCGATTGAGTTGTCATAATACATTCCGGCAACTGGAGTTCTCCAGTCAATAGTATATAAGGCATTGTTTTCATCAAATAGATTTGTCTTTCCTATATAAAATTTTTCTGGTTTCGAAGCAGAAATCGGGACAAAATCCATTCTTCCAAAATAAGGGATAGAGACTATTGTTTTTAATTTTTCTATTCTTCTATACATTATGTCCATCATAGCATTATTATTAAGATGTTGTCCTCTTTGTCTGTCTTCCCAACTAAGTTTTTCTCTTGATATAGCCCGATGACTTTCACTCGTTTTCTCAATTTCTTTTTTTATAAGTGCATTAACAATGTCTAAATATTTTTTTTCTTCATCATACATACTGCTGCTCATATTTCACAACCCACTGCTTTTTTAATTTAATGTTTGATATTATAGCATATAAAATAATCATTTGCAAGCTATACCACAGAGAATCTTTTCGTTTGTCCCCTTTTTTTCGAACAACAATATAATTTAAATACATTGTTTTTTAAATATATTTCATTATATATTAAATAATAATAGTTTTTTATTACTTAAATATATATTTTTTTCTTATTACTAATAATTAGAGCACAACAAAATCAGTGTTTTTTAACACTGTTTTCAAGAGTTAATTAATTATTTTGTTGTGTTAATTTACTAAACTTCGGATATTCGCCTTATTTGATTTTATATGACCTTTAGCCATTGTCAACATTATTACAAAACTTAATGTTACCATTAAATCAGTCTTTTTTTGTCCTCTAATAAAATGATCGTTAAACATATAATCGCGATCTAATCTACCATTTAATCTTTCTACTTCTGTTCTCATTTTATACAATCTTTTAAATTTTTTACTATCTCTTGCTACTGGAGTAAATACTCGATAATCTGTTTTTAACGGTATTCTGTATATAGCAGGATTTGCTTCATGTCCATATCGCAAACATTTTCTCTCTTTATCATATCCTAAATAAATTAATTTTTCGTATTCCCCGGTTATTATATCTGTTATATAAAAAACTTCACCATCTTCATTATAAGCAAGTGGTTTATTATCTACTTCACGCAAGGGTTCTCCTTTAGTCCACATTTTACGGATATCAACAATTGGGTTTATATTATAATTTTCTTTGTATTTGTCAACTGAAAAATACAGAAATAAAAGAAAAGGTAATGCAACATGGTAACGTATTTAAACACAAAGGATATTATTATTATAGTAACGATATAGACTATGAATTAGGCTATGATCCAAACATGATAAATGAATATGAATTAGAGTATAGAAAAAAATCGAAAAAAAGTTATTGAGCTTTAAAAATTAGAGCATTATTAGGCTAGAAAGAAAGTGATTTTATGGAAAAGAAAGAAATAATTAATTATTGCTTATTAGATGAAAATGTTAGTTTAGAAGCTAAAGGATTGTATTCTATTATACAAAGTATGGTATCCAATGAAGATACATCTTTAAAAAGATTATATGAACTAGCGAATGAAGATAAGAATTATTTAAATAATCTCATACTAGAGCTGGTTGAAAATAATTTTTTATATTTAAGCCTCCCAAAAGATTTGGGAGATTGCGAATTATATCATATATTTAAAGGCAAAATTATCAACGATGATTATGAATAAGTGATTTGACAATGGATATAAAAATTTTTGTTGTTTTAATCTTAATAGTAATTATTCCTATTTTCCTATATTTAGTTGAGCCCTATGTCGGCTTTTTATTTAGAACAAAAGTTAAAAATTCTAATGAACATGGTTCAGCTCGATTCTCTACCATCAGAGAAATTAAGAAAAATTTTGCCAAAGAAAGTATTTCAAATATTAAAGAGGCTGGTGTGCCTATTTTATTCAGTAAAGATTTAAATTATGTTTGGGTTGATAATAAAACACCCCATTATCTTTATTTGGGATCATCAGGAAGTGGTAAAACAGTTACCGCAGTCATACCACTAGCCTCTTTCATTGCGACCGCAAAGACTCCTCGTAGCCTTTTTATAACTGACCCAAAAGGCGAAATATATTCTGCAACCTCAAAAATGTTTGCTGATAATGGTTATAAGGTTTATACCATTGATTTTAGAAATCCCTCATTATCGAATAGAATTAATTTATTGCAGTCAGTCATTAAGGAACACGATTCTCATATTGAAAATGAAAAACAGGCTGATTATTTTGCTGCGAAGCAGGAACAACCACATAATGACGATGAACTAAATATTTTTAAAGCAAAGGAAATACAAAATCGTAATGCCTCTATTTCGCACTTAGCCGAAACTAATAAACTTATAACCGCAACTGCTGATATGCTCACTACTGAAAAAGGTACAAGTGGTGACTCCAAGTTTTGGAATAATTCCGCCGGTAACTTATTGCAGGGGTTGATTGGTCTATTTTTAGAAGACTATAAGGCTGGCAAAATACCAAAAGAGAAAATCACCTTAACAAGTGTTAAGAAATTTCAAAACTCTTTTATGGAAGATGATAACTTTGATACATTCACTGAATATTTACAATCTAAAGCCTATGGTATGAAAAGTAAAGATTCCTTAACTTCAATTGTAGGAGCTTCAGAAAATACTTTTAAGTCAATTTGTTCTGTCTTTTCAGAACGAATGGCCTTATTTGACAACATTACTGTTGCTAATATAACATCAATTTCAGATTTTGAGTTAGATGTGCTTGGGAAAGAAAAATCGGTTTTATATGTAATTATTCCTGATGAAGATAAAACTTATTATGGAATTA